>Ga0209212_1007503_pt1 | contig 12026 bp, 16 predicted proteins | sample RifGroC2_FD_183996 | JGI IMG/M metagenome (GOLD analysis project Ga0209212, IMG submission 183996) | Groundwater microbial communities from Rifle, Colorado, USA - Groundwater C2 (SPAdes) (version 2) | ecosystem: Environmental > Aquatic > Deep subsurface > Groundwater | place: Rifle, Colorado...
AGGAACCTTTAGTTGTATTTAACTATAATTATCACTAAATAGCAAATTGAGGCTGTTTTTGAGGTGTTAGCCTCGTTTAATATATACTTTAGTCCATATGGATAAACAAAATAAGTTCTTACTACTAATTGACGGCCCCATGGGCGGTGGAAAATCCACAGTGGCAGACTTGTTAAAATCAAAACTGAATAATGTCCTGTTTACTGGATTGGATAGACTTAAGTGGAGTATTTCTGGTTTTGACCGCAGTTCAGAGGGGAATAAACTGGTGGCTCATTTAGTTGAATCCTTGACAAGAACCGCATTGGTTGATGGTATAAGTGTTTGTGTTGAACAAGGGTTTGTGAAAGCGGAATACATGTTCCCTTTTATTGAGCTGGCAAAAGAATTAGGAGTAAAAATTCTTGTTTATCAAATTGAGGCGCCCAGAAATGTTCTCGTTGAAAGACTCACAACAAGAAAAACTCCCTCTGAGGCAAAAACACCGGTATCTATGGATAAGGTAGAAAGAAATCTTGATAACTATTTTAATAATAAATATTCTGAGGCAAAGGTGATTGATTCAGAAAAGCATTCGCCTGACAAAATAGTTCAAATTATTTTGAATGATTTAGCTAGCTCGTAAGTGAGAATCTTCAAATAATTTTTTACGCTTTTCAAATAATACTTCAAATCTTTTCTTGCTATAGTCTGTAATGAATCTGGAAAGTCTTAAGTCTCTACTTTTTCTCATATATCTATCTTCTGACTCAGTATCACCAAATACTCCCATTACATCCGACTCCATACCCGCCAAACTATCTGCTTCCATTAAAACAATTTCGTCCGGATCTATTAATGAAGCCAGTTTATCGTGAACTAAAACTAAGTGGATCGCTCTATCTTTTTGTTCTTGGGTTAGATAATCAAAAAAATAGTCTTTTAACAAGCCGGCAAGCTTTTCTGCTCCTAGAGCCATGTGTGATTCCTTGAGAGCGCCAAGATGTTCAAGTCGAATCGTTACACCTGGATCCAATAATCCGGTATATCCCCAATCGTGAGCATAGGCAGCAATAATAAGAACATCTCGATCAAGGTGAAGGTCGGGAGAATTTTCAATTATGTTTTTTATTTCATCAACAACAAGAAGTGTATGAGGTTTATCGTTTGGGCGTCCATTTTCTAAGTCGATAATAATATTTTGTTGTAAGAATCTCTCTAAGTCTTTTTCTGAGATCATTGCCTTTGTATATATTTTCTATTGTCTATTAATACCTAAAAGCTCAAACTCTGAAATTGCATGTTGGCTATTTTCAAATAATATTGTTTTCATTCCGAGATCTTTTGCCGGAGTGAGATTGTAATCAATATCATCAATAAAAACTGATTCTTCTGGAGTTGACTTGCTTATTTTTAGTGCATGCAAATAAATGTCTGGATTGGGTTTATGAAGCCCCACCAATGCAGAAATTACAACAAAATCAAAATTTGAACTTATGTTTAGTTTTTTATCCAGTTCTGGCCACCATTCTTTTGCCTGATCAGCCAATAAAACCAACTTGAACCCTTTAGCTCTCAATTTTTTGTAAAAGTCTGATATTTCCGGATTCACTTCGAAAAAATCTAATAATGTTTTCCGGAGCTCCTTCCAATCTTCCTTGAGACTTATTTCAGTCAATAAGTTTGCCCAAAAGACTTCTTCTGTAATAAATCCTGAGAAGAATTGTTTATAGTTTTTTAGAAATACCAATTTAGCTTTTTCTACAGGTATTCCATATTTTTCGTTTAAGTAGTCCCAAAATAGCCAGATTCCTCTATTTAAATAAACACCGCCCATATCGGAAATTATTGTTGTGACCATTGTTTTATCTTACTGGTAATTTTGATATCCTCCACATAATGATCCACATAACCAATCCAACAAATAAGACTTCAAGTCCAAATAATAGATAACCCTTGGTGTATTGATAAATATGAATATTGCTGGCTAGAATAGTTACCGCAACAATATCTCCTAAACTGGTAAATATACTTAGAGCAGAAAGAAGAGTAGCTTTGTAAACATGTTGAAGATTGCTCAGTAGCTTAGCCTGTACGATTATTAGTCTGACTCTTGAATAAGCCGCAAAAAGAGCAAATCCTAGTACGACCACTATTTGATTTCTGGAAAGACCAATCAAACAAAGACAACCCGAAATAAATAACATATCGATTAAGTAGAATTTATTTTGGCTTATTTTGTCAAACAGGTGAATATACCAGCCCATTATTGCGCCAAAAACACTACCAATCGCAAGCAGGAAACCAAAGTACTCTACTTTTATACCAATATCCTGGAAAAGAAGCTCTCTGTATTGTGGAGCTTGATCCATAACTCCAGCCATCAATCCAGCAAAAATAAACAGAGCTACGGTTTGAACAGTAACTATTGTCTTAATCGCCTCGATGGGGTTTACTGTATGTTTTTCAAATTTTTCTATTGGAAATGTAAATTTGAGAGCGATTGCAAACATTATCAACTGAGCTATGAACCCAAGAAAGAATGGTAAATTATGATTTATTGCGTATGTAGCCGGAACAACTGAAATTAGGACAATATTTCCAATAAGCCCGTAGCTTTGGGCTTTTCCCATTACCTTTGAATAGTCACCTTCTTTATTTAGGGCTATTAACGTGTCGTGGATGAAGGCTTCAACAGCACCAGATAGAAACGTATATCCACCAAAATTAAAAACGGCTGCGAATAAACCTCCAAGGAAATTTGGCATGAATATGTAAAAAAGTGGAGAAAGCATCATTAAAAAAGATCCAATCAAGATTGCAATTCTGTTTCCCCATTTGTCTGCGATATATCCAGTCGGAAGTTGTAAAACAATCTGAACTATTACGGAGACTGAAGCGATAATGGCCAAATCTCCAACACTAACTTTCCCGATATTAACAAGTTGAATTGTAATTAAAGGAAGAAAAACTCTCTTTGTTAAAACTTTAAACCAAGAATAAAGTCCTATATTGCGTTCCAGGTTATCCTTATTCACTATAGTTTCCATATTGAATCTTACCATTTGGTGTGTGCCTGCGAAGCAGGCACTTTGGCCGATAGGCCAATGCTGTCTCAATCTCTAAATACCCACTGATAAGAGCTTGCTCGTCGTCTGTTCAATAACGGCTCTGTTATTGAACTATTACTCCTGTGCTTCCTCTTATATTCGCTTATAACTTCGTTATAATGCTTGAATATAAAAATTTCTCCTAATCAGTGGGTATTTTTATGGCGAAATCGACAGTTTGAGCCATATATTGAGAAAGCTTCGCCACAATCACTAGATGTGAAGTTGTGGCGAACATATAGATGCGACAGCGGTAGCTGGCGCTTGCTCGCAGAGCAATCATCCCGACCGCAGTCGGGATACAAAAGTGGTATCGCGCGCAAGTGGTTCCGCTCCGCCTGAGGCGGATAGACTCTAGGCGGTGGCGAACCGCGAGACACGATAGTGTTGAGCGGTGAGCCAATAGATTAGTAATGGTCCCGAAAATAAGTTCGAATTTCGTTATAACAGACAACACTCTGGGATTCCCCGCCCTCACGCTCCAGGAGAGAAATCTATGGATGTCGAGCCTCTGGTTCGAAAATATATTATGTGGTCGATAGAAGATGGACTCTAACTGAGATTCTCACCTCTGACAAGCCAACAGTATTTTTTTCATCAATGCACCTTCTGCTGACTCTAACAGTTCTTGTCGACAAAGTATTACAAGAGGTCCTCCTTCTGAAGAGGCAAGGCAAGAATATTGCTCAGGAAAAGGTCTATTATCGATCTTTATATAAATAATGAAGCCGGCACCGAGATAAAAACGGTACATATTAAGGCTAGAAAAAATGCCACCTTTTGGTTCCTTGTGAGGATTAAGAATTGACGATTTCCCGTTTTCATCCGGAAATCTGGCGATGATGAAAGATATGCCTTCCACTCCTTCTGTCGATCCGTCTCGGATACATTTTTCAATTCTTTTATTCCATATTCCAAGCTGGATCTTGCTAAATTGAAATTTATCACTGGCTCCTGCTCTCCACAAGATCGTTAGGAAAAACATTTTTAACTTCTGAAAATTTACGTCCTCAATCCTCCATCCAATTAATTTGTCCTCGTGTGTTAACTTCAGGTGATTTTGTTCATTTTGAAGCAGCAACTCGCTTGCGTATTTGTCATAAGTTCCAAAAAGTTTTTCGCATTCCGAACAAACCAGACCGTCATCGTACCAGCCTATTTGGACTTTTTGAGTATAACTGCCTTTTATATTTGACTTCATTTCCATGTAGTCGCTCCTATCCATTCCCGCGATCTTTTTGGAGTATTCGTAAAAGGACCGTGGAATCACGTGGGAGTCTACCAATCGATCAACCTCTTTTTGGCAGAACTTACATCGTTTTAGTTCAATTTCTGGCATGCCAACAGTCTACAACACTTCAACTAACTTGAAGAGCTAAGTTAGCATAATTCGCTCGGAGAAGCTGTGATGAACCTGTCTTTGATGAACAACACCTTTCCTAATGAGATAACCAGATCTCTTTTCTCACTCTCTGTTCCGTTGGCAAGTATAAATCGGGCAAAGTTTACGATATCCAATGGTGTTCCGTTTGGGTTAATATCCTGCTCGTAACCCAGAACACGACAATGGTCTTTGGTGGTCGACATGGTTAGATCTTGATAGCTTACCATCAAATCTATATCCAGAGATTTTAGCCAAAAGAATTGCAGAGGGGTACAAGAAAGATTTCCCATCACAAGGAGAATACGTCGGAGTGATATAAGCTATAATATGGGTTATGAGATTTGAAGAAATAGAGAAAGCCGCTCAGTTTGGAAGGCAGGAGACCGAAGCCACAGGCCAAAAGGTGATTGCTCTGGAGGGGCCGGTATGTGCTGGCAAATCTACCCTCCTCGAAAGACTGGGCAAGCTCGGGGCACAAACTGTTGATGAGTATTCTGAATACGTTCTCTCCGCTACGAAGGACTTTCCAAAATTTCCACCACGCAACGAGGAAGAGTCGAGAGCTAGCTTTATGTTCTTCTTTGATTTAGAAATTGCCCGCAAAATGGACAGAGATTTATTAATAACACCAGGGCAGGTATTGCTTGATAGAAGTATTTATACCTTGATGGCTTTTGAGGTTGGGGCTGCAAGGATAACGGGTATAGATATATTGCCCTGGGCTGTGGAATATTTAAGAGATAAAGGAAATAAAATTATCCAACCAGATCATATTATTTATCTTGATACTACAGTAAGTGTGTCTCGAGAGAGAGCAAATCAAGGAAAAATAAGAATTGCTCCATTTATGCTTACTGAAGAATTCAACGAAGGATTCAGAAGTTTTTTTCTTGAACTTAAAAAAATTAATCCCAATCTAGTTACCATAATGGATGGCACTAAGAGCGAAGACACTTTGCAGTTAGATATTGAGGAGTTGTTGGGGAGCAAGGATCTTTTTTAGAGCTGGAATCAACCCAACCACTGGTTCGATTTGGATATAGTCGATTCCGAAATTTTTGATTGTCTCTATATCATCAGGACTGTCATCAATCAGAACGCTATCCCCGGGTTTGAGATTTTCTCTTTTAATGTAATCAGAAAAAAAGATACTGTTTCCATCTCTGTTAATGTCTTTTTTCATACCGCGCAAACTGCTGGAGCTTAAGATATCGTCATATAACGTGTAGAGGTCCATGTACCTTGCAGTCCATCTGGTAAATGAATCCATGTTGTCCGTAGCAATTACAACTTTTGAGCCTCTTTTTTGGAATTCTCTAACCAATAAAGGTATTTCGTTAGAAACAAGCTCCATATGTTGACAACTATAAAGAAATTCATCGAATATTGTGGTGTATGGAATATTTGCCTGATCTGAGATAGATCTGATAACATCTTCTGATTTAAGTTCTCCCTTCATCCATGGTTTGAGTAGTCCTCTTAGACTACCAAAAAGAGTATCCTCTATCTTCCTAAACAGATCGTTATTGGTATATTCCAGATGACCCCAAAATTTAGATCCAGACAAAGTTCCGTTCCAGTCAATAAATACAACTTTGTATTTCTTAGCAGTATTATTTTTTGAAATACTCTTTATCTTTTTCAATCGCTTCATTTAATGTTTGTTTAGTATATTTATTAAAGTATATCTCATGAGTTTTTTGAAACAAGAGGTCTCTTTCGTGTTTTTCTATTCCTGATTCTTTATCGTAGATATGAATGGCGTATCTTTCTGTAATTGGAACAAGATAAGATTGATATTTCACCATTAGCTTGGTAACCAAAGAAGTTTCTTCAAAGCCATATTTTCCAAAGACACCACTGCAACCATTCACTGATATAGCTTGTTCTCTGTTGACGACGAAGCAGCCGCCAAGAACCATATTGGGGAGAACCCACGGACCGACTTTCCCTGATTCTGGCCATTTTTTTAAGTCCTGTGTCTGTTTGAGTAATTCATAATTAATCCCAGCAAAGATTGTGTCGCTTTCAGTACCAATCCATGACTTTTGATAAACACATGAATCTCTAAAATCATTGGTGTTATCAAAATCGATATTTTTGCTTCCACCCTCCATGAAGTTGAATAAACAAAAAGTAATAGCGCTTTGTTCAATTGACTCCAATGTAGAGTGAATCTGTGTGTGCAGTTCAACAAGTTCAGGATAAATCAGAATATCCGAGTCAATAAAGAATACAAGTTTATTTTTCGCAGCTAACAAACCAATATTTCTGGAATAAAACCGTCCTATGTTATTTGAAATATTTGAAATTTTGACCAGTTTCAACAAATCAGGACTGATAGTTTTGTTTGCAGGATACCTAACTGATCCATCATCCACAACAATTACTTCAAACTCCCAATTAGGCTTTTTTGCCTTGTAAGAACCACATGAATCAAGAATGCTTTTCAGGCACTGATTAATTGTTTGCTTTGATTCAAAATATGGAACTACAATGCTAACACTTAGACAATTAGAATTTTTCTCTTGAATGTTATGATCGAGAAAACTGTAGTTATTATCATGGTTTAGAATTAGTTCTTCGAGGGTTCTGTCAGTCATCGGTTTTAGGCTTGTATATTTCCGTTTTGTTTATAGTGGACTTTAGTTCATTAAAGATAGAAAAATATGGAGGGATACTATTAAATAGTATAACTGGGATGGATAAGATGGTAACTTGTAATACCTCCAATAGATTGATTTTATAGCGTGACCCCGCACTTCTGTGTATTTGATCCATGTTTATATAGAAATATAGATATTGAAGGGGGCCGTAAATAAATACTGACAAATAGGCAAGTAGAGTTATACTCTGGTTGACGGAGAAAAATGGAGATAAAATTAGTATCAATATCATCGGTCCAGAGACAAGCCAGGCAAAAGCAGATAACAATCCCTCCAATGTAAAAATTATTGATGGAATTACACTAGATATACCCAATTCTCTCTTGAACTTCGAAACATATTTTAAGTAAGAAATATTTTTCATTGGACCCCAAAACCATACATATTTTTGATCCCACAATCCCCTTAGTGTTTTTGGAGAATCGGCTAGCTCAAGATGCGGAATTGGAAATATTTCATAGCCCTTGCTTCTCAATAAATATCCTAAAAATAGATCTTCTGTCATCGTTCCTGTTGGGAAACCGTCAACCTCTCCTAGTACATTCTTCCTAATGATTAATCCGTGGCCTACTACATGGGCATATGCGTATTTTGAGAAGAATTTACTGCTAGATATTGACTGTCTTAATAACCTTGCGATTTCATGCGCAAAAGTCCATCTGCTCTGCAAAATTGCCGATGTTTTTAAGAATAAATCGAGTTCACTAAAATTTTTTAAAAAGACCGCAGATTGTTGAAAAACATACGCCGGCTGTTTTGAAACTACTTCCCCAACATAGTTAAATGTATTTGGGTGCGGTCTAGAATCTGCGTTATAGATTGCAATAAAACAATCATCATCTCCAATTTTCTGAACTGGTTTAACTTTGCAGCAATCTTTGTCCAATCATACGTCTCTCTAACCAGCTTATTTGCATTTTTTGCAATAGTTTGAGCCTTTTCTTTGTTTTTTAATAGCTCGCTTGAAAAGGCTGCAAGTTCTTTGGTGTTCTTTCCGATTAGTGCATGTTTACCGTTTTCAATTGCAATACCCTCAGCGGCCATGTGTGTGCCAACAATAGGCGTGCCGGATGCCATTGCTTCTAGGACTTTGAGCTTTGTTCCCTTTCCGTTTCTAATTGGCGCTAGTAGCACGTCTGACTCTCCAAACGCAGTTCGAATATCCTCAACATCACTACGGATAGTGACGTCAGGATATTTTCCTAAATCTAAAATTTCTTGGTTAGGATTTCTACCAACTATTTGTAATTTGGCATCTGGTACTTTGTTTTTTATTAGTGGCCAAATATCTGTAACTAAATACTTGGCTGCCTCCATGTTTGGCAGCCACTTAAACTGACCGACGAATAAAACAGTAGGATTTTTTGATTTTATGTGTTTGGTTTGATCAAAATGGGCAACATCCACACCGTTCTCTATAACGTCTACTTTTACTTCTGGGAAGACATTATTAATAAACCGTTTGTCATCTTCGGACATAGTCGCCAACCTACTAGCTTTTTTCCAATAGTATTTCTCCCACATTTTCAATTTCCAAATATCAAGATACATAAAGGGTTTAAAGGGAAAGAATTTAAACTCCCGAGCAAATTTTTGATATACCAAATATTCTATTGTTTGTTCAACTAAAAGAATCGGAATAGAAGTCTTTGGAATATTGGGCATGATGTAGAAAGTTTCGCAGTGAATCAGTTCGTAGGTCTGCCTTGACAACTCTTTTTTTATCTTTTCCTTCAATGAAGGAGAATAATAGGTGGACAAAAGTAAGAATGGATACGAGGTAACTGCTGCTGAAATTATGTGAGCAGGTGACCAAGCTGGTCGTCGTTTAATAAACTCAACTTTCTGGCAATATTTCTTTAACTCTGTGAGTGATTTTTTTTCTGATTCATCGCGATAGTAGCAAAAAAGTGTAATTTCATGATTTCTAGACAGATGTTTAATTAGGTTATACGATCGAACCTGCCCACCTGATAAAGGTGGGTAGGGCACATACGGGGTTACCATTAAAATACGCATGTTATGATTCGATTTTTTCTAAATGACCTTGGTCGTTGAAACAAATCATTGTCCAGTGTTTTGTTTCTGGATTGTACTTAAAACTGGATACTCCGGTATTATGGATCCTCAAACTCATAAAGACTTTTTCGAAAGACGTTTTATCAGAATCTATGCCTAGAAGTATGAGAGAGATTAACACCATCGAAAATGTACCATGGGTGACGATGGCTACTGTGTCAATTGGGTGTTCAGCCTCTAGAAATTGAAGAACTTTTTTGGCACGGTCGATGGTTTCGTTAAATGATTCGCCCCCGTTATTAAATTTCCAATCGAAATTACCTCTGTTGGCTTTACGTTCTTCTAGGAACTTAAGGTTTATTTCACTCTCATCTGCGACATTATCCAGAACGGTTGGCTTTTCCATTTCATGGACTAACGGATGAATTTTAATTGGAAGTCCGAGTTGAGTTGAAATGGCCTCGGCGGTTTGGTATGCTCTTGGCCAATCGCTAGAATAGAGATGATCGATCTTATGACTTCCAATTTTTTCTGCAACTGCTTGGGCTTGTTTTTTGCCGTATTCACCTAAAGGAGTTTGAGGCGACTGTCGTATATTTTCTAGAAAAGAATCTGTTTTACCATGACGAATTAAATATAAGAGCATGGGTTGAGTATAATACAGACATGAGCGATAGACATGAAGAAGAAAGTAAGAAAATACATATCCGGTTAAGGTGCGTGATTATCCATGAAGATAAGCTGCTGGCCACCTATATCAAGACATCAAATCATTATTTCTTCCCAGGCGGACATATGGAAGTGGGAGAGAATGTCATCGAGGGGTGTCAAAGAGAAATCAAAGAGGAACTAGGAGAGGATGTGGAGTTTGAATTTAAGAAGGTATTGTACATCAGGGAATATATCGAAAGAGATAAAAATAATAAACAAAATCTTGAATTGTTTATTTTGGGGAATGTTAATAAATTCGAGGAGCTAGAAGGGAAAATAGATCCTGAACATTCAGATGGTTCATTGTGGACTACATGGCTCGATCTAAATAATTTGCCTGAAAATATCTTTCCTCAGCTCTTAGCTAAAAGAATAGCCGAGGAATACAAAAAAGATTTTCCTTCTCAGGGAGAATATGTAGGAGTAATTTAAAGATTGTGAGCAAATATCCAAAATTAAAGTTTCAGATAAATAGAGAGCTTGATAACGTAATGTGTTTTCAGTTTATGAACACCATTGCTGGCGGGGTTGATTTCGGAAAAGGAATTGTGGAACTTTATTCTCAACTTTTGAATGCCAAAACAAAACAAGGAGATAAAAGAAGAGTAATCATTGATCGTTTTACTGAGGAATATTATTCAAAAAAACCAAACAGAAATAGACAAAGCTCTGAAGAAAATGGAAAAGGATTGGGTTCTGGTTGAAAACAAGTTTTTCAGTGAGGTTGAGAAAATATTTGGAAAAATCAAATGGCCAGAGGGGAAATATATTAGTTATCTGTCTATTTTTGATATCAACCCTAGATTTTTGGAGGACAAGACTTTTCAGGTTTTCTATAGACACATACTGGGATCGAACTATGTAATTGCTCACGAGATGTTACACTTTATCTTCTTTAGTTATTTTGAAAACCAGGAACCAGAGTTAAGCAAGAGTCTTGATGAACACACAATTTGGTTACTTTCGGAATGGTTTAACGATATTGTCTTGGATCTACCTGAGTTTGAAGGTATTGGGTCGGGAATGATGCCTGGATATCCCGAAGTAAAAGATTTTTCAAAAAGATTTGGAATAATTAATAAAAATGGATTCAATGTTCAGAAGTTTTTTGAAACAGTTAAGGTTAAAATATAATTGATATATGAATCGAGAAGAACTGCCTTACAGAATAAGCACGATAGGAATAGTTACTAATAGCAGTGGTAAATTTCTTTTGGTGAGTAAAACCCCATACCAAGAAGGTCAGTGGAGTTTTCCGGGTGGTGGAGTGGACGGAGAAGAAACACCAGGACAAGCCCTAAAAAGAGAACTTGAAGAAGAACTACTTTCTGATAAATTTGAGATAGTCGGGAAAAGTAAAAATTCATATAAATATGAATGGCCAGATGATGTTGTAGAGGGAACTTTCAAGAACAAGGGCAAATATTTTCGAGGAACAGAATTGACACAGTTTTGGGTTAAATTCACGGGTGAGGATGATGAAGTAATGCCCGGTGATGGAATCAAGGCAGTCAAGTGGGTTACGAGAGATGAACTTAAAACACACTTAGTTTTTCTTAATCAATGGGAAAATGCTGAAAAAGTGATTAAAGAATTCTTGCAAACTGCTCTCTCTTAAGATATTCATCAACGATTTTTTCTCTCTCCTCGTAAGACAAATCTTTATGGAAGGTGGATAGATGTAGTAATTCATGTATTATTGTGTTTAGAAGTTCTTTGTCCCCACCTGTATTAGTTGTCCTGACGTGAATGGAATTGTCAGATACATTAAACCAGCCTTCGCAAGAGATACTGTGAATGAAACAGGTGACGAAACCGAGGTCTTTTAATCCTAGACCGGAAAATGCCTTATTGATTTCTTCTGAGTGATTAATCCAGAGTGTTTGTATCTTTCCAAGATATTTATTTGAGTTGACAGCAAGTTCAAGCAATTTCGTAGCCGTTGGCCAGACCACTGATCTCAAATCCAAATATTCAGATTTGTGAAGCAACAGATTCAAAACCTCTTTGACTTCCTGGTATGGACTATAAACAAATTTGAGATTCACTTTTTTAGGACAAGGACTATTTATAAACAGCAATCATCTGCCTGATAACCATATCTTCCCACTTCTCGATATGATCTGACGTGAAATCAAACCAGACGCGTAGAAAATC
>Ga0209212_1007504_pt1 | contig 12026 bp, 11 predicted proteins | sample RifGroC2_FD_183996 | JGI IMG/M metagenome (GOLD analysis project Ga0209212, IMG submission 183996) | Groundwater microbial communities from Rifle, Colorado, USA - Groundwater C2 (SPAdes) (version 2) | ecosystem: Environmental > Aquatic > Deep subsurface > Groundwater | place: Rifle, Colorado...
TGCTTTACTTTTACAGCACCCTCGGCTTCTTTCTGGTGGGGGTGCTGCTGGGTCTTGTGCTGCGGATCGAATTGATGGCGCCGGGGCGCACCATCATGGGACCAGAGACCTATAATGCCGTATTCACGGTGCATGGCGTGGCGATGATCTTCCTCTTCATCCTGCCAGGCCTTCCGGGCGCCTTCGGCAACCTGGTCATGCCGATCCAGATCGGCGCCCGCGATGTTGCTTTCCCGCGCCTTAACCTGCTCTCCTGGTGGCTTTACATGTTCGGTACGGCAATAGTCCTGGCTTCGCTTTTCACCGGCGGCGGGGCACCCGACACCGGCTGGACCTTCTACGTTCCCTTTAGCGCCCGTACCAACACCAACGTTACCCTGGCGGTGTTCGGGGTATTCATCATCGGCTTCTCTGCGATCCTGACCGGACTCAACTTTGTCACCACCATCCATCGCCTGCGGGCCGAGGGGATGACCTGGGGCAGGCTGCCGTTGTTTGTCTGGTCGCTGTACGCCACAGCCTGGGTGCAGATTCTGGCCACGCCGATTCTGGCCGTAACCCTGCTGCTGATCATGGCCGAGCGGCTGCTGGGCACCGGCCTGTTCGACCCGGCCCGTGGCGGCGACCCGGTCATGTATCAGCATATGTTCTGGATCTACTCCCACCCGGCTGTCTACATCATGATCCTGCCGGCCATGGGGGTGATATCGGACATCATCCCGGTTTTCTCCCGCAAGCCGATTTTCGGCTACAAGATGATTGCCTTCTCCAGCCTGGCAATCGCTGCCGCCGGCTCCCTGGTGTGGGGACACCACATGTTCACCAGCGGCATGAGCGACACCGCCATCCTGGTGTTCTCGTTTCTGACCTTCATCGTGGCCATTCCCTCGGCCATCAAGGTATTCAACTGGGTTTCCACTCTTTACAAGGGTTCCATCTCCCTGGAGGCCCCCATGTTGTTCGCCCTGACCTTCATCCTGCTCTTTTCCATCGGCGGTCTTACCGGCCTGGTCCTGGGTGCGGCTGCCACCAACATCCATGTGCATGACACCCACTTCGTGGTCGGACATTTTCACTATGTCATGTTCGGCGGGTCCGGGTTTGCCTTCTTCGCCGCCATGCACTACTGGCTGCCCAAGTTCTACGGCCGACGCTACGCCGAAAGACCTGCAATCTGGGCCTGGGCCTTGATGTTCACCGGCTTCAATATAATGTATTTCAGCATGAAGGTGCTCGGCATGCAGGGGATGCCGAGGCGCTATTACGACTACCTGCCCGAGTTCGCCACCCTGAATCTGGCTGCCACCATCGGCAGCTGGATCCTGGCACTCGGCCTGGTAATCATGCTGGTCAACCTGTTCCATGGGCTGTTTCGTGGCAAGCCGTTTGTCGGTAATCCCTGGGGTGGCGCCACCCTGGAGTGGAGCACCCCCACACCGCCTCCTACGGAGAATTTTCTTGTGGAGCCAATAGTCACCCACGGACCTTATGACTTCAAGGGGACCGGCATCCCATGAGCCAGACCGGTCACAAAGACTACGCAGGAGACAAGCTCGGCATGTGGCTGTTCCTGTTCACGGAGCTGCTGCTGTTTGGCGGCCTGTTTCTGATGTATGCGGTCTATCTTGACCGTTATCCGCAAGAGTTCGCGGCAGCCGGGCATCAGTTGAACTGGGTCCTGGGCATGGCCAATACCATGATCCTGCTGACCAGCAGCCTTTTTGCAGCCATGGCGGTGAGCGCTGTACAGCAGGGCGAAAAGCGCCAGGCAGTTGGAATGATTATTGGCACCATTCTCTGTGCCTCCGGTTTCATGGCAATCAAGTATGCCGAATGGAGCGCCAAGATCAGCCACGGCATCTACCCCGGCTCTGAACTCATGAAGGCCGGGGCACCAGGAGAATCGGTCTTCTTCAGCCTGTATTACCTGACCACCGGAATCCACGGACTGCACGTTCTGATCGGCGGAGCCCTTTTGGGATGGGTGGGCATCAAGGTGTCAAGAGGCCAGGTCCACAAGCATGATTACGTGCTGCTAGAAAACGGCGCCCTGTACTGGCACCTGGTGGATCTTATCTGGATCTTTATCTTTCCGCTCTATTATCTGATGCTGTAATCCCGGTTTTACAAGGACATGCCATGTCTATTGAACAGTGTGAACATCATATCATCAGTTTCGGCAAGCTGACGGCGGTCTGGCTGGTGCTTCTGATCCTGACCGGCCTTACCGTACTGATCACCCGCATTGACTTGGGTGGATACAAGGTCCTGGGAGCTCTGGCTATCGCCTGCCTCAAGTCAGGTTTGGTGATTGCCTTTTTCATGCACATGAGGTACGAGGGGCGGCTGCTGCGCTGGTTTTTGTTCCTGACCCTGGCGACCCTGGCCATCTTTATCGGTTTCACCTTTTTCGATGTGCTTTACCGTTAACGAGCTTATTCTGTTTTTAAGGGCTGAGGAGCTGTCGTGAATCCTGCTCACCTGCAAACCACAACCGAAGCAATCGATCCGGTGTTCATGTTCATCTTCGGAGCCTGCCTGGTGCTGCTGGTAGGTATCACCGTCACGGTGATTGCGTTCGTGGTCCGCTATCACCGCTCCCGTGCACCAAATCCCACATCCGGGGTAGCCTCCAATCTCTGGCTGGAGATTGTCTGGAGCGCACTTCCAACCCTGCTGGTGCTGGCCATGTTCTGGTATGGTTGGACCGGATACCTTTCCTTGCGCAACGTCCCCAAGGGGGCAATAGAGGTAACCGCTATCGCCCGCCAGTGGTCGTGGAGCTTCAGTTATCCCGATGGTCGTACCAGTCCTAAGCTCTACGTGCCGGTCGGTAAGCCAATCAGGGTGGAACTGGTGTCCAAAGACGTGATCCACGGATTTTACCTCCCCGCCTTCCGGGTCAAGCGTGATGTGGTGCCTGGAATGAAGAACTACACCTGGTTTGTGGCCGACAAGCCTGGATCCTATGACCTGTTTTGTTCCTCCTATTGCGGTACTGGCCACGCAGCCATGATTACCACCGTAGAGGCTCTGCCGGAGGCCGAGTACGCTGCCTGGCTGCATGACAGTGCTGAGCAGAAGGAATCTCTAGGCCACGAACTGCTGGAGAAGCACGGCTGCCTGGGATGCCACTCCCTGGACGGGACTCCCAGGCTGGGTCCGAGTTTCAAGGGGATCTGGGGCAGAAGCGTAACGGTTGTCAGCAACAACAAGGAGCGGACCATCAGCGTGGACGATGCATATCTGCTGCGGTCGATCCTGGAACCGAATGCTGACGTGGTCAAGGGGTTCCAGCCGATCATGCCGCCCTTTACCCTCAAGAATGAAGAGAACAGGCAGATTGTGGAATACCTCAAGGAGCTCAAATGATCCGGGCTCTGCTGCGACTGTTCAGGCCCAGGCTGGCACTGCTTAATGGTGTTTCGACGGTTGGAGGGTATCTGCTCTTTCCGGGAGAACCGGAAAACATCGTCATTTGGGCTTCATTCGGTGGAGTGGTGTTTCTGGCAGCGGGAGGATCGGCCCTCAATCAGGTGCTGGAGCGGGACCTTGATCGCCTGATGTTGCGTACCAGACTGCGTCCGCTACCCCAAGGCCAATTGACGCCGGTTTCCGCAACGTTTATCGGCGTCGGTTTGATCCTGGTCGGCACGACACTGCTTGTAGCAGTCGGCGGCCTGGCACCGATGCTCCTGGGCGTTGCTACCCTGGCATGGTATCTATTCATTTATACCCCGCTCAAGCGTCGCACCCCCCTGGCCCTGATGATCGGAGCCCTGTGTGGCGCGTTAGCGCCGGTCATCGGGTGGTGCCTGGCTGGAGGAAGCCCCTTTGATTATCGGGTCGTGATGCTGGCCGGTCTGTTGTACCTGTGGCAAATTCCTCATTTCTGGTTGTTGCTGCGTCGCTACGCGGATGATTACCGTAACGCCGGAATTCCAATGTTTGGAACTTCAGAAAAGTGTGCCGGCTACTTGGGGGTCTGGATCATGGCACTGATCGCGGCATCTATGCTTCTGCCTGCCCTGGGCATTATTGGGCCGCAGGTATCGGTATGGTATGCCATAATACCGTTGCCGCTGGTTGCAATGGCAATACTACGTCTTGAAACAACGCTGTTCTCGTACCTTAATATCTTTCCGCTGCTGATAACCCTGGTTCTATGTTTTAGCAAGTTACAAACTGTTTTCTGAATGTCCAGACAAAAAAGAACTGTGCTGACGTACTGTTTAAAAGGGTTAGGAGATTATTCGGATATACAATGGTCAGAATCTATCCCGAAAAAAAGAACTTTAGTTGTTGAATTATCTCAACTTGACGAAGACATATGTATTTGTCGATTATACCGTCACTCATCCTGTCGGGCTTGATCTGAAAAATACAGATATGTCCGCCTGTCCCATTCTTAGAGGACTTGACAAACGATCCTAAAACCTCCAGAGGGGTGTCGTTGAGCGCAAAAAACAATATCCCCGACTGATCGGTTTCAATCTTCGGCACTGCGTTGGAAATTATTGAGATGCTGTTTCCTGAGAGATCTACCATACTCCCTTCAATATTGACGTTTTCGCAGGAAAATTTCACCGGCAATATCCCATTCACCTTGACTCTAACCGCTTCCCTTTTTTCCGACCTGATCTGCGCATATGCAAAGTTCTGCAGGATAACTTTTTTCTTGGGTACATTGACATAGGTGGCAATACAATGCACGCCCAGTTCATTGTGAAGGTGATCACTTTTGACGAGTGTGTACTTGTCATGTTTTATGATCAATGCTTGATGTTCATGAACCAGCATTTCGACTGAATCTTTGTCTACAGCGGTTATGGTTAAGCCATAGCTTACAGGCACTTCGCCGCAATAGTTAAGCAGTTTGAGGTCGTATTTCTGTTGCCCTGTCACCATTTTGGAAAACACATTGATGATGGCGGCGTTGTCGGATTCGTTGTCATTGACGATTACCCGGCGAAAGACATTTTTTTTCATGAGAAGCATCCTGGCATTTAGTTGACCTCAGGGACACCATGTTATCAAAGTATATGTGTTAGGTGGCACCAATTTAGCAAGTATTAATATATGTCGCAAACAAAAATCAGATCCAATATGGACATTTATTGCCTACACTTGTGACCTTTGGTTCTTTTGATTTGGGAATATACATAAATATTAGAAATAATATTAGTTATCTGTGATTAATTTCAGAATATTTTCATTGTGGCACCGGAGTTGCAATTTAATTTTAACAAGATGAATATTTAAGATACAACATATCGCTAAAACAATAAACATTCTGCAATTACGGGCTGTTAGATGTAAAAACTAAATATATTGTATCAAAATATTTTCATAAGGCATTTGGGTGCACAGGTGATATCACTGTGTGGTAGTATATTAACTGCGATATCACCGTTGAATGCAATTATGGAGTCGGTTGAAAATGCCCTTCTGGCGTCGCTAAAGGTGGCATTAGATGGTGCTGGACGAAAGCAGTGTAATCACTTTGCTGGTACGTGATTTGGCGGCATGGAGGGCTTTGTTTAGTGTCCTTTTGCTGAGAACGAGTGTATATTTAGAAATAAGTTGATAGAGTTGCTGAACACACGGAATTATGTTGTAGTTAGTTCCGTCAAAAGGATTAATATTTCGTCTCTCTCCAAATTTACAAAACAGGAGAGAATCCTGGTTTCTCTAGTTTTAGCAAAGGAGTCTAATGTCATGGGACAATTGGATAAACGCCATATAGGCCGGATTTTGTTGGATGGTAAATTTCTATCCAGCCATGACCTTGAACGTGGTTTGGAGGAGCAAAAATATACCAAAGAACTCTTGTGCCAGGTGCTGGTCAGGATGGGGATACTCTCGGCAAAGGATGTCAAAGTCCCATTGTTATTACAAGAATACCTCGGGAATATCGACGAAGCAGTGAAGATAGCGGCTGGTGAACGAAAGTTACTCGGTGCACTTCTTGTTCAGTCAGGGTATATCACCAACGAACAACTCAGTCATGTAATAGAAGAACAAAAACGCAGTGGTGAGAAGCTTGGTGAGGTCTTCAAGCGTCTCGGCATACTTACTGAACGTCAGCTGAATGCCTTGCTTGACTTTCAGCTCAACCAGGAAGTAGCGCATGATTCTCCTCTCAGACTTGGCGAGCTTCTGGTTGCAACAGGACACATTACTCGTGAGCAGTTGAGGCATGCACTTTACCTGCAGACCCTGTCCAATAAAAAACTTGGTGACGTACTTGTAGAATCCGGTTATGTCCGCCCCTACCGGATAAAAAAGGGCATTCGTTTACAGAAGATGTTGACGTCTGCCGTGTTGGCAGCCATCCTGTCCCTCGGGATGAGTGCAGTAAGCAATGCCAGCTCAGACTCTCTAGGCGATTCCGCAACCAAAACTATGATTCAGAGCGTACTCGACGAATCCGGCGAGTACGCGTACCTCTCGACAAAGGAATCGGAGCTGTTCCGACTCATAAATGAATACCGAGAAAGCAACGGACTACCCCCGATTGCAAATTCACGCTCTCTTAATAAGGTTGCACGTATTCATTCAATAGATCTCTTCAAAAACTCTCCTGCAGAAGGCCAGGACGATCGCGGGCTTGACTGCACTCTGCACAGCTGGTCGGTCAAGGGTTCCTGGAAGCAGGTATGCTACACAAAAGACAACTTATATGCTGATGCCATGTGGAACAAGCCACGTGAAATAACTAATTTTACTTACACAGGCGACGGCTATGAAAACGCTTACTATACAGGAGAAAAAGAAGTGACCCCGGCGAGAGTGCTTGAAGCTTGGAAGGCAAGTCCGAGCCACAATGCAATCCTTCTCGAAGCAGGGGATTGGAAAGGGAGCAATCTCCTGGCTTTAGGGGTCGGAATCCATAACAATTATGCAGTTATCTGGGTCGGTTCTCTGGTTGACCCCCTCGGTCCAATGCAGGCAGCAGGTCCAGATTTAAACGGAATTATTAGTAGAACCGGGGGTTAGAATCTGTTATGATTATTCATGCTTAATACCCATATCAATCTTGGGTTATCTTGCCACCTAAGCTCCGGGGGTCTGTATGAATGTAGTAACGCGGGTTATTCTGTCGGTTTTGTTTTTACTGATGCTTTCTTTGACATTTAACATAGAGTCCGGAGCAGCTTCTGAATCCAGCAGCCAAGCGGAAACTGTTTCAAAGGTGGAAATGGCAGAGCCCGGCAAATGCCTCACTCCTCAAGAGACCGAACTTGTAACTCTTTTGAACAAGGTGCGCGAGGAAAATCATCTCCCCCCTGTTCCGGTCAAGGAGTCCCTATACAAGGTTGCCAAGTGGCATGTCATAGACCTGTCAACAAACTCTCCACACAAGGACCGGACCGATGACCGGGGGATGCCTTGCAACATTCATAGCTGGTCGGACAAAGGTAAAGAGAAGGGGGGATGGAATCCGCTCTGTTATACTGCCGATCATAAACAGGCTCTTGGAATGTGGAAAAAGCCCCGAGAGATTTCAGATCATCGTTCAAACGGGTATGAGAATGTTTACTGGACATCGGCAATATTATCACCGGCCATGGCCATCAATTACTGGACAAGCAGAAATGATGAGTTGGACATGATTATTGAGCAGAATAACTGGGGGAAACATCCTTGGCGGACGATGGGAGTCGGGATGTTCGGGAATTATGCGGCTGTCTGGTTCAGCGTCAAGTCAACTGGCGAGGAAGAGATGAAGCCGTGTGAACTTTCTGCGAAATGACTCCCATACGTTTTGGTGTACATCATATCGCGTGTCGGAATTTACTGACGTGCAGGGTTAGTACTCTTTTAGAGGATTAAATCATGGAATATAAAAGACGGTCACCGCGCTCAAAGAAATTTCTTATCAGCTTTTTAAAGGGGCTTGGTGCAGTTGCTCTTGTTGTTCTGGCCGTTGTGGCAACAGGTCTGCTTGTCAGATCACTCCTGAAGAAGGATATGCCTGTTGCGCAAAAAGCTCCAATAGTAGTCGCTTTGGCGGAAAATGAGGAGCCAGGGGATGCCAGCAGCGAAATATCCGGTAAATACTACGGGCTATGCGAGAAAAACAGTGTACGCTCTGTAGCGGATTTTCGCAAAACGGTTCAAAATGACGCCGTACTCTCCGCCCATTTTGCTGGGTTCAACTGGGAATCCGCCGAACTCGGTAAACAAGATAAGGATGTCTGGACTTTTGTATCATACAGGAAAGGAGAAGTCATCAGACGGACATCAAAGCCTGTCAGGTTGCCCAAAGGTGATGGATACATTTCCGACGGTACCCGTATCGTTAGAACCTTCTGTTGCAACGACTACGAAATTGCGCCACCACCGGTAAAAGTGAGCCTCGCCCCAGTCCCTGAGGAACGGGTTGATGGCCCACCCCGCAGGATGAGTAATAAATCCGAGATAGTGGCCGGACCTCCACGGCAACTGTCATCAGGGGCACCTTCTGAAGATTCGGCTGGTGCAATACCAGAAGCTCTGCCCAAATTACCCCCAAGCCATCCCACGCCGACCACTAAGCCAATCGTCACCCCTGAGCCAGGCACATTGTATATGCTTGGGGCTGGTGTTGTGGCATTCGGACTTTCCCGTCTGCTTCGTCGTAAGCGAACCAGGCTTCACTCAGGAGAATAAATTACAATTTAAATAAATAATTCGGGGCCATCCATGTTGAAGTCTTTTCTAAGGGGAAATGACAAGTTTCATAACCTTTACTTTAGAACTCAATTTGTGGCCTTTTTTACTCTTTTTTAACGTGCAATTTTTTGATTTCCCCAGATTCGCATGATACTTCCTGCGGTTTCTTTGGCGATTGCTCTTCTTTTCTCCTGTATGAATAATTTTCTAGTAATGTGACTCCCGAGACAGCGAAACTAAGGGATAGATTGTCCATGGTTGGTTGCCTTGGTACTTTTGTATACGGGTGTGAGAAAAGTCATATGGCTGAAACCGGTTGCACAACTCAGCATCGCTGTGATAGAAACATCGGATGACTGAAGAGAAGGTAGCGCCATTTATTGAACATCTGGTTGAACTGCGCAAGCGGCTGGTGATCATCGTAATCGCCGTGGTGATCGGTATGGGAGTCGCCTGGAACTTATCCAACGATATCCTGAATTTCGTGGAAAAACCGTTAACCGGCAGAACCTACCTGACGGAGATCAAGAAGAAGGTCTATGCCCAGGTAAAGGTTTACGCGCCCAGCCTATACACCCGCTACAAACTTGATCAGGAAGTCAACGCTCCCCAGAAGACACGTGTTCTCAACTACAGCGCCCCTCTGGAACCTTTACCCATTCAGTGCAAAATCTCCATGCTGGCCGGTTTTATCCTCGTACTGCCCATCGTGTTTTTTCAGATATGGCAGTTCATCGCCCCAGGACTGACACGTAAAGAACGTCGCATGGTCGTACCCTTCATCACTGCCGCTACGATTACCTTCTGCATCGGTGCCATGTTTTTTCTGCTCGTAATATGGCCGGTGATCATCAATTTTTCATTGTCATATGAGGCCGAAGGCCTGCAGAGCTGGTTCAACATCAGTGCTTATGTCAATTTCTGCCTGCGTCTGATACTGATGTTCGGTCTGATGTTTGAACTTCCCATCCTGATTCTTGTCCTGTCACGCTTCGGCATTGTGAGTTATGAATTTCTAGCTCCAAAGCGCAAATACGCGCTACTTGTCAGCTCCATCATCTCAGCCTTCCACGCCGATCTAATCACCATGTTCGTAATCATGATCCCTATGTACCTGATGTACGAAATCAGCATCTGGGTGGCAAAGATCTTCGGTAAAAAGAAGCAGGTGCTCGCAGAAACACCCCCTGTATAACTTACTTTGGAGGGTCCCATGAGTAAGACAATAGGCATCCTTACCGGCGGTGGCGATTGCCCCGGTCTGAACGCCGTTATCCGCGGTGTTGTCAAGAGTGCCATCATTGGTCATGGCTGGCAGGTAATCGGCATCGAAGACGGTTTCGACGGCCTGCTGGACCTGAACAAATGCCGCACTCTTACCCTGGAGAGCGTGCGCGGTATCCTGCCCAGGGGCGGCACCATACTTGGCACAACCAACCGGGGCAACCCTTTTTCCTATCCAATTGAGCAGGACGGCAAGGTTGTTCATATCGATTACTCCGACAAGGTCGTGGCAAACGTCCGTACCCTGGGGATCGACGCCCTGATCTCGGTAGGCGGCGAGGGGTCACTCAAGATTGCCCTGGAGCTATCAAATAAAGGGATTCCTGTCGTTGGCGTCCCCAAAACCATCGACAACGACCTGCAGGAAACAGATTTTACCTTCGGTTACAATACTGCGCTGGAAACAGCCACCGATGCGCTGGACAAGCTGCATACCACTGCCGAAAGTCATCACCGGGTGATGATTCTGGAGGTCATGGGTCGTTATGCCGGCTGGATCGCCCTGGAATCGGGTATTGCCGGTGGCGCTGATGTGATCCTGATCCCAGAGATTCCTTTTAATATTGAAAATATATGTGCGTCCATCAAGGCTCGCTCCGCGCGCGGCAGTCACTTCAGCATTGTCGTAGCAGCAGAGGGTGCTTTTCCGCAAGGTGGAGGACGTGTTGTAGCAAAGGAGGCGGACGAACGCTATACCATTGAGCGCTTGGGTGGCATTGGCCAATATGTGGCAAAACAGATCGAGCACTGTCTTGAGATGGATGTTCGCGTGACAGTGCTGGGGCACCTGCAGCGGGGCGGTTCACCCACTACATTTGACCGTGCACTTGGCAGCCGTTTCGGCACCAAGGCGGTACAGATGGTGGCTGATGGAGAATTCGGCCGCATGGCATGCCTAAAAGGCCGTAAAATCATTTCCGTACCTATTGAGGATGCCACCCGTGATCTCAAGCTTGTTGATCCGAGTGGTGAAATTGTTAAGGCTGCCAAGGATCTGGGCATCATGATGGGCAATTAGCCCAATGACAGATAATAAATTAGTGGCAAATGTTTTCTGTTGACAAAGCCACAGAAAAACACTAAACAGGACATAATTGGTCTTTTAGTGAAGTGGTAATTGTTTCATTGCTTTCTTAATCAGGAAATAGTCTAGTTAACGCACTCATTCTGCTTCATAAGGGTGAGTATTTGAGGTTTTACTATCATGATGGAACTGACCCGAAAGGGTGAATACGCAATCCGCGGCATTGTCTTCCTGGCTGCCCAACCAACAGACCAGATATGTTTGTTGAGTGACATAGCCTCCGCGGTTGATGTACCTCAAACCTTTCTTGCAAAAATATTCCAGCAATTCAGCAAGATCGGCCTGGTAAGGTCCTACAGGGGAACCGGCGGAGGCTTTGTGCTGGGTCGCCCTCCCGAAAAGATCACGCTATTGGAGGTCGTGGAAGCAGTGGAAGGTCCTATAATTCCCAACCGTTGTGTTATCGGCGAAGGGATATGCTCCCGTTCCAACATCTGTAATGTCCATCCTGTCTGGATATCTGTGCAGGATAAGGTGCGCGATATCCTTGCTAAAGTCACTCTGAAGGATCTGGCAGGGCTTTAATCAGTTTTTGACGGGAAAAAAATTTACCTGGCCACTGGACAAATAAGGTCTTTTTTGTGTCCCTGGGCGCTTGCCAATTTCTTTGCTTGCTATACACTTGGACACATATACTTCTGCCTCAAAACAACTATCTTATCTGCAAATTTCAAAAACTGGAGGAAAAATGGACGCACTAACCCTCAGTCGACTGCAGTTCGCTGTGACCTGCATGTTTCATTTCATCTTTGTTCCCCTCACCCTGGGCATATCGATAATGATTGCCTGGATGGAAACACGTTACGTGATCACCGGAGATGAACTCTGGCTCCGCATGACCAAGTTCTGGGGCAAACTTTTCCTGATAAACTTCGCCCTTGGTGTGGTGACCGGCATCACCATGGAATTCCAGTTCGGCATGAACTGGGCTGAATACTCCCGTTACGTAGGAGATATCTTCGGAGCTCCATTGGCGATTGAGGCTACAGTGGCCTTTTTC
>Ga0209212_1007505_pt1 | contig 12025 bp, 13 predicted proteins | sample RifGroC2_FD_183996 | JGI IMG/M metagenome (GOLD analysis project Ga0209212, IMG submission 183996) | Groundwater microbial communities from Rifle, Colorado, USA - Groundwater C2 (SPAdes) (version 2) | ecosystem: Environmental > Aquatic > Deep subsurface > Groundwater | place: Rifle, Colorado...
TATGCTGGCTGTGTAATCCCGCCGGCTGCCCGCCGGCGCGGGGCTGGCCTCCGCTCCGGTGGGGCTCCCGGCCAGCCTTAGCCTCGCGCCGGGTAGTAATACAACTGCAAAAGGATAGGAGAGCCCCGTGAGCCAGGAAAACGGCCACGGCGGGCATTTTCGGCTGTTATTGGGCGGTATAAGTAGTATGGGAGATTTCAGGGGAGTCCAGGCGGTGTCCCTGAAAAAAGAAAGGAATGTCCCCTATGAAAAACTGCATATCGGTAATAAGACTGTACAAATATCAGGAGCAATCTACCCGGCAGACCCTATACTTTAGGCTTTATACCAGGAGCAGCCGGTCAGGTCGCCCCAATTCACAGCAGGAGGGTAGAGTTATGAGGGTGAACTTAAATATCAGCGGTCCGGAGCTGTTCGCAGTTGTTGCATCTGTCGCGGCTGTTGTTGTCTATCTCCGTTCGCCGGCCAGCGCCGCCGGTTTTATCCATGCAATAGCCGACCTGGTGCGCGTGGTCTGGGCGGGGGGATAGCCCCGCGGCCGCGCTGCGCTTTAGGGACTGCTAATTATCCTGACCAAGCGTCGCCGGATCTCCGGCTGCTGCAGCTGGGGGTCTCGACGTAAAGGTATGCGGTTCAAGGATTGCTAATTAAGCGGTAAAATGGGGGGTATAATCATACCAGGGCTCGCGCGAAACGCGCTCCTGGGGGCCCTAGCGGCCGTTTATTTTGGACTTCTCGACGGAAAGCCCGGTTTTACGGGTTTCTACGGGGGGGCACTTCGGGCCGCTTCTGATCAAGGTTGGGCTGTTGTTTGGATCTTCCGACTAAGAAAACAGAGGCAAGACTTACTACTGTGCCGCCGCCAATTATGCTGCCGGCTGTCGGCTGGCCGTTTATTGCACAATAGGTGCCGCAAGAAATTCCGAAAATCCCAAGTATAAACGCGAATATCTGGCCGCGCCCGGCAAACTTTTCCCTGGAAGGGATAACATGTTTTTCTATTTCTATGCGGTGCGCTGACTGGATTTCCGCCATCGAGAGAATTCGGGTTGCAAAGCCGGGAGTTATGAGCTCATAAGCCTGCAGCATTTCGGGCGGCGGTAGCGGACCCTCGTAATGGATTCGGGACGCGCTAATTGTTTTTGAGGAAATTGTTGCCCGCTTGGCATGTAGATACTCATTGGCCTCTTTCTTTTCCTCGGGGGAAAGAGCGGACATTGCTTTTGCTAAGCCTTGCGGGAGTGGTTGGGAAAGTGCGGGAAGGCTGTTCTGCGGATTAGTCATTAGACTTATCCGCGGCAGAAAGTGCTTTTTTTAAGTCTTGTCCGACTACACCCCAATCGGATTTGATTGCAATGTAATCAGCTTCTTCTCCGGAAGGAGAAGTGTTGTATTTAAAATAGCTGCCGTCTAAATTTAAAACGGAGCCAGCCCCCATGACAAAATCAGCCTGGGAAAATAACATATCTGTCGAGTATTGAGTTTCAGAACCCATAAGCTTTATCTATTATGCTTTAAAAAGCAATTACAAAGAAAAAGGCACATGTGTTGCGCATGTGCTAATGTCCCAATAGTATACTATGTCAACACCAGGTTTTCAAGGCCAGGTCGGCCGCATAAACCCGGGGGAAGGTGGTAACGGCCCCGGAAGGCCCCCTGCCAGCGGTTTTCCGCCATTCCAGCCAGGAAAGGGGCCCTACCGGCCGGTATGGCCGGGTTCGAACCTGGCTGCCAGGCGCCATGCCGGCGCCGGCCGGACCAGGTCTACCGCGGCCAGGGTCGCAGCTCTCCGGACCGCGACTGCTAATTATCTGAACGCCGGCGGCGACCGGGCCGGCCTGTAGCAGCTGGGCCTCTCGACGGGAAGGGAACCGGTTTAGGGATTGCTAATTAAGCGGTAAAACGGGGGTACAGATACACGCGGGCCTTTCTGAAACGCGATTCTAGGCCCGTTCCCGGGCGGTTTTGTGGCTGAAATCCGACGGAGAAGGTTGTTCTCTCCAATAAATGCCGCACCGGCTGCTATCCTGGCTTCACGGTGAATGGAGGGGGAAACCCTATACTTGTTTAGTGCCCAGAGGGCATTGTTGTGTGTTAAACATATCGCTGCATAGAATAACCTAACTTTATTGTCGGAATTCTGCGCGATCAGCGCCGCACCCTCTAGGCTGCGAAGCAGCGCCGCGATCTTCTTTTCTTCAGCTGGCTTCATGTGTGCAATTCTAATTCTCTCGGCTAAAAAGCGTTCCAGTTTCGCATAGCGGCGCGGTAAGTGTGGATTCTTTATCTTTAACCTGGTCTCGGGTTGTTCGCTGGCTGGTTCCGGCTTGCCGGTACCCCATGCCCGCCATTCTTTCAAGATGGTATTCTTTACGCGCTTCTTGCCGGCGATCGCGGCCTGGACACTTCTTTTATACGCCTGCTCAACGCTTCGTTTGAATGTCGGCGTTAGGTGATTTAACCCTCCCCGGCGTTCATCTTCTTCGACGATTCGCATAAACTGGTACTGACTGAATGGAATTTCATAAGGTTCTTTCCGTGTCATGCTATAGCCCCCTTTAAGTCTGTAAGTGTTCCGTGCTTATAAACTGCGCTACAAAGATTATTCCTCCCGTGTCTGCGGAAATCTTTCTGTTTGGGAAAGTGGCCCAGCTCGGCCGAAAAGACTTTTAAATCTCGTATAGTCTGATTCTTCGTCCAGTAATTCCGGGGTTTCCTCAATACAGTGCACCTTAACAATCTAGCGAGCTTCGCACGTCCACCAGGATATCGGTAAATTGCATGTCTTACGCCTGAAAGATGTTGGTTATCCAATTCAACATCTGTAGGAAACCGGCCTAATCTTTCAGTAATTGGCTTTAAGATCTTAATCATCGTCGGGAAGTAGGACCAATAATGATTCGGCAGTATGCTGCCGGCCCGGCCTCCTCTACGTCGGCAGACTGGCGCTGCGTTAAGTGGCAGTTTGCTTTTAATGATCTTCTCTATCTCTACGAGTGTCTTGTGGCGAAAATCATTAAATTCAAAAAAGATAGTCTTTAACCCGAGCTGTTTATATAAGGACTTCTTTTTTCTGACGCGGGAGTAATACGCTGAATATTTCGGAATATCAGGATAGCCCAGGATCTCAATCCAGTAATCGCCTACTCGGAAATCAGCGCGGTACTTTCTCCTAAGTGAAATAAGCGGGTGCACCTTATGCGGTACATGTTGCCGGAATAAATAGTTGTCAACATAACACTCAAGGCAGCTGTCCATTAAATGCCCGTCGTTAGCCGCGTAATAACCTTTTGGGATTCTTTTCAGCTCCGCCCACACGTTTTTAAATCCTCCATGTTGCCGGGTTGCGCTAACTAGATCCCCGCGTCCCGCCAACTGGAGATCTAGCTGTGTCGGCGGCCGGCCTATACTCTTTTCAATCTCTGTCAGTTCTTTTAATGTTTTAGTCTTGGTCCAATAGCCGTCAGTTCTCCGGGCCGGCTTATATCCCATAAGGCCAGCGAACTTATTAAATCCGCCATACTTACTGATAGCTGCCGACAGATCAGCTCTATTCTGTTCTTTGAGTTCTTTCTGTGTGGGGAAATGGCCGAGTGTGGCAAAACATGATTTAAGTGCTGCCAAGATCACCTTTTTACTCCAAGAGCCCGGAGCCTGCCGTCTTTTCATAACAGCCGCCCAATCAACTCTACAGCCGCGGGGCCGTATTTACGCTGCATGATTTCCAGGGATGACTCATCCATCGGAACCCCAAGCTCTTTGAATAGTTGTTGAAAATCAAAAGAAGGCAGACCAGGACCTGGAATATAAAAATCCATAATTTCCCGGCCAACACCTTACGAAACTCTAAACAACAATGCCGTCAGGAAGCTTAATTCTAACACACGCTTTTCTTAACTATAGAAATACTGGGACATCTCTCCTACGAGCGGTATGACGTTCTGTCATATTGACAGAGTTTTGGATCTATATGTCTGCTAAGAATTCAAGCGCCGCGTCCTGCGGAGTGTATTGTATTGTTTTGATATCGTCACGCTGTTCCCCTGGGACATTCGCAACAATGCCGGGGGCAATGCCGGCATTGTGGAATAAGATAAACTCACGGGGCGATAAAGCGCCGAAAGATTCCGGCGACATTGCGGAATAATGGCGCTCTACTTCACTTGTCGAGGTGTTACCGTTTCCATCGATGCCTTTTGACTCACTATTGCTTTTCTGTTCTTCATTGAAGATAAGTTTGCCTGTGCGCTGTGCCAGGGCTTCGCGGGTCCGAAGATCTGAAATACGCATAGCGAAGTAGTGATAAGCCTGGTTAGCCCACATTCCGCGCTCGCCATAGGTGCTGTCGGGTAGACGTTGCGCCGCCGCGACTATACAAAGCCCCTTTGAACGGCTTTGATTGTATACGACACGCTCAACGTCTGCCGGCAGGTGGAAGGTTAAAGCTTCGTCTATAATCACCGCCGCGCGTAACTGCGGCTCGGGCAGGTCGGGCTGTGATACCGCCTGTATTAAAAATGCAGATAACATTAAAGATAGTGCACCGTGCTGCTCGGTCGCACATGCGGGGTTGTTTAATAGGAATATCCGCCCTTTATGTTGTAAAAACTCGTCTATGGTCTTAGCAGGGCCTTTCTTGGCGATATAATCAATGGTTGCTATATCGCGGAATGAAAGCGCCGCGGTCGCGTATGTGCTTTGAAAGGTTTTATCCCCCGCGTTCTCGTCTTTCTTTAGTTTTAGAAACTTCTTTGCCGTCTCAACGTCCGGCTTTGATACGGCTGTTTTTAGCAGCTGTATTGCGGTATCGCTCCAAAAGCGGTCCGATTGTCCGGAATGGTGGGATTCGACGGCGCTTGTGATAAGTGAATGTCTTAACTCGGGGTGGAGCTTGAAATCTTCCCAGATCTTCCAGCCGCAGCTCCGTTCATCGTTCGGGGCAAATATTAAATCTGTTTCGGGGTTGTAGCACGTCCTCAACCATTCGCCTTTAGGATCGTGAATTAGTATCGGGATATCGGGGTACTGCTTTCTTATCCCGGCCTCGATTGCGGCCAGCAGACGGCTTTTTCCCATTCCCATTTCGCCCAGGGCAGTTATTCCCCTGCTTAATCTGTCGTAAGCCAGTATTACCGGTAACTCGTTCACGTTACAGAACTGCCGGGTAATCTCCGGTAAGACATTTCTATCTATCCTGCCAATTGTTATTCCTGGGATAGTGTCGTCGTTTAATGTGGGGGAGCTGAATTCCGGGCCGTGCTTTAGTGTGGATTTACTAGATCTCTGATAGAAATAGAATAGCAGACCGGCAATAATTACAGAAGGAACCGTTGCGAGTTCGATTCTATTAATCCATAACTTGGTATACAAAAACGATATCTTCTCATGGGGCAACCCATGAAGCCCATAAATAATTACTAACCCCGAAATCTGCCAGCAAAAGATAGTTATTGTCCCGATTTCTACACTTCGGGCTATGAAAGGAATAAGACAATATAATATATACGAAACAGAAACAAATAAGAATCCTAGTGCGATAAAAGGAGACCTGGTTATAAGTTCCGTTAGTAAAGCAAACGGCGCAAGAATTACAACCAGACTAAAGAGCCAGCCCACCATTTTCTGAGATCCACTGTCCATAAAGCCTCCGTTAATCTCTGGTCTGGTCGGTTATAACAGTAGCGCCGCCTAAAGACTTATCACTCTTGTAGTTGTCTATCAGGAATTTAATTATCTCATTCGGGGAAGGTGGAGGAATTGAGACGGGATATAGTGAAATAGCGATGTTTTTTATTTCTTGGTATACGGCTTCATTAATTTCGATTCTGATTTTCTTGGTGGTCATATATTTATCCCAGGTCGCTTTCTAGAATGGCCATGGCGCTGCCGGCTTCATCATCCTTGAATCCTTGGGCCGACATCATGGCGCGGACTGTCTTTTCCAGCTCCGCTTTGTTGGCGAGCGCCATAGCGTAGATTTTCGGCTTTGAGGATTTCCGCACAATTGCGCCGCAGACTATTATTTCTCCGTCGGGTATTGGTTTGTTTCCCATAACGCCCCCTTTGTTTGGCAGAAGATAGTATACAGTATCATCCCGACATTCGCTTGTTGGGCTACATTTCCAGCCCGCTCTCTCTATCTTTTGTTTTTCCCAGGTCCTGCATACTTTTAAAACTCTCGGGCAGGTTGTATTTCTTTAGGACGGCTTCGCTGCCTTCTGCCAGGCAAGCGCCGGCGTATAATGTGTATTCCTCAGGGCGGTCATGGTATTTCAGTATTGCTTTCGCCCCCTGCTCGGTGTTAAGCGCGGCCGAGATCTGCGCTTTCGCTTCCGGGGTGAACTTTTTGGAGTTGTTCAGCGCGTCGGTTAAGGCTTTCATTTTGTCGGTATATTTCTTGGTGTAGTCATCTAGCCCTTCGACTTTCTCCATTACATACTTGTTCTTGATCTCCAGGCGCGGCTCGGCCGCGGTCCTATCCGCCGTCGGTGATTTTATCCCCGTCACCGCGGCTTCATGCTGGAGGCGCTCATCTATCTGTTTGAGCCGCGCTTGCGCTTCAACGCCGCGCTTGTCTGATACCGTGTCGCGGGAATAGGTCTTAACTTCGGCAAGCTCGGCCAGGTGTTCCTTGTCGTCGGTGTATATCCTGATTTTGTCGCGGGCGCGGGTGATATTGACGTATTGGTTGCGCATATCGAGCAACGACGGGGTGCGCGTGTCGCTTTCGACAACAACGCTGTTGTAGGTCTGCCCCTGACTCTTGTAGGTCGTCAGCGCATAGCCGTAGTCTATGCCCTTATACTTCGCCGTGTCTATCACTAGCTCGCGCCCGTCCTCGGTCTTAACTGTGATTGTCTTATCGTCGCATTTTACGACGTTCACCCGGTCGCCGTTGCGAATGTCATACTTGTCGTATTCGTTGCGGGTGAAGGTGATCACCTCGCCCGGCGCTATCGCCAGCGGGCGGGCCTGCTCTATGCCGTCCTTATCAGGCCGCGCCAGGTCGTAGACCTTGCCTTGCTTTAACTTGCCGGCGGCTTCGAGCCGCCCGCGTATCATGCCGTTAAGCGCGTCGCGGGACGCGCCTGTGCCGGCAATTATCAAGGTGTCCTTGTCGTAAAGGCCGGCCACGGCGGTTAGCCGGCCTACCTTGTCGGATATCTCGATAAAGCCGCCGTTCTTATCCAGCGCCGCCAGACTGTCTTTCATCTTGCCGGCGCGCGCCAGGTCTACCGCCTTGCGCAGCTCGGGGTCGCGCTGTCGGAAGTTCTCGTTAAGGCTGATCAGGTCGCCGGCGGCTTCGCTGTCGGCTACAAGTCGTTCAAAGACCTTGCCGGCGGCTATGCTCTGTAGCTGGTTCCTGTCGCCCACAAGCAGCACCCTGTCGCCGTTGCGCTCCGCCTGCCTGAACAGCTTGGCCGCGTTGCGACTGTCGAGCATGGAAGTCTCGTCAAAGACCAGGACGCGCCCGCGGCCTTCCGTCCGCCGCCGTAAGAAAGAGGATACTGTCATGGACTTAATGCCCGTTTCGGTTTCTAGGTTCTTGGCCGCTACGCCCTGCATGGCTAGGCCGACAACTTCAACGCCACGCCGCTGGTAGTAATCGGCCACGGCCCGCAGCGCCGTGGTCTTGCCCGCGCCCGCGTCGCCCTGTATCGTGGTCAGCAGCTTGTCGCGGGTGATCACCTCTTTAACGGCGTTGAGCTGCACGTCTGACAGCGTTCTCTTGTCCCGCGCCTTGGCCACGGCTTGGAAGCCTTCAAGGAACGTCGCCGCCTCCTTCTTGGTCGCGGCGCTCTGCGCCGTCCGCTTGCCGGCGCTGTCCATGTAGTCACGCTCGGCCGCAAGCAGTTCCCATGATGTGTAACGGCCTTCTATCTCAACCAGGTTGCTCTCTTTGACCTGTTGCTCTAACCGCTTCAACGCCTCCTTGTAGGTTACTGCGCCGCCCTTGCCGTCTCTCATATGCTCGGCCATGTACTCGGTCGCCAGCGTTTGCGGCGTGGCCGTTGCCGTGCGCTCCGTGGCCCTCCGGACCGCAAGCTGCCAGCGCATTATCTCGCTATCGCCGCCGCGCATACCCAGGCGCTCCTGGTTGGCCTCTATGCTGAACTCGGCCTTGCTAGCCCATTCCTTGCGGGCTTCCAGCGTTTCTGCCTTCACCTGGTCGGCGCTCTTTACTGCGTACTGCGCCAGCCGGTCGCGCCAGTCCGTTTTGACAAACTCCTTGTCTATCCCAGGTTCCTTGTCAGCGCGGGTGTTCTCCCAGGCTGTCATGTCGCCGCGGCCTTTGACCTTCTCGGCCACTATCTGCTCATGCCGCGTTGAGAACTCGCGCTCGACTTCATGCGATATAGTTACGTCCCGCCACTCCCCGGACTTGGTGTAGGCGATCTCCCGGCCCTGCTTGCGGTAGTTCTCGGCCAGGTGCTGCCGATACAGAACCCCGCCCAGCTTAACGAAATCCTCCCGGAAAATTTCGTGCATACGCAGCGCCATGAACCGGCCTTTATTCTCGGTCAGGTTCGGAACAACAACATGTGTATGAATGTGCGGGTCATGCTCCCGGCTGAACCCGTCAGTTGAAGTTACATAAACCATCTTTCCGGTATGCACGTTCTCCCCGGCCTTGGGTTGGGCGTATGCAAAGTAGGCTTCAAGCTCGCGCATGGTGGCCGCTACAGCCTGCTCATGCGCGGCCAGAATCGCCGGGTCTTTATCTGTTACAAGGCCGGCCACGGACACGGACTTAGGAGCCGAAAAGGTAAGGTCCAAGCCGCTTATCTTGTGCCGCCTGGTCAGCGCCTGGCCGTCCAGGCCTACGCCGTCCATGAGCCGCGAGAAGTCGTTGGAGCTGATAGCTTGGCCGGCCTTAAAGCCTAGTGCCTCGACCAGTTGGCCGTGTACCTTTAGGCTGTCTTTCGGTTCGTCCGTGGTGTAGGGTACGCTGGCCTCGGCCAGCAAACTATCAGCGCCGCCGGCTTGGGAAAAGTAATAATTCTCCTTGTTGGCGTAGTAGTCAACAATCTGTGAAGTTGAGCCGGTCAGCTTGGTAACGCGGAGCATAAAGTCTTGTTAGGTTAGGGGGGCCTTACCTCTGCCTACTGCTTGTAGATTGGTGCGCATATAATTGCGGTCAAAAAAAAAGGGGCTACTGCTTCGGCTGCTCCGGCAGAGCCTGCTGGCTGGCCGGAGCCTGGACTTCAAGCTGCTTCAGGGCTTTCTCGTAAAGTCCGGCCTCCTTCTTCGCCGCCTTATACTCCGCTTCTGCCTTGGTTGCTCGCGCCTTCTCCTTCTCCGCCAGGGCGCGGACCTTCTCCCGGATTTCGGCTATGTTGCCCCCGGTTATGGTGTGCTGACCTACCACGATTTGAAGCTGCATAATGATAGTATAGGCCACGGAAAGCCGATAGTCAAGGGTGTGTGCCGGGTCCGCTGCCGGTTCCCGGCTTAGGCAACTGCGGCCAGGATCATCGGCCAGCCAGGCGCGAAGCTAAGGCTGGCCGGGAGCCCCACCGGAGCGGAGGCCAGCCCCGCGCCGGCGGGCAGCCGGCGGGTCCAAGGAATGAGTTGACAGGGGTATGAGAACACGGTAAGGTACTGGGGGGCTTCATAACAGCCAGGAACGGCCCTAGCCGGGCTTACAGCGGCCCGCGCCGCGCCCTTCCCTATCGGGCCCCCTCCCCCCCCTTGGCGGGGTTATTAACCGTCACCGCCTGCCTATTACTTGTTTTTACTTGTCTTAACTACTTGTATATATAGGCCATATCAGAACTGAACATGGTTTATATCAGAACTGAACATCCAAATTGTTGATAGCCCTATATGTTCAAGTAATAGGCGGTATATCAGAACTGAACGTTGATAACTAGGTTATCCGGGGATTTTGTTGATAAGTTCGTTGAGGGGAACAGGACTGAACATGGCTAGGTAGCCAGCGGCTTAAAGTGAAGGGGAGCGCTGTCGCGCCCCCCCTCACACTCCCCCCCCCGCCCCGGTTATGGTAGTACCTGGTCCAGCGGGGTATGGGTTATGCTTATCGGGTTGTGCCGCGCCAGCTTACCCTTAATGGCCGGATCGGATGGGCCTAAGATAAATTGCCCATCCTCGAACTCGGCTTGTAGGCCCGGCCAGAACCCCTTAATGTGCCGTAAGATCACCCGGAGCCGGGCGCGGGTTACAAAGTCCTTCCCCTGCTCTGTTCCTAGCTGCTCAAACAAAAGCCGGTCAGGGAATTCTATGGTCTTGTCCAGGTCGTTAACCCGGTAGGCCAGGAAGCGGTAGAAATCCAGCGCCAGCGGGTTCCGTTTGAACGCCCGGACCACTTCAAGGTCCAGCGGGGCCGCGTGTTTGTGGATATAACGGGCGTAAGCTTCGCTCAACACTATGCGGCCCGAGGCTATGGTCATCTGCTGCGGGTTCTTCATGTCAAAGAAGAAGTCTCGGCCTTCCGATACTAGCGCGGAGATCTCCGTATGCCTCGCCAGTTGGTCGTTAACAATAGTCAAATCTAAGCGGCACGTTGTGTAGTTGACCAGCTGCTTAACCAGCGCCCTCTCCGCGCCGCCGTGGGTGTACCCGAGCTTCTGCGCGTACTCATGCAAGGACCGGCCGATTTCAATAACGTTGGTGTTCTTTGTTTTAACTTCGGTATCAATAAAGATCTGGTTCATCCTGGCGTAGCAGCCGAACGGGATTTCATGGTCCATGTGCCGGGCAAGTGTCAGCTTATACAAGCTGTTCTTTTTTGTCCAAAAAGCCGGGGTCCCTTTCAGGCGCAACGCCGGCAGGCCGAACACCATGAAGATGTTGGACGAATAGCCTACGTCCTCCGGCTTCAATTGCTCGTTGAAGTGTGTCCTCTTGGTTGCCAGCTTTGCGGCGTTGATTGCGGTCTTGTCCATGGTTCCCCCCTTTCGGTTAGATAAGGGTATTATATATCATATGGCTGATATGCCTAGCATGGCTAAGCCCTACTTTCTCTTTTGCCGGCGCGGGTCGGCGGCACGAATAGTCGGAAGAACCTTAAGTAATTCCTCGTTGAACACTATAGCGCGAAGCGCCGCCCTTATCGCCTCCGAAGTGGTGATGAATTCGCGGTTCGCTGCGAAGTATCCTTGGATTTCATTAATCCTTTCCAAATCATGCGGAAAGAAGTGTAAGGTGGTCTTTTTGGCAGCAACCGATTTAACCGCCGCGGCCTGGACCTGGGGGGGAACCGCCGGCAGCTTCGCGCGGCCGAGCCCTGCCAGCAGTTTATCGGTTATATGGTGGGATTTCTTCATATTGTGTCCTCCTATTCCTCTGTTACGATCTCCAGCGCGGCCTTGAAAATCTCTTCCTTGGCCGATAGGTCCAGCGCGGACCAGCCGAGTATCGCCGCGTGCTGGTAGCATTGGCGGCGCGATATCGTGCTTTGCAGTGCCGGTACGCCTATGCGCTTGGCGATCTCCGGCAGATCACGCGATAAGACTGTGTTAGGGGCTACAGCGTTGAACAATATCCGCAGTCGCGCCTTCCTTGCCAGGTGGGCCTTCACCTTCTCCGCGGTGGCCTTCGTGGTCCATATATCGGCCGGGGAAGGGGAACAGACCAGGACGGCCACGGAACACGCGGCCAGCGTGGGGGTTATTGTGTCCAGGCGCGGGGGGGTGTCGGTGAAAATCGCGTTGTAGCTGCCCGCCGGCTTGTAAAGCTCAACCTTCGTATTGTCTAGCCCGGTCAACCATTCCGTCGCCGTACCTTGCGGGTCAAGGTCGTGGACGGCCACCTTCTTGCCTGCTTCGGCCAGCGCATGAGCCAGCAAGACCGTCATTGTCGTCTTGCCGGTTCCGCCCTTGCCGTTACATAGGGTAATCATCATATCGCTTGATTATACCAATTATATGGCTGATATAACTGATACAACTCGTATGCTTCGTATGCTGGCTGTGTAATCCCGCCGGCTGCCCGCCGGCTTGTAAAGCTCAACCTTCGTATTGTCTAGCCCGGTCAACCATTCCGTCGCCGTACCTTGCGGGTC
>Ga0209212_1007506_pt1 | contig 12025 bp, 7 predicted proteins | sample RifGroC2_FD_183996 | JGI IMG/M metagenome (GOLD analysis project Ga0209212, IMG submission 183996) | Groundwater microbial communities from Rifle, Colorado, USA - Groundwater C2 (SPAdes) (version 2) | ecosystem: Environmental > Aquatic > Deep subsurface > Groundwater | place: Rifle, Colorado...
CTCTACCGCCGGCCAGTATACCGCGCCCAATAATACAGGCACTTACATAGTTAAAGCGCTGTATTCCGGGATCGAGGCGACCGCGGAGGTAACGGTACAAGCCCCAGTTTTAAAAGTGACGCCAGCAACGGTAACACTATACACCAAAGATACTCAACAGTTTGCTCTGCTAGTCAATGATAAAACGCAGGAGACCGAAATTCAGTGGACCACGACCGGCGGTGCGGTAGGCAGCAGCGACGGCTCATACATGGCCCCCGACCATGCCGGCACTTATATCGTAACAGCCACTTTTAGAACAGTCGCAGCAACAGCGGAAGTAATCGTCAAAGAGCACGAAATAAAAATCGTTCCGCCAGCCGCCGAAACGAATATAGGTCAGTCAGTACAGTTTACAGCCTTCGTCGATAACGCGACCGCCGAGACGGGCGTTTCCTGGTCCACCGATGTTATGGGCGGAAGGGTAGATCAAACTGGTTTATATACCGCGCCGAGCACGCCTGGAATTCGTAGAGTCATAGCTAAATACCAGGGTATTGAAACTTCGGCTGAGGTTACCGTTAACGGTCTGTTCCTGGCACCGCTAACGCATCAAATGAGGTTTGACGAGACTTTTCAATTCAGCCTAAAATACGGCGCCAACGAAAGCACAACGACCGAAGTAAACGCACAGGCGCTATGGAAAGTCACACCCGAAATAGGCAGCATTACAAACGGCTTGTATGATCCCTCGGAGATTGGAAATTTCGAAATATCCGCGGAATATAATGGCATGATCGTTACCGCCGAAGTAACCGTTACAGCTGCCGACCTGAAAATATCCCCGCCATCGGCTGTGTTAAATCGCAGCCAGCAAATGACCTTTAAAGCGCTTGTCGGCGATACAACGCAGGAAACCGGCATTTCATGGTCGGTTGTAAGCCCTAGCGGCGGAAGTATAAACCAGGCTGGCGTTTATACCGCGCCGGCGCAGTGGGGCAAATATGTTATTAAAGCTGCATATCAGGGCATCGAGGCTACGGCGGAAGTTAGAGTTAACGATGAAAGGGTTCAGCTCACTAAAGACAATGTATTTTTAAATGTATGGGGTAATCCTATGAAGGCGGATGGTATGCCGCTTAATAGTTACATCAGCCCTGTAGCGTTTAATGTCAGAGTATATGGAGTTGATGTCTCTACCGTCGAAATATCAATTGCAGAAGGAGAAAGCCTGGGAAGATTCGTACATTACGATAGAACTTATCCAAGCGGCTACCCCGTAAATGTAAGGTATTCTTATTATTTTTATTACACGCAGAACTCGACCCGGCCTTATTACGATACAAACGAAATAATACATCTTAACGTTAAGTGCCCGGATAATTCCAATGCTTCTATTGTTATTCCTGTTACGATTTATCAGCCTCAGCTGAGTGATACGCAGGAAGTGGTTACAAACGCCGGCACTTACGATGAGCGTAAATGGCAATTTAAATCTATAGGGTATAGAGCTCAAAATAGTACATGGTCCAACGCCGCCTATAAAAACAGTAATATGGTCCATGGACTTTACCTGGGTATCTTTACAAGAAATAATATGGCCGCCTATATCCAGCACTATTATTGCGGCGAGGCAACAGGCGAGCATTTAACTTATTACAATAGTCCCGGTGACGAAAGGCATGGCAAATTGGTCGCCCGATACGCCTACACCGATTATATAAATTATAAGTACGAGCGCTGGGAATATACTTGGGAAAACAGGTATGATCCTAAAACTGGTTATGCCACAGGACCGTATAAAACAACAAATAAAGTGACCGAAAATTATAGTCGCGCGAATATTAACGTTGGGTGGTGGCCAATCCTCCCATTCATAACCGAAAAATTCGATGGTTGGGTAACACCATAGCCGGCATTTAAAATATAGCCTCAACATCAAAAACCGGCCATTCAAGCCGGTTTTTGGTTTATTCGCGCGAATGAGGGTTTTCGTGGTTAGGCGGGTCGTCGGTATGGCCTGTGAATGGGCGGTTTGGCGGCCTGAACAGGCGGCAGGGGGCTTTAACGGCGGGTGAATGTCTCCTCTTAAATGTCGGCCAGGGGCGGGAAGTTCAGTTTTTCTTTTTCCGGCCAGGCTTATTGATGGCGGTTTTAACCGTCAAGCCGGCTTCGAATAAGACGATCATTCGAGCAGGGCGATTGATCGGCTTTCCGGTCTTCGGATGGATGATCGTCCTGGCTTTTTGCTTTTTGGTCTTGAATACGCCGAATCGGCGAAGCTCCACGGCTTCGCCCTTTGTCAGGCCGGACACGATTTCATCGAGGCAGGTATTAAGGACCGCCGTCGCCTGGCGCACGGCCAGGTCATGTTTTTTGATTATCGCTTTTATGATGTCAGCTTTCTTCATGGCGTCAGTGGGCCGCGATCCATTTCTGGATCAGCGTCGAAAGGTCGGCGGTTTCCTTGGCGGTCAGCTTTTCGAGCTGGCGGAAAAGATAGGGAAGGTCCGAAGTCGAGCCCGTGACGGCCGTCATTGCGGATTTAACGTCTGCGGCCATGATCGTGGTTCGGCCGGCGGCCTGGGCCTGTTTAGCGGCTTCTTTCGTGATCGAGAGCGCCAGGACGTCCATTTGTTTCTGGAATTCTTTCAGGGCGTCCGCGGCGATCCGCAGATCGGTATTCGCTTTTATAAAGGTTTCGACCGTGTTCGGCTTCGTTATGCTTAACGCTTCTGGCATTTTCAACGCTCCTCAATCTGTTATACTGGCTTCTGGGCTTTATGGTGGCTCGCCGGATTCTGGCTGATTCGGCAGAATTTAGCCTTCTAATTCGTTATATTTTAACCGAATTAGGCCGGATTGTCAAGGAAAAAAGGAATGATGTTTTGTAAGTGGCGATTTAATCGATAGATACACGACCGAGACTCGTTACTTTCTTGATTTAGTAAGGGTTTGCGGTTTCTTATATGCGTGGTATGTGTTTCTTTAGATCAAGGCTGGTTAAGTCCGCGCTGATTCGGGAATAAAAAAACGTTAATTTGACGCCAAATAGCAACCGTGGTATAATAAGGTCTTATGCGCAAACGTATATTAAACGAATGCGTGTATAAATCAATGAGGAGTAGCCATGAACAAAAAACAATGCGTTTCCGCCGGTCACGAAAATATAGTAGCTGAAAGAATAAAAGAAATTAACACCATAATAAAAAATAGCACAACCGCCCCACTAAAGGATGTTGTCGGTAAAATAGTTAATGTTTCAATGGCGGCCTGGTATAACTATTTTTCGAAGGGCGCTTTGCGCGGAAGAATTTCGAAAGTGACCGCCACTGAATTAAAAAACTTTTTTGGGCTGTCTGAAGATGTGTTTACAGGTAAAGGCGAGTTTAACGCTGAACACCGGAAAATAATAGCTGATAAAATAAAAGAAAAATTTGGAAATACATCGCAAACGCGAAAAGACCGCAAACCTAAAATCGCTTTAGCTGCTAAAGAAAAGGCGGAAAAGAAACCGGCAAAAGTAGTTAAACCGAAAAAATCTAAGCCTTCTTTTGAAATTCCTGTCAGTAAAACTCCTCGTAACGTTGAAGTAGTAATAAGAGAACTCGCCCAGGAAATCGAAAATTTAAAAGATTCAAAGCAATTAATAAGATTAGCTGACGCCCTGGATAAACTTGCTTACATTGCCCTTAAAAAAATTGATTTTTGTGAGGCATTAGACACTCTGCAAACTTTATAAATAGTTATCAATCAATAAAACCGGCCATCAGGCCGGTTTTATAACGTTTGTGCAGGCTGAATTCGGTTTTATACAAGCCGTATTTCAAGATGTTTATTGAAAACGTCCGCAAGTTTTAATATCATATCAAGACTGAAATTTTGTCTTCCATTTTCAATACGAGAAATGATGTTGGATGAAGTTCCAACTTTTTTGGCAACCTGTTCGCGGGTCATCTTTGCTCTTTTGCGTAACTGCGTCAATTCATAAGCCATGGTCAGGCGTTTATATTCTTGTTCATAGGCTTTTTCAAACTCTTTGTTCTTCATTTGTTTTTCAATAAAAACATCGAAACTAGTTTTTTTCATGTTTAGACCTCCTTAAATACTCTTCCAGATACTTTTGAGCGCGAGTTATAAAATTCGGCGGCGCTTTTTTCGTGTTTTTGTAAAAAGCGTAAAGCAGTATTATTATCTTGTTTTCCACCAGGGCATAGAATATTCTATGTCGCTTTACTATCAGTTCGCGAATTTTTCCTTCAACATGCTTTGAATAAGGCTCTTCGAGATATCCGCCTTTTTCGCACAAAAATTTGACGGCAACCGCAACCTTCGCCCTCTCATTATCCAGTTTTATTTTTAGCAGGTAATCTTCTGCTTGGCTAAAACCCTTGTGATCTTTATAAAATTCCGCTTTGTATTCGTTATTCATATAATCCTAATTATAGCATAAAAATGCTTAAAAGTCGAATTTGCCGTATATTATCAGGATTGACTTTGATCGATAATTATTTTTGGTTACTGGCAAACTCCGCGAAAACGATGTCTAATAATGCTTTTTCATAAACACGGACCGCCGTATATTTTTTATCTTTAACATATTGCGAAAATGTTTTATTCGTCTGCTGATGTTTTTTAGACGCCATCAAGCCGAAAGTTGTTAACTGGACGGCATCTAATTTTATTTTTAAAACGTCTCTGACGTATGTTTCGATTGTTTGCATACCTTCCGGAATTTCGTCCAGCGCTAATATATATTTCTGATTACGCCACTTAATAGTCTGAGCTTTCATTTTTTTCATGTGATTTACCTTTTAGTTTACATAATCGTCCTTATCGCACGCAACCGTTTTACTCCAAATAACCGCCACTCTTTATCTTTCGGTATATTCAATTTTCATTTTGAAGCCGTCTATATTAGTCTTGCTTAATATTGTAATGTTCATAACGGTTTTCGGTTCCAAACAAACGATTTTTGCTATCCTTCAAAATGCCGATAAAATTAAGAGGTTTCAACAAAATATAGCGTTTGGGCTACTTTCGGTAACGTTCAACGAATTCGAATAATGCCTGGCTCATTAAATCCTGCTGTTTATACTGTGGGTGATTCTCGGCCAGCGCCATAAACCAATCAAGTGCTTTTTTGTGTACGCGGAATGCACGAGTAACTATTTCGCTTTCAAATTTGCTTTTTTCGATATTGAGTGTCGGCATTTCTATTACATTTTTATGCTTCGATTCATACCACATAAGCATTTCAAATATTCTGTCTTTGGCATCCGAAACTTCAATAATATTTTTTTGCGTTTTCGGATGTATTTTTGTAACATCTTTGTGCACAATTATTTCTTTTGGCTCATGTATGTTTATATCACTTTTGTGCTCTTTTGATTTTTCTAGTGTTTCTGCCTTGTGTATGTTTGGTACTTGTTTATACACTTCAACTTTTTTCTTTGTTGCGTTTAATACATAGCCGTTGTTTTTAAGTTTTTTTATCATTGCTGGTTTGTTGCTGCCAACGCTTTTACATACTTTTTCAAATTCCTTTGTTTTAATCTCAAGGTTAATATATTTTACCTGATCTTCGATTTTTAGTTTATTGAATTTTTCTTTGTTCATATTATTACCTCGGCCGCTTAATTTAAATTATTATCGGTATTATAATGTGTATGTTTATAACATGAACATACATTCGAGCAAAATCAATACTTATAAAGCGTGTATGTTTATAATACTTTTGTGCATTTTCTCAATGGCAAAAAAAAGTATTTATGTGTACCGTTCATACACTTTTTAATTTTACTAATTAACATGCTGTATTTGCCAACGTATAAGCATTGTGGTTGTTATATAGTTCTTCGACGGCTTCGACTTCCGGAACGAATAACGGGTTATAGTTTTTCAGTTTAGCCACTGTCTGCTTGGCTTTGACCAGCAGCGTATCGAAATTTTCTTTAAGCTGGTCCTGTAAATACTTGATTTTGCTCAAGAAAATTTCCTGGGCATTCTCGATCACCTTCAAGGTCTGCTGCGTTAATGTTTTCTGCTCTTCAACTTCACGTTGCCTTTGCTCGTGGTTGATCTCGTCCTGGGTTCTGATGTCAAAAGGAAAGCCGGGATTGTCCAGTTTATGATAAATGCTCATCTGACCAAATAACGCTGAGTGGGAATAGTTCTTAATATTCAAAATTGGGCGGTATTTTGTATTTTTCATATTGGCCGGTGTTTTGTTAAATATTATGGAGCGACAGTAGTCGTCGATAATAATGGGATCGATGCTTTTGGCTTTAGCCTTATATATAAACCTATGTATGGTTGCTTGTTCGTCCTGGCTGTATTTTTTAAACTCCGGAAGTTGCTCCATGGCCTTAATATATTTTTTATCTAAAACAGGTTTAATTGTTTTAACAATAGTTGATTCGTTCATTCGTTCGTTTGAAGTAGGTATGTCTTGATCATATAGAATGAATGAATTTTTAGTTAAACTATCAGGACCGTTATTAACATCTTTAACTTCTTTAGAGGCTTCTTTAGACTTATATATAGGGGGAGCTACAGTAGCGCTCTGGGTCGCGTTGCCAGGTTGCTGACTTGGTACGGACGGTTTTTCGAGGAATGTTATTTGCGGAAATAACCCGTCCTGGGTTATGGTTATAACCCCATTGTTTTTAAGCCGGTTGATTATTCTTTGAATCGGTTTGAAAGTTGAGTAAGATTTAGATAGAAGTTTTAAGAGCCCATCTTTAACCGTTCCGGTTAAAAGCAGAAAATTTTTGTTTTCATAGGTAAGTTTTCTTAAGGCACAAAAAACTTTAAACTCTGAATAAGAAAAATCGAAAAGATTTTCGATGTTTGGAACCGTAAAAAAGGAATTTACCCTGGAAATGGTTAAAGTACTCAATTTTGTTTCCCCCAAAATTTTTTTTGAGGGCCAACACTTTTCGCTTGACAATTTTTGTTTATTCATGTAAAATAAGTTAAAAATGAATAAACAAAGGCTATTATAAATAATATCCTCGTACAGGTTGGTATTTTTAGTGATGGCCCAAACCATAGATAACTCATGTTGGTCGCATGAGTTATTTGGTTTTTATATAGATGTGATTTTATAACAAAATTTTTAAAAAAGCAAGCAAAATATTTTTAAGATAACTCCAGGCCGCCCGGTGCCGGCGAAACTTTGTTGCCGGCCTGAAGAGCGGCCGTCAGTCAAGATAATCGCGGGCAGCAGCCGGCTGCTGCCCGCAGAACCTCCGCCGCGTGGCGGCCGGGTTTGTTCAAGACAAAAATTCTAATCAAGACAGAACCTTTTTTCTATTTCCAAAAAAATAACAAATTTCGAGGCCGTAAGCGGAGCTATAACGAACGCAAAAAGCAAAAAGGTAGTTTGGGTCGTCCGGCGATTCGGAGGCCCCTTAAAACGCGTTATACGCATTCGGAATTTCTAATTTTTAATTTCATGGATTTTAAAAGATATGGAACGGTCCTTTTGGGGCGGGCGGCTATCGGCAAGACAGGAAAGGGCTAGCGGCGGAATCAGTTGAACTTATTTAACCACAAGGCTTTTCAAAAAAATAAATTCTTAAATAGCCTGCTATGCTAATCTATTTAAGTTATGACTTTGCAAATTATCGGTAAATACTCATTTGGTCTAATTCGGTCTTAATTGACTTTTTATAATATTCAGTTATAATAATCTAAATTTTAATTGAATTTTTAATAATTTTATAATAGACTGGAGGCCCATTTATAATGAGTTTTAATAAGCAGGTGCTTTTTTCAAGGGGATTGACTATGCTCTCATTTTTTTGTGCGTTTATTCTTGCAGCCAATATTTATGCTGGCTGTGGCGGCAATTCTGACGAAGCGTCGCCGGGTGCTATTTTGGCAGTAGCCGAAACTGTCATTGCTCCAGATGACGGTACGTTGGTTGTCGATAGCGACGATTCCTACTATATAGCTCTCGAAAAAAAATTAAATGACGAGCTCGATGTTAACCGGGCTCCTGATAAATGTGCGGCCCAGGGTCTGACAAAAATAGTTTTAAATTTTACAACTGACGAAATTCAGACGTGCTCGACTTACGACTTATCTAGATTAACTGCAACTGCTTATTTTTCAGATAAAACCGATGAAGTTATAACGCCCGCCTGGTCAATATATTCAGGTGGCGGAACGCTGGACGGAACAACCTATACAGCAACAAATAAGCCTGCAATAATCGTTTTTAAAGCACTATATTCAGAAAGCGGAATATCTAAATTGACGCTTTTCAGGCTGACCGTTATCGGGCTGATCTCGATCTCGCTTAATAAAACGACCGACGAAATTCAACTGCCTGCCGCTTATGATCTTTTGACCGAATTGCTTATAACGGCTAAACTATCTAACGGAACCACGAAAGCTATAGTTAAAGGCGATCCGAACTTGAAATGGGCGCTTGCATCAGGCGCCGGCGCTCTGACCGATGGTGTTTATACCCCTTCAGCAAAGGTCGAAACTGCAACATTTACCGCAAACTATACTGAAAACGGAGTTACCAAGGCTGCTCGGTTTAAATTAAAAGTTACGGGCTTAAGTTCGTTAATTTTAAGCAAAACAACCGATGAGGTCAATAGTTGCGAAACGTATGACCTGGCATCGAAGATAATTATATCGAATAAACTTTCGAATGGTTCGATTAACGATATTACCAGCAGCCAAAATTTAGCATGGTCGCTTTCTTCGGGTTCCGGCATCCTTGACGGCAAGGTATATACAGCCCCGGCTAAAGCTGAAACCGCGGTTTTTACTGCGGGCTATACCGAAGCGGGCATAACTAAAACTGCCCAATTCAGGTTGAAGGTGACCGGTCTTAGTTCGGTTGTTCTGGATAAAACGACCGACGAGATAATGCTTCCTGCCACATACGATCTGGCTTCTGAAATAAACGCCACCGTTAAGTTTTCTGACGGCGAATCCAAAAGCGTTGATTTGATATGGGCGCTTTCCTCAGGTTCAGGAGTTCTTTCTGGTTCGATTTATACGCCGGCAGCAAAAACCGAAACCGCAGTATTTATCGGCAGCTATACAGAAAATGGCATAACTAAAACAGCTCAATTCAAATTAAAGGTGACCGGTCTTAGTTCGTTAACTCTGAGCAAAACAACTGATGAGGTTGTCAGTTGCGCAACCTATGATCTAAGTCAAATAATCGTTAGCGATAAATTGTCGAACGGCACGATTAACAACATAACGAATAGCACCACATGGAAGCTGATTTCAGGCTTTGGAACGCTTTCTGGAACGACTTACACCGCCCCAGCCAGGGCTGAAACCGCCGCGCTTACTGCCAACTACACTGAAGCCGGTATAACTAAAACTGCTCAGTTTAGGCTTAAAGTTATTGCGTTGGCTTCAATCAAGTTAAGCAAGGCAACCGATGAAGCACAAATATTGGCTCAATATGATCTTGCTTCTAATATTGCTGTAACGGCCAAATTATCAAATAGTCAGACAAAGCTGGTATCTGGAAACGACCCGAACTTAAAATGGACACTTTCTTATGGCAGCGGAATTCTTTCAGGCACTCTTTATACTCCGCCGGAAAGGATCGAAACCGCAGTTCTTACAGCTACCTATACAGAAAATGGAGTGGCGCAGAGCGCTCAGCTAAGGCTGAAATCATCGGCAACACTACGCGGAAAGATTGAACTGGTTGGACTTACGCTAGCACAGACGACTGATTCAGTACGCATCGGTCAAACTTACGATTTATCAAAGCTGATTGCTATTGCTAAATTTGCCGACAAGACAACGGCCGAGGTTTCGCTTTCCTGGATAGTTTTGTCTGGCGGCGGTTTGATAGCCGGAAACACTTATACTGCGCCGAATAACGTAGCAACGGTTAAGTTGATGGGCACATTTACGGCTCTAGATGGTTCGGCCAGGTCCGTTTATTTCACGCTCACGATATACGGCAACGAAATTTATGGCAATCGCGGTATGGTTACAACAGAAGGGGCAAAATTTCATCTAGCTAATGGTTTTACCGTTGAGATACCACCGAATTCTGTCAAAGAAACTTTTGAACTTAATTTTGAACTTAATAAATCTTTTGGTGATTTTAAATCTTTTTACGGACAAACAAATTTTTCGTGTAATTTTATCAATGAAGTCGAAAAGATAGTACTAAGAAAAAATGTGGATACATGGGCAACGGCAGAAGATATATCTTTAACTTGTATTATGTCCGATGTACACGAAGTTATCTTTCCCGAGTCAGCAATTGAAAATTCATCAGCCGTGTTTATGGTTAGTTTGAACTCGGACGAGACATCCGAATTAAATTCTCCAATTTCCTATAGTAGTGACCCCCCTATTAAAAAAGGACTGAAGGGTAGGACAGTATTTTCTTTTTATTACAATATTTTAAGTGATCAATTAAAATTTGGAGACACATTATATAATGGTAAAACATTATATGATCCTGTTTCGTGGCCATATTATAGGCAGTATGAAAACACTTGTTATGCTACTACTCTATTAATGCTCATAAAAGGGTATAAAGAGCCTGATAATTCTTTTGATTCAGTATATAAAATAATTAACGAATTTTTAAAAAATAATGTCATTATAAATAATGATGGTAGTGCTTATTCTGCAAGCATTAAAACGTCTCGGGTAGGGTCTAAAATACTTGCTTCCATTAACCTAGAAGAATTCATATTTAATTATGGAATGGCAGGAATTCCTGGTTTGGTAAATCAGCATTGTCGGTTAACTGCTTCAGCTTATTATTGTAATAATGTTCATGCTTTATTTAATTTAATTGCTGAAGTGGTATCTAAAAAGCGTCTGCTAAAAGTAGAAACTTTAACGCATTCAATACTGATTTGTGGATATAAACTCGAAGATGGAGCATTTAACTATAATGCATCAAAAAATAAATATGAATATAATCACAATTTTATTTATATTTATTACCTTGATCCTGCAGAAAAAAGCGCAAAATATAACACAATATCTCTACATCAACTAGCTACTCAAATCATACAAATTTCAGATTCTCAAGGCCGACCAATTTCATTGCCAATAAATTACGATACTCCTTATATTTGTTATGCAATCGATAACTCAATAAATGCTACACAAAAACTCCAAACAATTCATATGCCAGTCGGAAAAGATGGAAAAATTGAATTTATAAATGAAAATCAAATAGCATTTTTAAATTCTTTTTGGAATCTTAAATTAAATATTGTTGATAATAATTATAATAAAACTAGTTTTGTTGACTGGATTAATGATAAAAGTGTTTCTCAAAAATTAAAAAATATTAAATATACAAACATTCCAATTTATAATTCAGACAATAAATCTAAAACAGTATATGTTAAATCTAGCATTTTAACAAATTCGAACAACTTATTAGTTTCTGCGTCGTCATTAAAAGATGGAACCAATATAAAAGATTTTATAATTTCCATCAACGATGTTGGCGAACATAACTTTAACAATGAAAAACTAGTTGAAAATTTTAATAATAAGCTAAATGAGTTAAAAATTACCTCAGAAAATGAGTATATTTTACTGGTTGAATTAAAAGACTCAATTACTAATATTTCACTTGATAAATTCGATTTAAAATTTACATATGTCCCATCTAACGGCAAGACAGGGTTCTTGATCCCGGATAAACCCATCATGGATTTTAATGATTCAAATAGGCTTTATTTAAAATACGGATTAGATCAGAATTCCGCAATTGATGTTTCAAATTTGGCTGAGTGGAGCGCATCATCGGGTTCTATCGTGGTCGACGGAACTACATATACTTATGTGCCGCCCTCTACGCCCGGAATTTATACGATCACAGCCAAACTAACTAAAGGAACGCCCATCCCTGGTGGTTTTACGGTCGAAGAAGATATTATTGTATCGTACAAAATTACAGTCAAAGGCGTCATTATAGTTCCTTTAGCTCATAGTATGTATTCGGACGAAACTAAACAATTCGATCTATATTATGGCCTTTCCGAAGATTCTATTTCGGTAACGGCATCAG
>Ga0209212_1007507_pt1 | contig 12024 bp, 8 predicted proteins | sample RifGroC2_FD_183996 | JGI IMG/M metagenome (GOLD analysis project Ga0209212, IMG submission 183996) | Groundwater microbial communities from Rifle, Colorado, USA - Groundwater C2 (SPAdes) (version 2) | ecosystem: Environmental > Aquatic > Deep subsurface > Groundwater | place: Rifle, Colorado...
GAGCCGTTCTCGATCAAGACCGCCGACGGTCAGGTTTGGCAGCCGAAGAACTACGACCGCCGGGCCCACGGCACCATCTTCCTCTATCAGGGGCTGGCGCAATCCTACAACCTGTCGACCGCCAAGCTGGGGCTGGAACTGGGCGTGCCCAACGTGCTGAAGACCGTTACCCGTCTGGGCGCCGAGCAGAACTGGCCGGCCTACCCGTCGATGCTGCTGGGCGCCGGCTCGCTGAGTCCGATGCAGGTGGCGACCATGTACCAGACCTTGGCCAACAGCGGCTTCAATACGCCGCTGCGCGGCATCCGCAGCGTGCTCAACGCCGCCGGCGAGCCGCTCAAGGGCTATCCCTACGAGGTGCAGCAGCGCTTCGATCCGGGCGCTATCCATCTGGTCCAGGAGGCCATGCGCCGGGTGATGCGCGAGGGCACCGGACGCTCGGTGTACAGCCAGTTGCCGAGTTCGCTGACGGTGGCCGGCAAGACCGGTACCAGCAACGACTCGCGCGACAGCTGGTTCGCCGGCTTCGGCCAGGATCTGCTAGCGGTGGTGTGGCTGGGGCGCGACGACAACGGCAAGACGCCGTTGACCGGTGCCACCGGGGCGCTGCAGGTGTGGACCGGCTTCATGCGCCGCGCCGCGCCGACGCCGCTGGACGGCACGCCGCCGGACAACGTGGTCCGTGCCTGGGTCGATCCCTACACTGGCCAGGGCTCCGATCAGAGCTGCCCGGGGGCCGTGCAGATGCCGTATATTCGCGGCAGCGAGCCGCCGGCCGGGGCGCCCTGTGGTCTGCCGTCGCAATTGCAGGAGCCGGTCGAGCAGGTCATGGATTGGATGCGCGACTTGTTGCAGCAATAGCGGCACTCCAGGCCGCGAGTGGCTGTCCAACACGTGTGGCTGGCGGCCGGGGCCGGACCGTCACGCATAACTGATGGCAAGGGGAGTGGATGTGAACAAGGTTTGGTTGGTGCCGCTGGCGCTGTCGCTGCTGGCGGGTTGTGCGACTCCGGTTCAGCGGGGGTCGATTCCGGTGGTGGAGGCCGGCCGGCCGCTCGGTACGGGCGCCGGGGCGGTCGCGCGGTCGCCCGCCGCGCTGCCGCAGCAGGCACCACGGACGCTGCCGCAGGACTCCGGGGTGACGGTGATGGTGCCGAGCGGCGCCGGCGCTGCGCCGATTCAGACGTTTCCGGCGGCCACGGCGAGTGCGCCGCTGAGTACCGGTGGCTTCGGCAGTGGATTGCCGAATGCGCCGGTCGACACGCCGGCCGCCGGCTCCGGCGCGGTCACGCTGGCGGCGGACGAACGTCTGGACGGTCCGGTGTTGGCGCTGCTGACCTCGGCGCAGCAGATGGAGCGCAGCGGCAACCTCACCGGGGCGTCGGCCAGCCTGGAGCGCGCCCAGCGCATCGCTCCGCGCGAGCCGCAGGTGCTGTACCGGCTGGCCGAGGTCCGTCTGGCCCAAGGCGATCCGGCGCAGGCCGAGCAGCTGGCGCGTCGCGGCCTGAGCTATGCCGGGGGCCGGCCAGCGTTGCAGGCCAGTCTGTGGGAGCTGATCGCTCGGGCCCGCGAGCAGCAGGGCGATGCGGCGGGCGCGGCGCAGGCGCGTCAGCGCGCCAAGGTCCAGCTCTGATGGATCCGCGGTTGCCGGCGCTGGCCGACCAACTGCTGCTGATCGAGCGCGAGCTGCGTCGACTCGGCTGGTGGGCGAGCGTCGCGCCGGAGGTGGCGCGGCTGGCCAGCAGGGAGCCGTTCTGCGTCGATACCCTGGCGCTCGAGGAGTGGCTGCAGTGGGTGCTGCTGCCGCGCATGAAAGTCCTTGTCGAACAGGGCAGCGGCCTGCCGGCCAACTGCGCGATCCGGCCGATGGCCGAGCAGGTGTGGGGCGCCGAAGGGGCACGAGTCGCGGTGTTGCTGGCGCTGCTGGCCGAGTTCGATCGCCTGCTCAGCGCGACGGCCTGAGACGGTCGTGCGGCGCGGAGCTCACGGGCACTGCGCGGCGATGGTCTTTTCCGCCTCGGCGATCTTCGCCTGGCGCTCGTCTTCGGTTACCCGGCGCATTTCGCCGTTCATTTCCATCCGCAGGCGCGGGTTGTTGCGCAGGTGGGCGAGGTGGGTGCGCACGGTCAGACAGTATTCGGCGCGTTCCTTTTCCTTCTGCGCCAGTTCACGGCGCACGCGTGCATCGATATCCGCCTGGGTCTGCTCGGTGGCGGCTGGCGCTGCCGCCGCCGGAGTGCTGGCCGGTGCCGGCGGCTGCTTGGCCGGGGGAATCGTCACCGACTGGGTGGCCTGCGGCGGCTGGGCGGTGAAATGGGTGACGCCTTGCGCGTCGACCCACTTGTAGATCGGGCCGGCGCTGGCCATGCCGACGCAGCCGAGCAGCAGGCTGGCAAGCAGAAGTGTGCGGGGCATGCTGAGTCCTTGGGTTAAGGGAAAGCCCGGCAACTATACCGAAAACCCCGGCGTGTTCATTCTGCGCTGGGTCACAGCCGCAGAGCCGGCTGGGGCGATCTTCGGCTTGACTTGCCTGCGGCTAATCCGAACAATCTACGATTCGCTGCAGTGAGTCCGCCGGTTTGCGGATCCTCGGCAAATCAAGAGGTGCACACCCGCGCCGCCCAAGCCAGGCCCCGTCTCGCACTATCTCGCGCCGGGGTGGGAGCTTTCCGTAAAACAGGACCGCTCCCGATATTTGCCTAGTCAGCAGCTGACGTCGCCGGCGACTACCGTCGCCCATGCTCTGCCTGGCATAACCGAACTTCGGTCGCCCCTGCGTGGGGGTTTCTCAGGCGTTCTAGAGGTGAAACGTGGAGCTTTTATCAGGCGCTGAAATGATCGTCCGCTTCCTGCGCGACGAAGGCGTGAAGTACATCTACGGGTACCCGGGTGGTGCCGTAGATGTACTTCACGATGCCCTTTTCAAGGAAAAGGCCATCGAGCATATCCTGGTTCGCCATGAGCAGGCTGCCACCCACATGGCCGACGGCTATGCCCGCGCGACCGGCAAGGCCGGCGTGGTGCTGGTGACCTCCGGCCCGGGGGCGACCAATGCCATCACCGGCATCGCTACGGCCTACATGGACTCGATCCCGATGGTGGTGCTGTCCGGCCAGGTGCCGAGCACCATGGTCGGCACCGATGCCTTCCAGGAAACCGACATGGTCGGCATTTCCCGGCCGATCGTGAAGCACAGCTTCATCGTCAAGCATCCCGCGGAAATCCCCGAGGTGCTGAAGAAGGCTTTCCATATCGCCGAGAGCGGTCGTCCCGGTCCGGTAGTGGTCGATATCCCCAAGGACATGACCAACCCGAGCGACAAGTTCGAATACGTCTATCCGAAGAAGGTCAAGCTGCGCTCCTACGGCCCGGCCGTGCGCGGTCACTCCGGCCAGATCCGCAAGGCCGCGGAAATGCTGCTGGCGGCCAAGCGTCCGGTGCTCTATTCCGGCGGCGGCGTGATCATGGGCAATGCCTCGGCGCCGCTGACCGAGCTGGCGCGCATGCTCAACCTGCCGGTGACCAATACCCTGATGGGCCTGGGCGGCTATCCGGGCAGCGATCGCCAGTTCCTCGGCATGCTCGGCATGCACGGCAGCTACACCGCCAACCTGACCATGCACCATGCCGACGTGATCCTCGCCGTCGGTGCGCGCTTCGATGACCGGGTGATCAACGGTGCACCGAAGTTCTGCCCGAACGCCAAGATCATCCACATCGACATCGATCCGGCGTCGATCTCCAAGACCATCAAGGCCGATGTACCGATCGTCGGTCCGGTCGACAGCGTGCTGACCGAGATGGTCGCGATCCTCAAGGAAATCGGCGAGAAGCCGAATCCGGAGGCGCTGGCCAGCTGGTGGAAGCAGATCGAGGAGTGGCGCGGCAGCCGTGGCCTGTTCCCCTACGACAAGGGCGACGGCAGCATCATCAAGCCGCAGACCGCGGTCGAGACGCTGTACGAGGTCACCCGTGGCGATGCCTTCGTCGCTTCCGACGTCGGCCAGCACCAGATGTTCGCCGCGCAGTACTACAAGTTCGACAAGCCCAATCGCTGGCTCAACTCCGGCGGTCTCGGCACCATGGGCTTCGGTCTGCCGGCGGCGATGGGCGCCAAGCTGAACTTCCCGGATGTCGATGTCGCCTGCGTCACCGGCGAAGGCAGCATCCAGATGAACATTCAGGAGCTGTCGACCTGCCTGCAGTACGGTCTGCCGGTGAAGATCGTCAACCTGAACAACGGTGCGCTGGGTATGGTGCGCCAGTGGCAGGACATGGTGTACAGCGGCCGCCACTCGCACTCCTACATGGAGTCGCTGCCGGACTTCATCAAGCTGGCCGAGGCCTATGGCCACGTCGGGATGCGCATCACCGAGCTGAAGGATCTCAAGCCGATGATGGAAGAGGCCTTTGCGCTCAAGGATCGCCTGGTGTTCCTGGATATCCAGGTGGACGTCAGCGAACACGTATACCCGATGCAGATTCGTGACGGCTCCATGCGCGACATGTGGCTGAGCAAGACGGAGCGCACCTGATCATGCGACACATCATTTCCCTGCTCCTGGAAAACGAACCCGGCGCGCTGTCGCGCGTGGTTGGCCTGTTCTCCCAGCGCAACTACAACATCGAAAGCCTGACCGTGGCGCCGACCGAGGACCCGACCCTGTCGCGTCTGACGCTGACCACCGTCGGGCATGACGAGGTGATCGAGCAGATCACCAAGAACCTCAACAAGCTGATCGAAGTGGTCAAGCTGGTCAATCTGTCGGAAAGTGCGCACATCGAGCGCGAGCTGATGCTGGTCAAGGTCAAGGCCACCGGTGCCCAGCGCGCCGAGATCAAGCGCACCGCCGACATCTTCCGTGGCCAGATCGTCGATGTCACCAGCAGCGTCTATACGGTGCAGCTGGCTGGCACCAGCGACAAGCTCGACAGCTTCATCCAGGCCATCGGCACCGCGTCGATCCTAGAAGTGGTCCGCAGCGGTGTCACCGGCATCGCCCGTGGCGACAAGACGCTGACCATCTGATTTTGAACAAGGCCTGACCGGCCGCACTGCACCGAGGGTTTTCCATGCACGTTTACTACGACAAAGACTGCGATCTGTCGATCATCCAGGGCAAGAAGGTTGCCATCATCGGTTACGGCTCGCAGGGGCATGCCCATGCCTGCAACCTGAAAGACTCCGGTGTCGACGTGACCGTCGGCCTGCGCGCCGGCTCGGCCAGCGTGGCCAAGGCCCAGGCTCACGGCCTGAAGGTCGCCGAGGTTGCCGCCGCCGTTGCTGCCGCCGATCTGGTGATGATCCTGACCCCGGACGAGTTCCAGGGCCGTCTGTACAAGGACGAGATCGAGCCGAACCTGAAGAAGGGTGCCACCCTGGCGTTCGCCCACGGCTTCTCCATCCATTACAACCAGGTCGTGCCGCGCGCTGACCTGGACGTGATCATGATCGCGCCGAAAGCTCCGGGTCACACCGTGCGCTCCGAGTTCGTGCGTGGCGGCGGTATTCCGGATCTGGTAGCCATCTACCAGGACGCTTCCGGCAATGCCAAGAACGTCGCCCTGTCCTACGCCAGCGGCGTCGGCGGCGGCCGTACCGGCATCATCGAAACCACCTTCAAGGACGAGACCGAAACCGACCTGTTCGGCGAGCAGGCCGTGCTGTGCGGTGGTTGCGTCGAGCTGGTCAAGGCTGGTTTCGACACTCTGGTCGAAGCCGGTTACGCGCCGGAAATGGCCTACTTCGAGTGCCTGCACGAGCTGAAGCTGATCGTCGACCTGATGTTCGAAGGCGGCATCGCCAACATGAACTACTCGATCTCCAACAACGCCGAGTACGGTGAGTATGTCACCGGTCCGGAAGTGATCAACGCCGAGTCCCGCGCGGCCATGCGCAATGCGCTGAAGCGCATCCAGAACGGCGAGTACGCCAAGATGTTCATCAGCGAGGGTGCCACCAACTACCCGTCGATGACCGCCTACCGCCGCAACAACGCTGCCCATGGCATCGAAGTGGTCGGCGAGAAGCTGCGCGCCATGATGCCGTGGATCGCTGCGAACAAGATCGTCGACAAGACCAAGAACTAAGGTCTAGGGCGATGAAGAGACGCGGCTACGGCCGCGTTTTTTCTGTCCGCTATTCTGCTATAAAGCCGTGCATGGCCGGCCTGCGCCGACAGCGGGCGTGGTTTCGGTCGGTCGATTCGTCATTCCGAACAAGGTATGTACCCCATGAGCGAACAATCCGGTGAGCCGAACAAGGCTCCTGAAAGCGACAGCCTGCTGCCGATCGATGAACATGTCGAGGAAGGGCAGGATGCCGAAGGGCGCAAGGTCAGGCATCGCGGGGTCTACCTGCTACCCAACCTGTTCACCACCGCCAATCTGTTTGCCGGGTTTTTTTCGATTGTCAGTGCCATGAATGGCAAATACGAAGTCGCCGCCATCGCGATCTTCGTAGCCATGCTGCTGGACGGTCTGGATGGGCGCGTGGCTCGCATGACCAATACTCAGAGCGCATTTGGCGCTGAGTACGACTCGCTGTCGGACATGGTTGCCTTCGGTCTGGCGCCGGCGCTGTTGGCCTACAAGTGGGCGCTGTCCGGCCTGGGAAATGTCGGGTTGACCGTGTCCTTCATCTATGCGGCCTGCGCGGCGTTGCGTCTGGCGCGCTTCAATACCCAGATCGGCAAAGTGGACAAGCGCTACTTCATCGGTCTGGCCAGTCCTGCGGCTGCCGGGGTCGTGGCGGGAACAGTCTGGGCGCTGAAGGACTTGGGAGTGGACGGCGCAGACATGCCTCTGGCGGTGGTGTTGCTGTTTGCCTTGCTAGTAGCCGCTGCCGGCGCGCTGATGGTCAGTAACATCAAGTACTACAGCTTCAAGGATTTCGATCTGAAAGGGCGCGTACCCTTCGTGGCTATTCTGGTAGTGGTGTTGGTCTTTGCTGTGATATTCAGCGACCCGCCGCGGATTCTCCTGCTGATTTTCCTGGCATATGCCGCATCCGGGCCTGCACAGCGCCTGCTGCAGGTGCGTCGTCGCAAGCAGGTCGAGTGAGTGACGCTTAAAAAGCGTTGACGGCCGATTGAATCGGCCTATAATGCGCCCACTTCCAGCGGCGCCGGAATAAAGCCCTTAAGTATCAATGGGTTGCGGTTTGATGCGGCGCTGGAGTGGCGAGGTTAAGGCCTCGCCGGCGCTTTCGAAATGCTGTCGAAAGCAAGTGATTGGGGTGTTGACATCGGCTTTAAAGGCTGTATGATTCGCCTCCTCGCTTCGGCAGGCTGGATCGCCGAAGCGTCGCAAGTGGTTGAGTAGAAAAGAAAATTTCGAAAAACGCTTGACAGGTTGAAGGGCTGCTGTAGAATGTGCAGCCTCGGTTGAGACGAAAGACTTGATCGAAACGTTCTTTAACAAGTTGAATCAAGCAATTCGTGTGGGTGCTTGTGAGATAAGACTGACAGTCGCAAGATTATCAGCATCACAAGTAGTCTCGTGAATTCATGAGTTTATTTGCGATTGCTGAGCCAAGTTTAGGGTTTTCTCAAAACCCAGATTGATTTGAACTGAAGAGTTTGATCATGGCTCAGATTGAACGCTGGCGGCAGGCCTAACACATGCAAGTCGAGCGGATGAAGGTAGCTTGCTACCGGATTCAGCGGCGGACGGGTGAGTAATGCCTAGGAATCTGCCCGATAGTGGGGGACAACGTTTCGAAAGGAACGCTAATACCGCATACGTCCTACGGGAGAAAGCAGGGGACCTTCGGGCCTTGCGCTATCGGATGAGCCTAGGTCGGATTAGCTAGTTGGTGGGGTAAAGGCTCACCAAGGCGACGATCCGTAACTGGTCTGAGAGGATGATCAGTCACACTGGAACTGAGACACGGTCCAGACTCCTACGGGAGGCAGCAGTGGGGAATATTGGACAATGGGCGAAAGCCTGATCCAGCCATGCCGCGTGTGTGAAGAAGGTCTTCGGATTGTAAAGCACTTTAAGCTGGGAGGAAGGGCAGTAAGTTAATACCTTGCTGTTTTGACGTTACCAGCAGAATAAGCACCGGCTAACTTCGTGCCAGCAGCCGCGGTAATACGAAGGGTGCAAGCGTTAATCGGAATTACTGGGCGTAAAGCGCGCGTAGGTGGTTCAGCAAGTTGGATGTGAAAGCCCCGGGCTCAACCTGGGAACTGCATCCAAAACTACTGAGCTAGAGTATGGTAGAGGGTGGTGGAATTTCCTGTGTAGCGGTGAAATGCGTAGATATAGGAAGGAACACCAGTGGCGAAGGCGACCACCTGGACTAATACTGACACTGAGGTGCGAAAGCGTGGGGAGCAAACAGGATTAGATACCCTGGTAGTCCACGCCGTAAACGATGTCAACTAGTTGTTGGGTTCCTTGAGAACTTAGTAACGAAGCTAACGCGATAAGTTGACCGCCTGGGGAGTACGGCCGCAAGGTTAAAACTCAAATGAATTGACGGGGGCCCGCACAAGCGGTGGAGCATGTGGTTTAATTCGAAGCAACGCGAAGAACCTTACCTGGCCTTGACATGCTGAGAACTTTCCAGAGATGGATTGGTGCCTTCGGGAACTCAGACACAGGTGCTGCATGGCTGTCGTCAGCTCGTGTCGTGAGATGTTGGGTTAAGTCCCGTAACGAGCGCAACCCTTGTCCTTAGTTACCAGCACGTTATGGTGGGCACTCTAAGGAGACTGCCGGTGACAAACCGGAGGAAGGTGGGGATGACGTCAAGTCATCATGGCCCTTACGGCCAGGGCTACACACGTGCTACAATGGTCGGTACAGAGGGTTGCCAAGCCGCGAGGCGGAGCTAATCTCACAAAACCGATCGTAGTCCGGATCGCAGTCTGCAACTCGACTGCGTGAAGTCGGAATCGCTAGTAATCGTGAATCAGAATGTCACGGTGAATACGTTCCCGGGCCTTGTACACACCGCCCGTCACACCATGGGAGTGGGTTGCTCCAGAAGTAGCTAGTCTAACCTTCGGGGGGACGGTTACCACGGAGTGATTCATGACTGGGGTGAAGTCGTAACAAGGTAGCCGTAGGGGAACCTGCGGCTGGATCACCTCCTTAATCGAAGACTTCAGCTTCCTCATAAGTTCCCACACGAATTGCTTGATTCACTAGTGAAAGGCGATTGGGTCTGTAGCTCAGTTGGTTAGAGCGCACCCCTGATAAGGGTGAGGTCGGCAGTTCGAATCTGCCCAGACCCACCAATTGTCGTGGTGCGCAGGCCGGTCAACACGATGGGGCCATAGCTCAGCTGGGAGAGCGCCTGCTTTGCACGCAGGAGGTCAGGAGTTCGATCCTCCTTGGCTCCACCACTCCCAAGACATAAATCGCCGAAAGCTCAGAAATGAGTGTTTGCTTGATTCAAACATTGATTTCTGGTCTTTGCACCAGAACTGTTCTTTAAAAATTCGGGTATGTGATAGAAGTAGACTGATTGATTGTTTTCACTGGCAATCGATCAAGTCAAGGTAAATTTGCGAGTTCAAGCGCAAGTTTTCGGCGAATGTCGTATTTACACGAGTATAACCAGATTGCTTGGGGTTATATGGTCAAGTGAATAAGCGCATACGGTGGATGCCTTGGCAGTCAGAGGCGATGAAAGACGTGGTAGCCTGCGATAAGCTTCGGGGAGTCGGCAAACAGACTTTGATCCGGAGATCTCTGAATGGGGGAACCCACCCAGCATAAGCTGGGTATCTTGTACTGAATACATAGGTGCAAGAGGCGAACCAGGGGAACTGAAACATCTAAGTACCCTGAGGAAAAGAAATCAACCGAGATTCCCTTAGTAGTGGCGAGCGAACGGGGATTAGCCCTTAAGCTTCTTGGATTTTAGTGGAAGGCTCTGGAAAGTGCCGCCGTAGTGGGTGATAGCCCCGTACACGAAAGAATCCTTGAAGTGAAATCGAGTAGGACGGAGCACGAGAAACTTTGTCTGAATATGGGGGGACCATCCTCCAAGGCTAAATACTACTGACTGACCGATAGTGAACCAGTACCGTGAGGGAAAGGCGAAAAGAACCCCGGAGAGGGGAGTGAAATAGAACCTGAAACCGTATGCGTACAAGCAGTGGGAGCCTACTTTGTTAGGTGACTGCGTACCTTTTGTATAATGGGTCAGCGACTTATTTTCAGTGGCGAGCTTAACCGAATAGGGGAGGCGTAGCGAAAGCGAGTCTTAATAGGGCGTCTAGTCGCTGGGAATAGACCCGAAACCGGGCGATCTATCCATGGGCAGGTTGAAGGTTAGGTAACACTGACTGGAGGACCGAACCGACTACCGTTGAAAAGTTAGCGGATGACCTGTGGATCGGAGTGAAAGGCTAATCAAGCTCGGAGATAGCTGGTTCTCCTCGAAAGCTATTTAGGTAGCGCCTCGTGTATCACTGCTGGGGGTAGAGCACTGTTTCGGCTAGGGGGTCATCCCGACTTACCAAACCGATGCAAACTCCGAATACCAGCAAGTGTCAGCACGGGAGACACACGGCGGGTGCTAACGTCCGTCGTGAAAAGGGAAACAACCCAGACCGTCAGCTAAGGTCCCAAAATCCTGGTTAAGTGGGAAACGATGTGGGAAGGCTTAGACAGCTAGGAGGTTGGCTTAGAAGCAGCCACCCTTTAAAGAAAGCGTAATAGCTCACTAGTCGAGTCGGCCTGCGCGGAAGATGTAACGGGGCTCAAACCAGGTACCGAAGCTACGGGTTCAACGCAAGTTGAGCGGTAGAGGAGCGTTCTGTAAGCCTGTGAAGGTCAGTTGAGAAGCTGGCTGGAGGTATCAGAAGTGCGAATGCTGACATGAGTAACGACAATGCGAGTGAAAAACTCGCACGCCGAAAGACCAAGGGTTCCTGCGCAACGTTAATCGACGCAGGGTGAGTCGGTCCCTAAGGCGAGGCTGAAGAGCGTAGTCGATGGGAAACGGGTTAATATTCCCGTACTTCTAGTTACTGCGATGGGGGGACGGAGAAGGCTAGGCCAGCAAGGCGTTGGTTGTCCTTGTTTAAGGTGGTAGGCAGAGATCTTAGGTAAATCCGGGATCTTAATGCCGAGAGCTGATGACGAGCTTTCTTTTAGAAAGCGAAGTGGTTGATGCCATGCTTCCAGGAAAAGCCTCTAAGCTTCAGGTAACTAGGAACCGTACCCCAAACCGACACAGGTGGTTGGGTAGAGAATACCAAGGCGCTTGAGAGAACTCGGGTGAAGGAACTAGGCAAAATGGCACCGTAACTTCGGGAGAAGGTGCGCCGGTGAGGGTGAAGTATTTACTACGTAAGCCCATGCCGGTCGAAGATACCAGGCCGCTGCGACTGTTTATTAAAAACACAGCACTCTGCAAACACGAAAGTGGACGTATAGGGTGTGACGCCTGCCCGGTGCCGGAAGGTTAATTGATGGGGTTAGCGCAAGCGAAGCTCTTGATCGAAGCCCCGGTAAACGGCGGCCGTAACTATAACGGTCCTAAGGTAGCGAAATTCCTTGTCGGGTAAGTTCCGACCTGCACGAATGGCGTAACGATGGCGGCGCTGTCTCCACCCGAGACTCAGTGAAATTGAAATCGCTGTGAAGATGCAGTGTATCCGCGGCTAGACGGAAAGACCCCGTGAACCTTTACTATAGCTTTGCACTGGACTTTGAGCTTGCTTGTGTAGGATAGGTGGGAGGCTTTGAAGCGTGGACGCCAGTTCGCGTGGAGCCATCCTTGAAATACCACCCTGGCAACCTTGAGGTTCTAACTCTGGTCCGTTATCCGGATCGAGGACAGTGTATGGTGGGTAGTTTGACTGGGGCGGTCTCCTCCTAAAGAGTAACGGAGGAGTACGAAGGTGCGCTCAGACCGGTCGGAAATCGGTCGTAGAGTATAAAGGCAAAAGCGCGCTTGACTGCGAGACAGACACGTCGAGCAGGTACGAAAGTAGGTCTTAGTGATCCGGTGGTTCTGTATGGAAGGGCCATCGCTCAACGGATAAAAGGTACTCCGGG
>Ga0209212_1007510_pt1 | contig 12020 bp, 9 predicted proteins | sample RifGroC2_FD_183996 | JGI IMG/M metagenome (GOLD analysis project Ga0209212, IMG submission 183996) | Groundwater microbial communities from Rifle, Colorado, USA - Groundwater C2 (SPAdes) (version 2) | ecosystem: Environmental > Aquatic > Deep subsurface > Groundwater | place: Rifle, Colorado...
TCAAAGAAGCCCAGGATCGTTACAGAGACAATGAGTTGATGGATAAAATTGATCAAATATTAAAGGATACTCTGGAAGAAGTTATTAACAGGAAGGTACTGATTAAAGAGGCGACCAAGTTGTTCGGCACAAGTGAGGCAATGATGAAAGAGGTGGAAAAAGACCTGGATTCATTCGTAAAAGGCGCAGTTAAGAACGTGGGTTCTTTATCAAAATATTATGAAATTGCCGAAGCCCAGGGAATAAATCCCATCGAAAAAAAGAATGAACTCAAGGAAGATATCATGATAGATAAGATCATGAAGGAAAACGTCCATAATAAAGTGCAAGTCCAGCCGAAATTGCTGAGACGCTACTATTGTGAGAATATTGACGAATTTCGCCAGAAAAAAGAGGTAAAACTGCGACATCTCATGGTCAAGTTCTCTGCTCATAACAACAATAAAGAAGAAACATTTTCAGTAGCGCAAAAGATCATGAAACGCATTGAAAAGGGTGAGGATTTTTCAACCCTGGCCAAACAACTTTCAGACGGACCCAATACCGAGAATGGGGGTCTCTGCACCTTTGAGGAGGTAAACGAATTACGGAAAGACCTTCGGGATGTTGTTTATAGTTTAAAGGACAACGAATGCAGCAAAATCACTGAATCGCCTGTCGGGTATCATATTTTCAAAGTAGAACTTATCAAACCTGAAAAGATACAGGATTTTGAAGAAGTGCAGGATGATATTTATAAAAAGCTGTATCGGGAAGAAACCGCCAGATTAAAAAGACAATATATCAATAGCCTGAAACAGCATGTCTTTATCAAGGTTATTAATTAGGCATTCGGCAACTATTTCAATGTAGTGCGAACTTCAGTTCGCTTACATCCTATGAGAACTAAAGTTCGCACTACAACTGCAGCTCTGAATTCCCTTAACGTTAAATTAGGCCTTCGGCGACTTCTATAACATCGTAGTGGCAAGGCGCGCCTTGCCACTACATGGTCGGTTTGAAATTCCTGAACATTAAATTAGGTTGCCGTCATTTTTCCTTATGCAATCAATCTGAACCTCTTGCAATCGGGCGCTCAGGGCTGGTTATCCATTCACTCCACGAACCGGCATACAAGCAAGCATCTCCCAAGCCTGCATGAGACATGGCAAGCAGGTTGTGCGCTGCGGTAACACCAGAACCGCAGTAGAATACTGCACGTTCCGGCGGCACATTACCAAGCAACTTCTGAAAACGAGCTTTTAATTCATCACGCAAGAGAAAGAGTCCTTCTGAATTCAGATTATTTGCAAACGGGGCTGATAGAGCGCCGGGGATATGGCCCGCTACCGGATCAATCGTTTCGTTCTCACCACGATACCGGTCAACGCTGCGAGAGTCAAGCAAACGATAGCTTCGATCACGCAGGATTTTCTGGACACCTTCGGTACTGAACAGTAAATTATTCCGAATTCTTGGTGTAAAATTCCCAGGTTTTCCGGTCTCCACCTTATTTGTCACTGGAAAACCATTGTTTCGCCACTGCGGCCACCCTCCGTTCAGTACAGCTACGGCATCATGACCCATCCATCGTAGCAGCCACCATAGTCGAGAAGCGGCCATTGCACCGCCCTTATCGTCATAGGTCACAACTTGCACATCAGCATCTATCCCCCAGCCTGACAGGGTCTTGACAAATGTTTCCTGCTCTGGAAATGGATGGCGACCCGTCTTACCAGGAATGATTTGGCCGGATAAGTCTTTATTTAAATGGGCATAAACCGCACCTGGAATATGCGACTGAAGGTAATCCTTAAGACTACGACCTGCATCATCCAGCGAAAAACGGCAATCAACAATCACCCATTTCGGATTGCCAATTTGATTAAACAGTTCTGAAGCAGATATAAGTGTCGTATAAGACATAAAAAGACCTCATCTAAAGTCGCTATGCTTAAGTAGTCAAGAAGAATCAAAAGATACTAATTTACTTACTGTCCAGTATTTTTATTGTGATATGTAATAAATACAAAATAAAATAGCCTGATATTTCACATCATTTGTGAAATATCAGGCTATTTTTCAAACTCCCTCATATCTTTTCATCGCCTCCTTTGTTACGTAAATTTTTAAGGAAGTTTATATAATTAACAGTAGCGAGTAAAGACCAACGCACTTTATATATTTATTTAATTTTGCTACGAGTGGCTTTGTGTCGCTACTGATATTTTCAAAGAACTTCTGGAGTCGGGGGCGGTTGTTACTTCTCTTTTACTACTCGAAAGGTGTTCTTGCCTCGTTTCTTACACCCTCGGGGAACGTTTAACCCCAATAACTCTCCCTCAACTCCACTGTAATTATACCACAGAAAGCATCTTTTGCAAATTTCAAGAAAAAATAAATCTGCAAAAAGAGTATCTTCATTGACTGCATAAAATGCTTGTTTTTTTAGATAAAATAAGTATGCTTTGTATATTAAGAATATTTGCCATAAATGTTTCATTGAATAATATAAAGGAGTTGCGAAATGAGAAAGTTTTCGATATTGTTTGCTTTGAATGTAACTGTATTAACAATAGTTTCCATACACAGCACATATGCCGGGAAGCCAGCCGAAGCGCCAAAGGCGGATGTATATATGAAGGCCAAGCAAGAAGTCCCTCCCCCTGATACATCTTCCCTTTCCGGCAAAATTGCCGAAACGATGAATAGCGGCGGTTATACGTACCTCTGCATCGAAAAGGATAGTAAAAAGACCTGGGTGGCGATACCGGAAACAAAGGTGTCCGTTGGGGAAAATATATCTTTACCGCCAGGTTATGAAATGGTCAATTTCACCAGCAAGACACTTAATCGGACGTTTGAGAAAATCGTCTTCACTACAGGTCCCACATCAGCGCATTCAGCGCATGGGGCATCTGACAAAATGAGTGCACACGGCGGTTCAATGGGCAGTAAGAGCGCAGACACCTCAACAACTGAGAACATAAAGGTGGAAAAGGCAGCCAGCCCGAATGCTTACACAGTGGCAGAGATTTTTGGGAAAAAATCTGAACTTGACAAGAAAGATGTTGTTGTCAGCGGTAAAGTAGTGAAGGTTTCTGCCGGCATCATGGGAAAGAACTGGCTGCACATACAGGACGGAAGCGGAAATGCAAAGGATGGCAATAATGACCTGGTCGTTACCACTCAGGATATCCCTAAAGTAGGCGATACTGTAACAGCAAACGGAACATTATATAAAGACAAGGACTTTGGGAGTGGTTATAAGTACGATGTAATTATTGAAGAAGCCACTATTAAAAAATAAAGGCTTAATGTGTTTTTCTACTGCTGTGGTCTATGAGGCCTACATTTGCTGCTTACGGGTTAATGGGGTATAGTGTGTTCGCAGGTAATTGATGATTTGCCTCGCCGAGTCCTCTGAAATCGGAGCTCCGTATATATCAATCATCTTGTTAACCACGGACTCCCACGTAGCGGCTGGAAGCGGAGGCTGCATGGTAATGTACGTGGTGCTGTGACAAAACCTGCAAAATATCTGGATAATCTCCCGACCTTCGCCCTGAGCAAGTTCCGGAGTATAAAGGGGATATGCCCCCACACTGTACACACCATCGGTTGACTGTTGAGCCGGACTAGATTGGCGAACATTCCCCAGTGTACCCTGACTGTACTGTCCGCTATGAATCAAACCGGGAATCTCACTTTCAGCTGAAAGAGTCCCGCTCAATGTAACCATAAGAAGTCCTATTATAATGCAGCTCTTCTTTTTCATCTCATCCCCCCGCCTAAAGCAAAAATTCAGCATTCATAATTTAAAATTTGAAAACCACCATCTATACTACTTCGCTGCACCCACAAACACTTCCTGTCGCTCAATCTTGTTCCACAGATAGCCACCAGGGTTCCAGACCCCTTCGTCTGGCTGCGTATTACCTTTCTCATCGGTTGCCCGCACGACAAGCACGTACTTGCCCGTACGCTTAGGAATCCACGCAGTCTCCCAGGCGCGGAATGAATACTGGCCGTAATCTTCCCCAAGTTCGGCCTTTGTCCAAAACTTGCCGCCGTCCCACGAGAACTCCACCTTGACCACACGCCCATAGCCACTGAAGGCAATACCCCGCACGGTTACCGGCATCTCTTCCGGGATTTTACTCGATCCATCAGGAGTAATGATAAATGACCGTACCGGCATTGTCCCAATCGGTATCATTTCGACATTACCTTCATGGACGTCTTTTGGGGTGGTGTTACCCCGAGGAGTATTGGGAATGCAATAAGCCTTCGCCATCCAGTAATTGGTGTCAGGTTCTGTCAATACCCGTATCCAGGTTAGCGCCTTAGTCCAGTACGTCGCAAATTTACCCGGGACCACCAGTCGTACCGGAAATCCGTTAAGCATGGGCAGTGGCTCTCCATTCATCTCATAAGCCACGATGGTTTCACCTATGACAGGGTCACTAAGACCCAAAGATTTTAAGTAACTATGCGAACCCTTGCCCTCCGGTCCTCTGCCCCTGTCCAAGCCCTCAAATTGTACCTGAGAAGAACCTGTCCTGACCCCTGCCGCATTCAATAAATCTTTAAGACTCACTCCCGTAAAAAGGGCGTTGCTCATAGCCCCATTCCCCCACTGCCCACCGGGCACCCTCGGCTGGAATCGGCTGCGGCTATTGCCAGCACACTGGTTAACAGCCGCAATGGAGACAGACTTGAACTGGCTCATCAGTTCAGACATGGACAAGGCCAAAGGTTTTTCAACATTTCCCTCTACAAGAAGACGCCAATCAGAAAGACTCACGGCATTCGGAATTTCGTCGAGATGCCACCGCACGTAAAAGGCTGCGTTTGGCGTGAAAGGAGTTAGGAAGTAGTTTCTCGGTGTTTCAAGCTGGACAGGTCGGTCAGTAAGCTGGATCAAGGGAAGTTTTTGCGGATAGACGACGAATGAGCCTACCGAGTTCCAATAAGGATTTGCATCGGGCCCGGTAAAGCTGGGTAATGACTCAACCACCTGCCCGGATACTTGCGCAGAAGCGGGGGTCAACTTGTTTAGACCCAGCAAGACTGCTCCTGTCCCGAGCATCTTCAGCAGGAGTCTTCGAGACATTAACCCTGATTTTTCTTCTAACATCACCTCACCGCCTGTTTCACGGAGCAATGTCGGGGTAATTCATGAATTACCTTTACATACTAACACTAAGCATTTTCACTAATGTTTTCAGAAAACTAAACGGTTACGAGTTTTTTACCAGTTTTACTCGTGTTTGCTTGTGGTTTGAGTTGATTCCAATTTCTGGGAAATAGCGAATTCAGATTCGGCTTCAACGTGCATACCCTTCTCCTGGTAAAGTAATCCCAGATTTTTATGGGCGCCAATGTCATCCGCATTTATATCCAAAACTTTTTTATAGACTTCAATCGCTTCATCGTGTTTACCAAGCTTTTGGTAAACAAGCCCAAGATTGTAACAGGCGTTTACGAGGTTTGGGTCTATTTCCACTGCCTTTTCCCATTGTGGAATGGCTGTGGTGTACATGTTTTTCTTTGCATAAGCATTGCCTAATTTATAATATATCTCCGCATCGTTAGGATAAACCTCTGTGATCTTTTCCCAGGTTTGTATGGCCTTGTCTGTTAAACCTTTTGCATGATAAGCATCAGCGAGGCTGGTAAGTGCGTCATAATCATTCGGGTTGATTTCAACAACTTCGGTCCACATAGAAATGGCCCTGTCAAGCTTGCCCTGATTATAAAATGCTACTCCCAGGTTAAAGTACGCATCGGTATTTTTCGGATTTAGCTCGATAGTCTTCTTCCATGCGGAAATGGAACTGTCATGCTTACCCTGAGCCGCAAGGAGTTCACCGTAATTATAATATGCATCCGAATATGTGGGTTTGACGTCGATGGCCTTTTTGTATTCAGATAACGCCTCCTCCATCATATCCTTTTCCGTATAAACCTCACCCAGGGTAAAGTGTGCCTCCGCAATTTTCGGGTTAAGCTTTAGCGCCTGCCCAAGTGAAATTACGGCATCTTCGGGATTGCCCTCTTCGCTATAGAGTAGTCCAAGATTGTAGTGCGCCTCTGCAAAATCAGTCTCCAGTTCCAGCGCTTTCTTAAAGGCATCAGCAGCTTCCCTGAGATCGCCCTTTGCATAAAGCGCAATTCCGAGATTATTGAAGGCCTCAGGATAATTTTTATCTAGGTGAATGGATGCTTTATGTTCGGTGATAGATTTTCCCAATAACCCTTGCTCGTAATACAATGCGCCAAGATAATTATGCGCCTCCGCATCCTTAGGATCTAACTCAATTGTTCGTTTGAACTCATTGACGGCCTTGTCAAATGCCTTTTTTTTATAATAAGCCATTCCCAGGATAAAATGTGTGTCGGATGAATCCGGATCGAGTTTGTTCGCCTTTTTTAATGAAGTAATACATTCATCCTGCATATCTTTTTCATAATAGAGAAGCCCCAGATTATAGTGTGTGTAAGCCACTGATGGATTGAGCTCAAGGCTTTCCTTAAAAGCGGAGAGTGATTCCGTAAAGGCATTTTTCTTTTTGTATGCTAAACCGAGGTCATTGTAAACATCAGCCCTTTCAGCGGTTTGGTTTGCCTTATAATAAGATACGGCAGCAAGCAACTCAGTGACGGCATCATCATACTTGTCATTCTCATAATAGGCCTTTCCCAGATAGTGGCGCAGTTCCCCATCCTCTTTTATTCCTTCGGATGCCACTTTCAATTCCTCCAGGGCCTCTTCCGTCATTCCTTTTTTGAAGTAAGAAATACCCTGTGTCTTATGCTGCGCCGGTGTGGTTGCGCCCGTGATCTTATCGGTAATCGAATCCAGATATCCCCTTTTTGGCTTCTTTTCTGCCTTTGCATAGTGGGGAGATCGGCACGCAAGTGGAAAAATGATCAGTAATGCAAATATCCAATATAGTTTTTTAATGTTCATGTTCACAAATTTCAATTGCAATTTCTTGCAGGGGCAGGTTTAAAAACCGTCCCTAACTATCAAACCTGAAATACGGACTCAATCTATCAAAGTAGTATCCTATTGTCAAATAGTTATTGAATGTGATTAGGGTGTATAGTAAAATTTGTTTTGCAAAATCTAATTTAGGATATAGAGCAGGAATAATTCTCATGACAAATAACATAATTATTTTCGATACCACCCTTCGCGACGGAGAGCAGTCGCCGGGCGCCAGCCTGGATATTAATGAAAAAGTAAACATTGCCAGGCAATTGGCATTATTAAATGTGGATGTTATCGAGGCGGGGTTCCCAGTATCATCGCCAGGCGACTTTGAATCGGTCAGCAGGATTGCCCGTGAAGTACGGGGCGTTTCTGTGGCAGGTCTTGCCCGCGCCGTCGAGAAGGACATTGACAGCGCTGCCAGGGCGCTTGAAAAGGCTGAAAAACCCAGAATCCACGTCTTTTTGGCCACCTCGGAGATTCACCGTAAATACAAGCTCCTCAAGGCAAAGGAGGAGATTATCAATTTGGCCGTGAAGGGGGTCAAACATGCCTTAAAGTATGTGGATGACGTAGAGTTTTCACCGGAAGACGCCTCGCGGACGGAATTGGATTTTCTCATCCAGGTTGTAGAGGCCGTTATCGACGCCGGCGCAAGGACCGTTAACATTCCCGATACAGTGGGCTATGCCGTGCCTGACCATTATGCCTCCATCATCCGTGGATTGAAAGAAAACGTGAAAAATATCGGGAAGGCTGTAATCAGCGTTCACTGCCATAATGACCTTGGACTTGCCGTGGCAAATTCACTTGCCGCCGTGAAGGCCGGCGCACAGCAGGTAGAATGCACCATAAATGGAATTGGAGAACGGGCAGGGAATGCCGCATTAGAAGAGATCGTTATGGCTCTTAAGACACGAAGGGACTTTTACCATTGTTCCACCCGTATTGTTACAAAAGAATTGATTGCCAGCAGCAGACTGGTAAGCACCCTGTCGGGACTGCGGGTACAGAGGAACAAGGCCATTGTCGGCGAGAACGCATTTGCACATCAATCCGGCGTGCATCAGGACGGGGTGCTCAAAGAACGTACGACCTACGAGATTATGAAACCAGAAGACGTTGGATTACAAAAAACCAGAATTGTACTCGGTAAGTTATCAGGACGACATGCCTTCAAAGAACGGATTAAGGAACTGGGATATGAATTGTCTGAAGAAGAATTTGAACGTGCTTTTGAAGAATTCAAGCATATTGCCGATAAAAAGAAAGAGGTCTTTGATGAAGATATCGAAGCCATCGTAGGGGTAGAAAAGATGGACGTTCCCAATATCTTTCATTTGGAGAGCCTCAGTATCAGTTGCGGACCTGATACAGTGCCTACCGCGGGGGTGAGACTCAAGTTGCAAGACGGTCGTGTGGTAAACAATGCCACGATTGGCGACGGCCCTATCGACGCCCTTTTTAAGGCAATTGATCTCTCAACGGGAATTTCCGGAAAATTGCAGGATTATAACATTCGCGCTGTCACCGGCGGGAAAGACGCCATGGGAGAGGTTTCCGTGAATGTCGAAGTGAATGGCAAAACTGTCAGGGGCCGTGCCGTGAGCACAGACATTATTGAAGCAAGCGCAAAGGCTTATTTAAATGCCATCAATAAAGTAACTGCAAAATAACGTCAATCTTTCAGCCGCGAATTGGCACAAATCAACACGTCAGAAAAAGAAATATTCTATGATCTGCATACCCATCATTGCAAATAACCTCGAAGATGCCCTTCACGATATGACAGAGGCATCAAAGGTCGCAGATATAGTCGAATTACGCATAGACTATATAAAGAACGTCGACCTGAAACGTTTACTGGAAAAGCGCACAAAGCCTGTGATCGTCACCAACAGACCCATTCGCGAAGGAGGCAAATTTGACGGCAGCGAAGAAGAGCGAATTGCACTCTTAAAACTTGCCGTACGGCTACAGGCCGATTATGTGGATGTCGAACACGACGGCATTCAACACATACGTAGGGACACGGTGCACCGTGTCCCTACAAAAATCATTGTATCCTATCACAATTTCCGTGAAACACCAGGGGACCTAACCGATATTTACAAAAGACTCAGCCAGAGCGGCGCCGACATCGTCAAAATTGTTACTCACGCCAACAATATTACAGACAACATCAGGATATATCAACTCCTCCAACAATCTCAAATGCCCGTGATATCATTTTGTATGGGTGAACTGGGCATCATCAGCCGCATCTTGTATAAAAGGTTCGGCAGCTATTTAACCTTCGCATCTCTCCGTACAGGCAAAGAATCTGCCCCTGGTCAGATCAATATCCACGAGCTTTTGAATACCTATCAGGCCCAAAAACAGGATAAGCACTCGGCAATTTACGGGTTGATCGGCAATCCAGTTTCCCACAGCATTAGTCCGATCATTCATAATACACTTTTTAGGGAAATGAATTTTAACAGCATTTATGTCCCTTTTAAGGTGGATACTATTGGTGATTTTATGAGGGAGTTTAGAAAATTGGATATAAAAGGTTACAGCGTGACGATCCCCCATAAAGAAACGGTAATAAGCCATCTGGACGCTGTTGATCCTGTAGCAAAGAAGATCGGCGCTGTGAATACTATTGTAAATATGGATGGTCAATTAGTCGGTTATAATACCGACTGTGAAGCGGCTATTAAAGCATTGGAAGGCGTCGATCAAGTATCTGCAAAATCTTTGGGTGAAACGTATTTAAAAGGAAAGAAGGTCACCATCGTAGGCGCTGGAGGTGTAGCCCGCGCAATTGCCTTTGGATTAAAGGAGCGTCAGGCGCAGATAACGATTATGAATAGAAATTACGGACGGGCACAATCACTTGCCAGGGATGTTGGGTGTCTTGCCAGGAAATTCGATGATCCACTGGCGCTCGATACGGATATACTGATTAATGCCACACCTGTGGGTATGTTTCCCAAAATCCACGAAACGCCAATCGACATGCATAAGTTGAAGCCCGACATGATCGTCTTCGACACTATTTATAATCCTATAGAAACAAAACTATTGCGCGATGCTAAGGCTCAGGGTTGCAGGATAGCAAGCGGATTGTCAATGTTTGTCCACCAGGCAGCAGCGCAATTTAAACTCTGGACAGGCAAGATGCCGTCTGTTGAAACAATAGAAGTAATTGCTTGCGAAAAGTTGGCAACGGAATAAATATTTAGCCACGAATTCACACGAATAAACACAAATGAAGAAGTAAAAGACAAAAACAAGTTATTCCGTATAAGTCCCACTGGTTAACTATAAAGGAATGCTACAAGTCCCCCTTAGAAAAGGGGGACTTCGTCGTGAGCTCAGTCGAACGATTCAGGGGGTTGTGTTTTTTCCTGGCTATCCCCGTTTTCACGAGGACAAGTTTACAACCCCCTTGCCCCCTTTATTAAGGGGGAGTCTTAGGGAGAATTTTTAGAAAGCCTATAAACATATCGCTCCTAACGGAGCTTTTTAAGGTATTTTTTCATTCCTCCCCCTTTCTCCCCCTCTGGAGGGGGACATGGGGGAGGATGTCCTTTGCGCCTTTGCGGTGGGCTGAACTGTTACCTTTTTCTTTTGTCTATATTCGCGCAAATTCGTGCCCATTTGTGGCTAAATACGTGTTGTTATAATGGAGGGTGATTAAGTCACTTTTATCTGTCTTGAATATCATCTTGATCGGTTTTCGTGGCACCGGTAAAACCACGATAGGTAAAATGCTCGCACAACGGCTTGGCAAGGAATTTGTTGACGCCGATGAGTATTTAGAGCAAAAGGAAGGAAAGAGTGTCAAAGACATTTTTGCAGAAGGCGGTGAGAAGCTCTTTAGAGAGATTGAAACGGAGATCATCGCAGAATTGTGTCTTTCGGATAACAGAGTTGTTGCAACGGGCGGCGGGGCAATCCTTCGGGAAGAAAATGTAAAAACGCTCAAAAAAAGTGGGATTATAATCCTATTAGAAGCGAACACTGATACAATCTATAAACGAATCCATAGGGATGCCACAACGGAACAGCGTAGACCCAGCCTTACAAATAGAAATGCATACGAGGAAATTGAGTATCTGTTGGAATACCGAAGACCGCTTTATGACAAAACGGCGGATTTCGTAATAAACACCACCAGCATGTCAGCAACAGACGCCGCAAAAAAAATAATAACCTTCCTTCACAACCACGTAATGGATCTCAAAAATTAACAACAAGCATCACACTAACATTTTCTGCCACAAGCCGCAAAAACCCTAAGCTTCCCAGAGGTTTTTTTATTATACTTCTTTTCGTGTCTGGTGATTTCGTAGTCTGGTTATTATTAAGTGAATTATTGTCTTGAGTTGTTAATTTCCCGCACAATCTTAAAAATTAATTTTTCGTACGATTGAACGATCTTTTCCCGCTCTTTCTTTTCAAAAGATTTCAGGGGTTTGGTTTCTATTTCCTCACCAACTTCGTCGGCTTTCTTTATAAGCGACACGGAAGATCCCACAACAACATTAGATTTTGCTGGAACCACGGGTTTGGGTTGTTCTTTTTGAGGTAATTTGGCGGGAGATTTTTGTCCTGGTACGGATTTCTTTGAAGGTCGACCCTCGCTGTTCTTATTTTTATCTTCACTCATGTTTTTTTCTCCTATAGTGAATTAAATTAGGATACCTTATGTAGTGACTTTTTATTTATAATGCCTGCGCAGGGGCTGGTTTGAAACCCGCCCCTCCATGTAAATTCCTCAATACTGTCTATATGTATACAATTAATTATAATCAAAATCAATAATTTATTTATATTGATTTAGATATCTTTGAGTTTGGCAGCTGAGATTAAAAAAAGATTGAGAATGCTTTATGCATAAATTATAATTGTTTTAATAAAAACGAAAAATATAAAAAGGATTATATAGGATGGAAGAAGTAAGCATCATTATCCCTGCTTATAATGAAAAAGAGGGAATAACACACGTAATTGAATCGCTGCGTTTATTAAAAGAAAAACACGGCCCACG
>Ga0209212_1007513_pt1 | contig 12016 bp, 8 predicted proteins | sample RifGroC2_FD_183996 | JGI IMG/M metagenome (GOLD analysis project Ga0209212, IMG submission 183996) | Groundwater microbial communities from Rifle, Colorado, USA - Groundwater C2 (SPAdes) (version 2) | ecosystem: Environmental > Aquatic > Deep subsurface > Groundwater | place: Rifle, Colorado...
CTGAACGCCCTGCTGGGGCCGCATCTGACCGAAGCCTGGCGCAGCGACGCAGGCGCCGCCCTGGGGCTGATTCTGGTCTGCCTGTTTGTCGTGCTGCTGGTGGAAAATTCGCGCATTCCCTTTGACGATCCCACGACCCACCTGGAATTGACCATGATCCACGAGGTCATGGTTCTCGACCACAGCGGTCCGGCTTTCGGCATGATCCTGTATGGAGCATCGCTCAAGCTGATGGTGCTCGGCGCGTTGCTGGTGCGGATCCTGTTGCCCTTGCAGACCGGCTGGTGGCTGACCGATGCGCTGGTCTTCCTGGGCGGGCAACTGGGGGTGGCGGTGGCCATCGGCGTGGTGGAGTCGACCATGGCCCGGCTGCGCCTCCCCCGGGTGCCGCAGGTTCTGATCGGCACCTCGCTGCTGTCGATTTTCGCGCTCGTGCTGGTGCTGCGTTGAACCCTCTTCGCTGAACCGGGAGGGACTCTGATGGAGATGCAATCATGATGGAACTGACCAATGCCCTTTTGCTGGCTGTGATCCTGATCAACTTTTTCACCCTCGGCAGCTCGCGCCTCGTCGCCTGTATCCGGGTGGTCTCCGTGCAGGGGGCGCTGCTGTCCCTGTTGCCGCTGACGACCCACGGATTGTCCGGACATTCCCTGTTGCTCGCTGTCGGCGCCTTTACCTTCAAGGGAGCCTTCATCCCCTGGCTGCTGCTGCGAGCGATCCGCGAGGTCCGCATCCGGCGCGAGGTGGAGCCGATCATCGGCTATGTGCCAACCCTGATCCTCGGGGCGCTGATCACCGCCGGAGCCTTTTTGTTCGCCGATTTTTTGCCTCTGATTCCGGCTCATCACGGAGGGTTGAACGTGCCGACCGCCCTGGCGACCATGTTCGCCGGCTTTCTGCTGCTGATTACCCGGCGCAAGGCCATTACCCAGATACTCGGCTATCTGATGCTGGAGAACGGCATCTTCATCTTCGGCGTCCTGCTCAGCGAAGCGATGCCGATGATGGTCGAGGCGGGGGTGCTGCTTGACCTGCTGGTCGGCGTCTTTGTCATGGGGATCGTGCTCAACCAGATCAGCCGGGAGTTCTCCACGCTCAACACAGAACATCTCTCCGCCCTGAAGGAATAAAGCGATGCTTGCAATCCTGATCTTCTTTCCCCTGCTTCCCGCCGCCCTCAGCCTGGTCACTCCCTGGTATCAGGCCCGTTCCTGGCTGCTGCCGGCGACCAGCGCCCTGCATCTGTTACTGGTACTTCTTTTCGCTTTCGGCCGGTTTCCGGCGGATGGCCATTGGCTCGGCCTCGACGCCTTGTCCACCGTGGTTCTGGTGGTTACCAGCATTCTTTTTTTCGGCTGCGCCCTCTACGCGGTCGGTTATCTGGATTTGCGGCGCGACCGCGGCAACCAGGTCATGGTCCCCTGCCTGCTGGTTTTTCTCTCCTTCATGACCCTGGCGGTGGCCTCCCGCCATATGGGGCTGATGTGGATGGCGGCCGAGGCCACCACCATCGCCAGCGCCCCGCTGATCTACTTCAACCGCAATCGGCTCTCCATCGAGGCCACCTGGAAGTACCTGTTGATCTGCTCGGTCGGGATCGCCCTGGCCATGCTGGGCATCCTGTTCGTCGCCTATTCGGCGCTCGGAAGCGGCACGCCGGTCAGCCTGCATCTCGATGACCTGCTGGTTTCGGCACCGACCCTTTCCGGACCCTGGCTGCGCGCCGGTTTCGTCTTCCTGCTGGTCGGCTTCGGCACCAAAATGGGGCTGGCGCCGCTGCACACCTGGAAACCGGACGCCTACGGCGAAGCACCGGGATTGGTCGGGGCGCTGCTGGCCGGGGGGCTGACCAGCGTCTCTTTTCTGGCGATCCTGCGGGGTGTGCAACTGATGACTGCGGCCGGCGATGGCGCCATGGCGCGCCAGGCGCTGCTGGGCATGGGGCTGCTGTCGCTGCTGCTGGCGGCAATCTTCATGGTGCGGCAACCGGACATCAAGCGGCTGCTCGCCTACTCCTCGGTCGAGCACATGGGCCTGCTCGCCGTGGGCGTCGGGATCGGCGGGCTGGCCACCTTCGGTGCCATGCTGCACCTGGTCAACAACGCGCTCACCAAAGGCTGCCTGTTTCTCGCGGCGGGGAACATTCAACGCGCCTATGCGAGCAAGAATCTTTCCGAAGTGCGCGGCGCCCTGAGAGCCCTGCCGGTCTCGGGCACCCTGTTTCTGGCCGGATTCATTGCCATCACCGGTTCTCCGCCCTTCGGGCCGTTCATGAGCGAGTTCACCATCCTGCGCGGTATCTTCGCCGGCGACCGGGTTGTCGTCGGGTTGCTGGTCCTGATCTTTCTGGCCACGGTTTTTATCGGCATGGGCGCGACCGTCCTTGCCGCAACCCAGGGCGAGGCCACAGAGAAGCCCACCGGATTCACCGATCGCCCATTGCTGTACATTTCGCCACTGATCTTTCTCCTGATGGTCCTGCTGCTCGGGGTTTACCTCCCCGAGCCGCTGCAGAACGCCTTGCGCCAAGCCGCCGCCTTGCTGGAGGTGCAGCCATGAATCGCTCCAAGCTGATCCGTTTCCGTCACGGGGCCTGCGTACCGCTGGCCGAGTTGCCCCGGCTCGACTTTTCGGTTTTTCGCGAATCGCTGCTCGAAGAAGTCGCCGGCGACGCCCGGGTCGCCAGTTTCTTCGGTTATCCGACGACCGCTGGATTGGACATTTACGCGATTCTGGCCCGCGACTGGAAAGGGGAACTGGCGTTGCTCCACACCCAGGTATCCGGCAACTATCCCTCGTTGACCCCCGACTGTCCGCAACTGCATCTGTTCGAGCGCGAGCTGGCCGAGCAATACGGGGTGCGGCCCGAAGGTCATCCCTGGTTGAAGCCGGTGCGTTTTCACCGGGCCTGGCTCCCGGTCGCCGACATCTGGGGACGCGACCCGGGGCAACACCCGGTTCCCGGCGACATGGAGTTCTATCGGGTGGAAGGGGAGGAGGTTCACGAGGTGGCCGTCGGACCGGTGCATGCCGGCGTTATCGAACCGGGGCACTTCCGCTTTCAGTGCCACGGCGAAGAGGTCATGCATCTGGAAATTTCCCTCGGCTATCAGCATCGCGGCATCGAGCAACAACTGATCGGCACCCCGTCGCTCGTCACCCTCCGGCAACTTGAAACCGTCGCCGGAGATACCACCATCGGCCACACCACCGCCAGTTGCCAGATGCTGGAGAGCCTCTCCGGCCATGACGCCCTGCCGCGGGCTCACGCCATCCGCGCCATTGGCCTTGAGCTGGAACGGCTGGCCAACCACGTCGGGGATATCGGCGCGCTGGCCGGCGACGTCGGCTTCTTGCCGACCTCTTCCTTCTGCGGCCGGCTGCGCGGCGATTATCTCAACCTGATGGCCGAGCTTTGCGGTAGCCGCTTCGGTCGCGGCCTGGTACGCCCCGGCGGAGTGCAATTCGATCTGGATGCCGCCTTGATCGAGAGGATTCTGAAACGCCTGGATGTTCTCGAACCGGAAACGCGGGGGGCCTTTGACATCTGTTTCGACAGCCCCTCGGTGCTGGCCCGTTTCGAGGGAACCGGCCGGATTTCGATCGACGACGCCGAAAACCTGGGCCTGGTCGGAGTGGCGGCCAAGGCCTGTGGCCTGGTGCGAGATGCGCGGCTACATCATCCCTTCGGCATCGATGATGAGTTTCTGGATATGCCGATCATCGAAACGGATGGCGACGTTTTTGCCCGGGGCAATGTGCGCCGGCGGGAAACCTACGCATCCATCAAGCTGATCCGCGATACCCTCAAACGGCTGCCGGCCGGAGGCATCTTTCGTCCTCTGGCCCCCCTGGCCCCCGATTCGCTGGCTGTCTCGCTCTGTGAAGGCTGGCGCGGGGAGGTGGTCCATGCGGCCATCACCGACCGCCAGGGACACATCTCCCGTTACAAAATCGTCGATCCGTCTTTTCACAACTGGAGCGGACTGGCCATGGCCCTGCGGGGCCAGCAGATATCCGATTTTCCCTTGTGCAACAAAAGTTTCAACCTTTCCTATTGCGGCTTTGACCTGTAAGGAGCGCATTCATGCTGACAATTCTCCGCGAACGCCTGCGCCAGGGACACCGGACCGCCAAATTCCCCAAGGTCGAACCGACCCTCCCGGAACGTTTCCGGGGCCTGCCACGGCTTTCCCCCACGCTTTCTCCTCAGATCCGCGCCGCCGCCGTGGCCAGCTGCCCCTTCGCCGCTCTGCGCAGCAACGGAGATAAGCTGCAGATCGATCTCGGCCGCTGCCTTTTCTGTGCCGACTGCCCGGCCGCGGCCGAACACGGCGCCCTGACCTTCAGCAACGACTACCGGTTGGCAGCCAGCCAGCGGGAGCACCTGCTGCTGGAAGACGAGGTCCACCGCCTGGCCGACCGGCTGGGCGAACGAATGCTCAAGCTCTTCGGCCGCTCGTTGAAACTGCGCCAGGTCTCGGCCGGCGGCTGCAACGCCTGCGAGGCGGACCTCAACGTGCTCGGCACCCTGGCCTTCGACCTCGGCCGATTCGGAATCCAGTTTGTCGCCTCCCCACGTCATGCCGACGGAATAATGGTCACCGGACCGGTCACCGATAACATGAAAAGCGCCCTGCTCGACACCTACGCCGCCATTCCCGAACCCAAACTGGTAATCGCCTCCGGCGCCTGCGCCATCGCCGGAGGCCCGTTCGCCGGCAGCCCCGAGGGGAACAACGGTATCGGCAACCTTCTTCCCGTTGACCTGTACATTCCCGGATGCCCACCCCATCCGTACACCGCCCTCGACGGACTGTTGCGACTACTGGGCCGGCGATAAAACGCACGAAACGGCATTTGACTTCATCTTGTTTTTCGGTAACGGCGGGTTCTTCCGAGGCTGACCGGCGAAGAGGCGTGCCCTCTTTAAGCACCTCCAAAAGCAGCGGAGCCACGGCTCCACTGCTTTTTTCCTGCCGTCCCCTCCCTCGCCGTCAGGTAAAACTGTTACGTTTTCAATACCTGGTTCATCATTGATTTACCTATTGACAGGCTAGACACAACATGGTATCAATGAGCCCATCGGTGGACTTGTGACTTTTCGATGTCCTAAAATGTCCAAACTAGTTATCGGAACATCTTGGCGGCAACCGGCCAACCTGTTCCGGGTCCACACAACTCAACAGACGCTTTATGCGTGGATGCTATCTATGCCCACGGGCCCGGCGGCCCAAGCCATTTAACGCCACCAAACATTGTTGAATGTTTCATGCCCTTCCCTGACGGCGAAGGGCTTTTGCCGTTTAGGGCAAAAAATGCCTCGAACCCGTTTTCGAAGGATCCAACATGTATGCGTAAAACCAGTATCCTGATTGTCGCCCTGGTCGTTGTGGCCAACCTTGCCGTCTGGGCCCTGCTGAATCGCCCTAAAGATGCTCCATCCTGGACCGGCCCGGTCAGCGGGCTTTCCTTCAGTCCCTTCCAGAAGGGACAGGATGGAATGAAAAATGAGTATCCCAGCGCCCAGCAGATCGATCAAGACCTGGCCCTGGTGCAAGACAAGACCCAGCGAGTGCGCACCTATTCTTCTCTCGGCGAACTCGGTCTGATTCCTCAAATGGCTCAGGCCCGGGGGCTGAAAGTCACCGCCGGCGCCTGGCTCGCTAAAGACCAGGTGAACAACCGCAAGGAAATTACCAAACTCATTTCTAATGCCAACCGCTGGCCCTGTGTTGAGCGGGTCATCATCGGTAACGAATCGATCCTGCGCGGCGACCTGACCGTCGGCCAGCTGGCTGGGTATATCGACCAGGTCCGCCAGGCAACCAATGTCCCGGTCAGCACCGCCGAACCCTGGCATGTCTGGATCAAACATCCGGAACTGGCCGACGCGGTCGACTTCATCGCCATTCACGTTCTCCCTTACTGGGAAGGCATCCCGGCGGAACAGGCACCGCAATGGGCTCTAGAACGCTACCAGCAGGTAGTCGAGGCCTTTCCCGACAAGCCGGTAATCTTCGGCGAGGTCGGCTGGCCCAGCGACGGCAGCCGGCTCGGCCCATCCCAGGCCTCGTTGGTCAACCAGGCCTGCTTCGTTCGCGAATTCCTGCAACTGGCCCATCGGCACAACCTCGACTACTTCTTCATGGAAGCCTTCGACCAGCCGTGGAAAAAGGATCTGGAAGGGCGAGTCGGGGCCCACTGGGGGATGTTCGACGCCAACCGCAACCCCAAATTCCCCCTGTCCGGCGAGATCGTCGCGGTGCCGCTCTGGCCCTGGCTGTACGCCCTGGCCACCCTGCTGGCGCTCGTGCCGATGATCCTGTTCCTGCGCCACTGGGACAACCTCAGACGGCGCGGGCAGGTTTTCTTTGCCGCTCTGATTCAGATGGCCGCCTCCATGTTCGCCTGGACCGCCCTGCTCCCCATGATCACGGAGATGACGCCGGCCGGCATTGCCGTCTGGAGCATTCTGCTGCCGGCCCAACTGGGCCTGCTGCTGGTGGTGCTGACCAACGGTCTGGAACTGACCGAGATGCTCTGGGTCAAACGCTGGAAACGGTTCTTTGCCCCGCTGCAACCGGAACGGGGACGGGAATTCCCGATGGCGTCGATTCACCTGGCGATTCACAACGAGCCGCCGGAACTGGTGTTTAAGACTCTCGATGGATTGGCCGCTCTCGATTACCCCAATTTCGAAGTGCTGGTGATCGACAACAACACGGTCAATGAAGAAGTCTGGCGACCGGTTGAAGAATACTGCGCCCGCCTCGGCAAGCAATTCCGTTTCTTCCATCTGCCCAAGTGGCCGGGCTACAAAGCAGGCGCCCTCAACTTCGCCCTTGGCGAGACTCATCCCGACGCCCGGGTGGTTGGCGTCATCGACGCCGATTACGTGGTCAGTCCCGACTGGCTGCGCGCGCTGGTGCCCTACTTCGACAAACCCGAAGTCGGCTTCGTACAGGCGCCGCAAGATAACCGCGAATGGCAGGGCGACCTGTTTCAGACCATGATCAACTGGGAATACAACGGCTTTTTCCAGATCGGCATGGTCCATCGCAACGAGCGCAACGCCATCATCCAGCACGGCACCATGACCCTGATGCGCCGCGACGCCCTTGAGCAGGTTGGCAAGTGGGGCGAATGGTGTATCTGCGAAGACGCCGAACTCGGTCTGCGGCTATTCAAAGCCGGCTACGAGTCGGTTTACGTCAATCACAACTTCGGCGAGGGGATTACCCCGACCAGCTTCGCCGGTTACAAGGGACAGCGCTTTCGCTGGACCTACGGCGCGGTCCAAATCCTGCGCCGCCATTGGCGGTCGCTGCTCCCCTGGAGCAAAGCCAACCTGACCGCCGGCCAGAAGTTTCACTTCATCACCGGCTGGATGCCCTGGTTTACCGATGCCCTGCACCTGGTCTTCACCGCCGCCGGCGTGGCTTGGACCCTCGGCATGCTGTGGCGTCCGCAGGATTTTGAAATTCCGCTCAAACTCTTTCTGATCCCGACCCTCGGCCTGTTCGTGTTCAAAGTCGCCCATGCGCTGATTCTCTATCGCGCCCGGGTACAGTGTTCCTTCTTCCAGAGCCTGCTGGCCTCGGTCGCCGGCATGGGTCTCACCCACACTATCGCCCGGGCCATTTTCATCGGCCTGCTCAAACCGAGCCAGCCGTTTTTGCGCACCCCAAAGGGCGAAGGTCGACAAGCTCTGATCAAAGGAGTTTTGATGGCTTGGGAGGAAACTCAGATCTTCGGCCTGCTCTTGCTATCTGCCGGGGCATCGGTGTGGTTTTTCGGCAGCGACCATCCCGAGGGGATGCTTTGGGCCGCCCTGCTGCTGGTTCAATCGATTCCCTACGGCGCCGCCCTGGCTACCTCGATGGCCAGTTGCATGCCCCGTCTCAACCTGGGCGTACCAAAGTTCAGCAGCATGCGGCGCTGGTGGCACATCGTACCCCGCCGAACCCCGATGCGATAAGATCAACCTATTGATCCATGTGAAAAACGAAGCGGGGCCGAGCGCCCCGCTTTTTTTATATAACTCAACAGCCTTAACTTTTTACTCTGTAATGCCGATATGTTGTACTATGGGAAGTAGGAAAAGGCAAAAGACGGGGGGGCAAGATGAAAACATCGGATATCTGGAAACTTCTGGCGGCCCTGGCTCTGGTCGCTGCCGTAGCCTTGGCAGCTTATCTGTGGATCCGTTCGGAAGGGAATCTGAGCCAGAAATACTCGCACCCGATTTCCCGCCAGGGCGCGAAGTGGTAAGCTATTCCGAACCTGCAGGTCAGGCTCCTCCCTGCAACACCAGCAGGGCGACGGCCAGGTAGCGGGCCAGCTTGCCGACCCCCACCAGTGCCACGAACGGAACCAACCCCACCCGCAGTACGCCGCCAACCAGGCAGAGTGGATCACCAACCACCGGCAGCCATGAGAGCAGAAGAGACCAGCGGCCGTAGCGAACGTAAACCCTCTCGGCCCGGTTGCGGGCCTTCTCATCAATACGCAAGACCCGGCCGATGAGAAAGGACCCTCCCCAGAGACCGATGGCGTAGGTGGTCATAGCTCCCAGGGTGTTGCCCAATGCTGCCAGAGAAACGCTCAGCGTCGGATCGAACCCTTTAAGAAGCAGTACGACGAGCAACCATTCCGATCCCAGCGGCAACAAAGTGGCCGCAAGGAAACTGAGCAGAAACAACGCCGGATACCCATGACTGACAAGCAACTCTTCCATCCGGCGACTGTAACTGCCGGTCGCCGTCAAGTCAATCGACAACCCGATATTGCCACAGACGATGAGACAACCATGAATGGGTTAATCGGTAAAAAACTGGTAACGGGCGGCGCCTGTCTCGCGCCATGGCCACCTTCCTGCTCGGGCCAGGGGCCAGTTTTATCACCGGCCAGAATTTCATCGTCGATGGCGGCATAACCCGCAAAATGATCTACGCGGACCGATCAACACTCGGCGAGAAAGTTCCCGTTTCCCCGAATAGTTGCTCTGAACCAAACCAACCCTACAGAATGCCATTGACAACCACCTGGACCTCGGCTATTGATTTCTTATGTCCCCATCACCACCTCTGCCGCTAAGGCCAGTTTCGGATTTCCTGAAGCGCATCCCCATCGCAAACCTTATGATCGCGAAATTATCAGCACTGTTCCTTTGTTTGCTATTTTGTCTGTCTGCCGGCGAGGCGTTGGCGGTCGGCAAAACGGCGCAGATCCATTCCGAGACTCCCCAACCACGCCGTTTTGTGGTCAAAGGAGTTCAACTCATCGACCGTACCAACGGCAAGCCGGTCTTTTTTCGCGGCATGGGCTACTCGCCGTATCTGCTAGGCGAAACCCCGCAACAGGGTGAAGCGCCGGGCAACGACGGACGATATCCGGGGCACCTCGCTTTACTTAAGGAGATGGAGGTGAATTACCTCCATGTTTTTCCCCTGCGCATGCCGGCCAACTTCTTCGACGCCCTCGACGACACCGACCTGGTGTACGGTCAGGATATCTGGATCGATCCCTTCACGCCTGACCTGCTGGACGAGAACTACCTGACGGACACCCTCGCCAATATCAAGCAGGTGATCGACCATACTTACGCCGTCGGCCGGCCGGAACGCCTGGTGCTGTTCTCCATCGGCGATGAGTTGCAGGCCGCCACGGTGGAACGCACCGACATGCTCCACCCCGAGGTGCGCGACTACATGGGCAAACACCTGACCGTGACCGGGCGCACTGCGAGCGAGGTTGCCCTGGCTCGCCTCATCGACCGGGCCATGGACTACGAGCTGACCCGCTATAACCAGCGCCATCTCTATGCGCACACCAGTTGGACCCACATCGGCCCCATTGCCGACCGCCCCGACCTGGATATCCCCCGTGAGCATGTACTGGTGCCGGACATGGGCGATCTCCTCTGCATGAACGTCTACACCTATGCTCATGGCGTGGTGAGTTCGCCGCCCGGTTCGGTAACCGGAACCACCTACCAGGGCTATCTGGAAGAACTGGCAACCACCACCACACTGCCGATATTGGTGACCCAGGTGGGGCTTTCGACCTCCCCGATCATGCCCAAGCCCGAGGTAATCGATTACGGCGGCCATAAGCCGGAGAAGGTCGCCAAGGTGATCCGCTCGGTCTGGCAGGATATCCGCACCGCGCGCCTGCGCGACCATTTCTGCGGCCTGGTCTTTTTCGAATTCCAGGACGAGTGGTGGAAGATCGGCTGGACGCCTGAGGACGAGTTCCGGCACGAACCGGCGGACCCCGAGGAGTGGTTCGGCCTCTACGAGTTGGGAGAAGGCAACCGGTTGATCCCGAAAGGAGATCTCCCCGCCGTGGTGCGGAGTCTTTTCAGCCAACCAAGATGATGAAAATCCGTTCTTTCAGTCGACTGGAGTCGGTACCTATGCCATCGATCATTGCCTATCTCGCCCTTGTTGTCCTGACCATGACGCCGCTTATCTGGCGTTTGGCGCATACGGGCGGCAGTGAATTCATCGGGCTCCTGTCCGACGGCGGGGTGGGCCTATTGCTGCTAATCCTGCTCATCTGGGCACCCCGCTGGCTGCGGATTATCCTGGCCGTGCTCTGGACTGGCTTCATGGTCGGCGCCAACGAACTGGTGGCGGCCATGAACCGCCTCCCCGCCTGGCAGGACCTGCACTACTTAACCAATCTGGATTTCGTCAGGAACAGCACGTCCAGCGTCAACTTCTCGTCGCCCGCCCTGGTTTGGCCCCTGGCACTGTCGACGCTCCTGGTTGCGGTCCTGCCGCTTTCCCGACCCAAATGGCGATATGCCGTGGTCGGCCTGATCGCCGGCATCGTCATCCTCACCATCCAGACCCGCCTGAGCCTCGAACACGACGACCTGAGCGTCATCCCCCGTCACAACGCCCTGCACTGGTTTATCATCGATGCCGTCTTCGCCCCGAAGCCGTTTACCGCCGAGGACCTGGCCAACTTCGATCCCCCCCAGGGGCTGACCCGGGCCGATCTCGACGGCATCCCCCTTTTGGCCGGCGGCAAGGCCAGGAACGTGCTGATCGTCGCTTTGGAAGGGATACCGGGCCTTTACCACCCCGACATCCGCAAGACCATGGGCGTGAATAATTACGACAAAGTCACCATGACCCGGTTGGCGAAGAGCACCCCGGAGGCGATGCTGATCCCTGATTTTACCGCCCACAGCCATCAGACCATCCGCGGCCTCTATGCCTTGCTGTGCGGCGATTTCAGCAAACAATCCTGGGATACCCCCAAGGCGGTGGAGCTGTCCGGCAACCCGGAGCGGGCCGGGAAGTGCCTGCCCGCGCAATTGGCCGAGCACGGCTGGGATACCCACTATCTGCAGGGGGCCGGGCTCGCCTTCATGGGCAAGGATCGGTTCATGCCCATGATCGGCTTTCGGGAGGTGCACGGCACGGAATGGTTCACCGAGCCCAACCCCTACCCCTTCGAGTGGGGGGTGATCGATTCGGTGTTCTTTCGCGGCGCCCGCAACTATATCGCCGGGCTGCGGAAGAAGCAGCGGCCATGGATGCTGACTCTGCTGACGGTCGGCACCCATCAGCCCTACGCCGTGCCCGACGAGATCGTGGCCAACTACCCCGACCGCCGGGCGGCGACGGTGGACATGCTGGATCAGGCGGTGGGACGGTTCATCGAAGACCTGCGCCAGGACGGGGTGCTTGAGGACACCCTGGTGGTCGTGACTTCCGACGAATCCCATGGCTCGGAAGTGGGCGAGTGGATTTGCAGCTGGGGTCTGGGGGTCGTCCTCGCTCCGGAAGGCAAGCAGCTCCCGCGCCTCAAGCAGGGGGGCTACGGCCTGGTGGACACCGAAATTTCCATCCTCGATTACCTGGGGCTGCCGGTTCCCGACGGGGTGATCGGCAGAAGTTTCTTCCGCGACTACCACACGCCGAGGGAGATGGTCTCCTTCACCGCCTCCAAGCGCCGCTGGCATACGGCCGACAACCTTCGCTACGAGTGCTCC
>Ga0209212_1007514_pt1 | contig 12014 bp, 9 predicted proteins | sample RifGroC2_FD_183996 | JGI IMG/M metagenome (GOLD analysis project Ga0209212, IMG submission 183996) | Groundwater microbial communities from Rifle, Colorado, USA - Groundwater C2 (SPAdes) (version 2) | ecosystem: Environmental > Aquatic > Deep subsurface > Groundwater | place: Rifle, Colorado...
TGGCCGACGAGCGCATTGAAGGCTTTCTCCTTGCCGGCTTTGTATTCCTCGACCGACTTGGAATTCGCTGCGAGCATGCCATCTATGATTTGCTCGAGCTCGCCTGCGTCGGAAATTTGTGTCAGGCCTCTGGCAAGGATAATGGCTTCGGCATCGCCCTCGCCGCTCCACATGGCATCGAATACCTCTTTGGCCTGTCTTCCGTGAATCGCATTGTTCTGAATCCGCTGTAGCACGCCGGCGAGTTGCGCACTACTAATCGGCGATTGGGAAATCTCCAGCCCGGCGCGTTTCAGCGCGCCGAACAGCTCGCCCGCAATCCAGCTCGCTGCGAGCTTGTAGCCGCCTCCCAGCGCTTTGATCAGGTCTTCATAGAATTCGGCCACTTCGCGCGATGAAGTCAGCACGCGGGCATCGTATGTGGAAAGCTGGTACGCGCGCGTATAGCGCTCGCGCTTCGCCTGCGGCAGCTCCGGCAGTTCGGATCGAATCCGTTCGATCGTTTCAGCGCTAATGACCAGCGGCAGCAGGTCGGGATCCGGAAAATAGCGGTAGTCGTGCGCATCCTCTTTCGAGCGCATCGAGCGCGTTTCTTTCTTGTCCGGATCGTAGAGGCGTGTTTCCTGCACTACTGTCCCACCCTCTTCGAGCAATTCGATCTGGCGCCGCACTTCGTAATTGATGGCCTCTTCCATGAAGCGGAAGGAATTGAGGTTCTTGATCTCGCAGCGCGTTCCCAGCGGCGCGCCCGGTCGGCGCACCGAGACATTGGCGTCGCAGCGGAACGACCCCTCCTGCATGTTGCCGTCGCAGATGCCGATCCAGCGCACCAGCGCGTGCAACTCCTTGGCGTAGGCCACGGTCTCCTCGGCGCTCCGCATATCGGGTTCGGTGACGATTTCCAGCAGCGGCGTGCCGGCGCGGTTGAGGTCGATGCCGCTCATGCCGTGAAAATCCTCGTGCAAGGATTTGCCCGCATCCTCCTCCAGGTGGGCGCGCGTGAGCCGCACGGTCTTCTCGCCGTCCTCTACCATCATCGACAGCGACCCGCCCTGCACCACCGGCAGTTCGTACTGGCTGATCTGATAGCCCTTGGGCAGGTCGGGATAGAAATAATTCTTGCGCGCGAATACCGAGCGGCGGTTGATCTGCGCGCCCACGGCAAGGCCGAGACGGACGGCTTTTTCGACCGCCGCGCGGTTCAGCACCGGCAGCACCCCGGGCAGCGCGATGTCCACCGCGCAGGCCTGGACGTTGGGCGCCGCGCCGAACTGCGTCGCCGCGCCGGAAAAGATCTTCGACGCGGTCGACAGCTGCGCGTGGGTCTCAATGCCGATGACCGTTTCCCAGTCCATCGCCTACTCCGTCCCCGCCGGCTGGCGCAGATGCCAGTCGGTGGCGAGCTGGTACTGGTGCGCCGCGTGAAGCATTTTCGCTTCGGCGAAATAGTTGCCGGTAAGGTGCAGCCCCACCGGCATGTTGCCCTCGCCGAAGCCGCAGGGAATCGACATCGCCGGCAGGCCGGCGAGGTTCGCCGCGACGGTGTAGATGTCATTGAGGTACATCTGCACCGGATCCGATGCCTTGGCGCCGAGCGCGAACGCAACGTTGGGCGAGGTCGGCCCCATGATCAGGTCGCACTGCTGGTACGCTTCGACGAAATCCCGCGCGATCAGGCGGCGGATTTTCTGCGCCTTGAGGTAGTAAGCGTCGTAATAGCCGTGCGACAGCACATAGGTGCCGATGAGAATGCGCCGCTTCACTTCCGCGCCGAAGCCCTGCGCGCGGCTCTTGCGGTACATGTCGGCAAGGTCGCTATATTCGGCAGCGCGATAACCGTAGCGCACGCCGTCGAATCGCGACAGATTGGACGAAGCTTCGGCCGGCGCGATCACATAATAGGCGGGCACCGACAGCCCGGAGTTGGGCAGGCTGATGGCAACGCGCTGCGCGCCCAGTTTTTCGAACTGCGCCAGCGCCGCTTCCACGGCAGCCCCGACGTCGCTGCCCAGGCCTTCGCCGAAATATTCCTTCGGCACGCCGATGCGCAGCCCGGCGAGCGGTTTGGCGCGATCTCCCGTGGGGGGCGCCTCGAGCGCACGCGCATAGTCCTCGGCCGGCCGCTCGAGGCTGGTCGAGTCGCGCGCATCGAAACCCGCCATGACGTTCAGCATCAGCGCGAGGTCCGCGGCGCTTTTCGCTAGCGGTCCGCCCTGATCCAGGCTGGAGGCAAAAGCGATCATGCCGTAGCGCGAAACCACACCGTAGGTGGGCTTGAGGCCGCAGATGCCGGAGAGAGCCGCGGGCTGGCGGATGGAGCCGCCGGTATCGGTGCCGATCGCCACGGGCGCCATGCGCGCGGCCACCGCAGCGGCCGAGCCGCCGCTGGAGCCGCCCGGAACCCGGGTCCGGTCCCAGGGATTTTTCACCGGGCCCCAGAAGCAGGTTTCGCTCGATGAGCCCATGGCAAACTCATCCATGTTGGTCTTGCCCAGGATCACCGCTCCGGCCGCGTTGAGTCGCTCCACCACATGCGCGTCGTAGGGGCTGACGAAGTTGGCCAGCATTTTCGAGCCGCAGGTGGTGCGCCAGCCTTTGGCGCAGAAAATGTCCTTGTGCGCCACGGGAATGCCGGTAAGCGCCTGCGCCTTGCCTGCCGCGATTTGCGCGTCGGCCGCGCGCGCCTGTGCCAGGCTCCTGTCGGCATCGACGGTGACGAATGCGTTGAGCCCGGGATTGAGCCGTGCAACGCGATCCAGATAGGACTGCGTCAGCTCGACGCTGGACAGTTTCTTCTGCGCGAGCAAGGCGGAAAGCTGTTTGAGGGTGGAGTTGAGCATCTGGGCGCGCGGCGCGCGACCCGCTGCGCGTGCAGTTCGGGTCCCGCGTCCCGGGTCTTATTCGATCACTTTTGGCACCAGGTACAGCCCGTTCTCCACCTGCGGCGCGATTGCCTGGTAAATCGCGTGCTGGTCGGTTTCGGTGACCCGGTCCTCGCGCAGGCGCTGCACCACGTCCTGGCCGTGCGCCATCGGCGCCACGCCCCCGGTATCGACCGACTGCATCTGCTCGATCAGCTTAAAGATGTCGTTCAGCTGGCCTTGCGCGGCGGCGGCCTCGGCATCAGTAATTTCGATGCGGGCGAGCCAGGCGATCCGTTTGACCTCGGGCAAAGACAGGGACATGGAATTTGCGCTGAAATGGTGCGTTAAAGTGCGGTATTATAACGCATTTACCAGCCCCATTCGGATTGGAACACTAGCAAATGTTCGGATTTTTACGCGGTTATTTCTCCGATGACCTGGCCATCGACCTGGGCACAGCCAACACACTGATCTACGTGCGCGGCAAAGGCATCGTGCTCGACGAACCTTCGGTCGTCGCGATCCGCCAGGAAGGCGGCCCCAGCGGCAAGAAGACGATTCAGGCGGTGGGCAAGGAAGCCAAACAGATGCTGGGCAAGACACCCGGCAACATCGTCGCCATCCGGCCGATGAAAGACGGCGTGATCGCCGACTTCACCGTGACCGAGCAGATGCTGAAGCTGTTCATCAAGAAGGTGCACGTTTCACGTCTGCTCTCGCCCAGCCCGCGCATCATCATCTGCGTGCCCTGCGGCTCGACCCAGGTCGAGCGGCGCGCGATCCGCGAGTCGGCGATCGGCGCCGGGGCGTCGCAGGTTTTCCTGATCGAGGAACCGATGGCCGCTGCGATCGGCGCCGATCTTCCGGTAGCCGAAGCGACCGGCTCGATGGTGGTGGACATCGGCGGCGGCACTACCGAGGTGGGCGTCATATCGCTGGGCGGCATGGTGTACGCGGGCAGCGTGCGCGTGGGCGGCGACAAGTTCGACGAGGCCATCATCAACTACATCCGCCGCAACTACGGCATGCTGATCGGCGAGGCCACGGCCGAAAAGATCAAGAAGGAAATCGGTTCCGCCTTCCCCGGTTCGGAAGTGCGCGAAATGGAAGTGAAAGGGCGCAACCTCGCCGAAGGCATTCCGCGCAGTTTCACCATTTCCTCGAACGAGATTCTGGAAGCGCTCACCGATCCGCTGAACAGCATCGTCAGCGCGGTGAAATCCGCGCTCGAGCACACCCCGCCCGAACTCGGCGCGGACATCGCCGAGAAGGGCATGGTCCTCACCGGCGGCGGCGCGCTGTTGCGCGACGTCGACCGCTTGTTGATGGAGGAAACCGGGTTGCCGGTGATCGTGGCCGACGATCCGCTCACCTGCGTGGTGCGCGGATCGGGTTTGGCGCTGGAGAAAATGGACAAGCTCGCTTCGATCTTCACCGATGACTGAACCCGGCAATGAGTAAGGGGCGATGAGCAGAGGCCCGCTGCGCCGCCCGACTGATCGCCCGGCGCTCGTCGCCCGCTAACGCCCGCATGGAACATCAGCCGCCACCGTTCTTCAATCGCGGTCCGGCGCCCCTGGTCCGCCTCACCTTCTTCGTTTCGCTCGCCATCCTGCTGATGGTGCTCGATGCGCGCTTTCGCTACGCCGAGAACGTGCGCCAGGTGGTGGCGCTCGCCGCCTATCCGATGCAACGCATCGCCATGGCGCCGGTGGACCTGTTCCATGGCGCGGCCAATTACTTCGCCAGCGCCGCGGCGCTGCGCGAGGAGAACAGCGCGCTCAAGATGAAACAGTTGCGCGCAGCGCCGGAATTGCTGCAACTGGAGGCGCTGAAAGAGGAAAACAACCAGTTGCGCCGCTTGCTCGAAGCGCAGGAACGGTCGCCGCGCAATTCGGTGTTTGCCGAGATCCTCTACGCCGCGCGTGACCCGTTCTCGCGCAAAGTGGTGATCGACAAGGGCTCGCAGAACGGCATCGCCGCCGGCCAGCCCGTGATCGACGATGTCGGCGTAATCGGCCAGGTGACGCGGGTGTATCTGCTCATGAGCGAAGTGACGCTGCTGTCGGACAAAGACCAGGCGATCCCGCTGCAGGTGCTGAGAAACGGCCTGCGCGCCGTCGCCTATGGCGGCGCCGAGGGCGGCATGCTCGACCTGCGCTTCATGGCCGCGAATGCCGACATCAGGAGCGGAGATACCCTGGTCACCTCGGGCATAGACGGGACCTACCCGCCGGGACTGCCGGTGGCCACGGTGACGCGCATCGAGCGCGATGCGGCCTACGCGTTTGCCAGGATCACCCTCGCGCCGACCGCGGGCACCGACCGCTATCGCCAGGTGCTGGTGCTGTCAAACGAGACCAAGCCGCCGCCGGAAGCCGAGCAGCCGGCGCGCAAGCCGCCCAGAACCAAGCGCCAGCGGAAGACCGAATAACATGCAACTGCAAGCGCATCCGCAGCGCATCCTGCTGCCGGCCAAAGTCAGCTTCATCGTGCTGACCCTGGCGCTGGGGCTGCTGTTCGACCTGCTGCCCTGGCGCAATAGCGCGGGCGTGCCCGAGCTCACCGCGGTGGTACTCGCCTTCTGGTGCATCCACCAGCCGCGCAGAGTCGGCATCGGTACCGCCTGGGCGCTGGGGCTGTTGCTCGACGTCGGCAACGGCGCGCTGCTCGGCCAATACGCGCTCGGCTACTCGGTTCTCGCTTTTCTCGCCCTTGCGGTGCACCGGCGCATCCTCTGGTTCCCGCCGTGGCAGCAGGCGCTGCAACTGCTGCCGTTGCTGTTGTCGACGCAACTGCTGACGCTGGTGATACGCATCGCCGCCGGCGCCGACTTCCCCGGCTGGACCTATTTCGCCGGCAGTTTCATTTGTGCGGCGCTGTGGCCGGTGTTGAGTTTCCTCCTGCTGCTGCCGCAGCGGCAGGCGGAAACAATGGACGAGAATCGGCCGATCTAGCAAATGCGTCTAGCCGAATTCAAGGACCACCAGCGCGAGCTGTATTACTTTCAACTGCGCATCGGCATCGCCGGGGCATTTGTGCTCGCTGCGTTCTCGCTGCTGCTGCTGCGTTTCGTCTATCTGCAGATCGTGCAGTACGATTACTACCGCACCAAGGCGGAGGACAACCGCATCTCCGTCGTGCCCATCATGCCCAACCGCGGGCTCATTCTCGACCGCAGCGGCACCGTGCTGGCACGCAACTACTCGGCTTACACGCTGGAGATTTCCCCGGGCAAGGTCACCGACCTGGAGAAGACCATCAACGAGCTGGAGACCATCGTCGAAATCCGCGCGAGCGATCGCGCCCGCTTCAAGCGTCTGACGATCGAAGCCAAGGGCGCCGAAAGCCTGCCGATCCGCACGCGCCTGACCGACGAAGAGGTGGCGAAGTTCGCCGTCAACCGTTACCGCTTCCCCGGCGTCGACATCCAGGCGCGCCTGTTCCGCCAGTACCCCTTGAACGAGCTGGCTTCGCACGTGACGGGCTACATCGGCCGCATCAACGAACGCGACGTGGATCGCATAGAGGAAGCAGGTCTCACCGCCAACTACAAGGGCTCGGACCACATCGGCAAGACCGGGCTGGAGCAAAGCTACGAAAGCGAGCTGCACGGCTTTACCGGCTACGAGCAGGTCGAAGTGGACTCCGCCGGCCGCGGCGTGAGAACGCTCTCGCGCACCTCGCCCACCCCGGGCAACAACCTGGTGCTGACCCTGGACATCCGCCTGCAGCAGGTGGCCGAGCAGGCTTTCGGCGATAACCGCGGCGCGCTGGTGGCGGTCGAACCTGCCACCGGCGGCATCCTCGCCTTCGTCTCCAGGCCCGGCTTCGATCCGAATCTGTTCGTCGACGGCATCGACCCGGCCAGCTGGGAGCTGCTCAACACCTCGTTAGACCGCCCGATGGTAAACCGCGCGCTGGCCGGAACCTATCCGCCCGGCTCCACCTTCAAGCCTTACATGGCGCTGGCGGCGCTCGAGTTGGGCAAACGCGCGCCGCAACAGACGATCTACGACCCCGGTTTCTTCCAGTTCGGCAATCATCGCTTCCGCGACTCCAGGCCCGGCGGCCACGGCACGGTCGACATGTACAAGTCCCTGGTCGCTTCCTGCGACACCTATTACTACATGCTCGGCAACGACCTCGGCATAGACAATATCGCGCGCTTCATCGGCCAGTTCGGCTTCGGCGAGAAAACCGGCATCGACGTGGAAGGCGAAGCCAGCGGCGTGCTGCCCTCGCAGGAGTGGAAACGCAAGCGCTTCAAGAAACCCGAGCAGCAGAAATGGTATGCCGGCGAAACCATCAGCGTCGGCATCGGCCAGGGCTACAACGCGTACACGCCGCTACAGATGGCGCAGGCGATGGCGGCGCTCGCCAACAACGGCGTCATGTACCGCCCGCACCTGGTCAATTACATCGAGAACATCAGGAGCGGCGAGCGCACCATGGTCGAGCCCAAACTCGGGCGCGCAATAACGCTGAAACCGGAGAATCTCGAGTTCATCAAGCGCGCCCTGGCGGGCGTGAACACCGAGGGCACGGGTGCGCGCGCCTTCGCCAAAGCCGAATACACCAGCGCCGGCAAGACCGGCACGGCGCAAGTAATCGCGATAAAGCAGGACGAGAAATACGACGAGAAGCGCGTGACCGAACGCCACCGCGATCACGCCCTGTTCATCGCCTTCGCTCCGCTGGAAAGCCCGAAGATCGCGCTCGCGGTAGTGGTGGAAAACGCCGGTTTCGGCGCGCGCGCCGCGGCGCCGGTCGCGCGCCAGGTGCTGGACTACTACCTGCTCGGCAAGCGCGTCAACCAGCCTGCCGCCGTGGTTCCTGGAGACGAAGGCGATGATTAGGACGCTTTGGCTGCGCTTCACCGACAAAATCGATCCGCCGCTGTTCGCGCTCGCATTCGCTCTGCTGCTGCTTGGCCTCATCACCCTGACGAGCGCCGCCCACGATACGCCGGCCCGCATCAGCGGCCAGGCGGTCAGCATCCTGGTGGCGCTCGCAGTGATGTGGACGGTCGCGCAATTCCAACCGCAGACGCTGATGCGCTTCGCCCTTCCCGCCTATGCGCTCGGCCTCGCGCTGCTGATCGCGGTGGCGTTGTTCGGCGATGTCGTCAACGGCGCGCGCCGCTGGCTCAACCTGGGCGTTACCCGCATCCAGCCTTCGGAAATCATGAAAATCGCCATGCCGCTGATGCTCGCCTGGTATTTTCACAAGCATGAGGCGACGTTGAGGCTGCGCGAGTATTTCGTCGCCAGTCTGTTGCTGCTGCTGCCGGTGATGCTGATCGCCCGCCAGCCCGACCTGGGGACCGCGCTGCTGGTGACAGCGGCGGGTTTCTACGTGATTTTCCTCGCCGGCCTGTCCTGGAAAATCCTGGTCGGCGCGCTGCTTGCGGGCTGCGCCAGCCTGCCGTTCCTGTGGTCGCTGATGCACGATTACCAGCGCCGCCGCATTTTGACCCTGCTCGATCCTACTTCCGACCCGCTGGGTGCGGGCTATCACATCATCCAGTCGGTCATCGCCGTGGGCTCGGGCGGGCTCGCCGGCAAGGGCTGGCTGAAGGGCACGCAGGCGCACCTGGAATTCCTCCCGGAGCGGTCCACGGACTTCATTTTCGCCGTTTTCTCCGAGGAATTCGGGCTGATCGGCAATTGCGTGCTGCTGCTGCTGTACCTGCTGCTGATCGGCCGCGGCCTGGCGATCGCCGCCAACGCGCCCACTTTTTTCGCGCGCCTCCTGGCCGGCGCCGTGACGCTGACATTCTTCACCTACGCCTTCGTCAACATGGGCATGGTAAGCGGCATCCTGCCGGTGGTGGGCGTGCCCCTGCCGCTGGTATCCTTCGGCGGCACCGCGCTAGTGACACTGTTCCTCGGTATCGGCATACTGATGAGCATCCACAGGCACCGCAAACTGGTTCAAACTTGATCACTCCGACCGCAATACAATTTCGCCGCCGGGGACAAGCGATCATTGGTTTGGGTTCCTTTGCGTCCTTCGCGGTCAGAGCTGTTTTCACCTTTGCCATGGTCGCTCTGCTCGCCGGTTGCGGCAGCGCGCCCAAGCGGGCCGCGATAGAGCGCGACGCGGACATCGCCGCGCACAAGCCCGCGCCGGCCGCGGCAGCGCCGCCCAGCCGCCGCGGCGGCGCCTATTATCAGGACGATGGTCCGGGCGACAACCCGCCGGCGAACCTCGATCAAATCGCGGATGCCGAGCCCAGGCTGGAGCCGCTCGCCCGCGCTGCCAACAATCCTTATACGGTGTTCGGCCAGCAGTACGTGCCCTACAAGACGCTCATGCCCTACCGGCAGCGCGGCATCGGCAGCTGGTACGGACGCAAGTTCCACGGCCAGCGCACGTCCAGCGGCGAACCCTACGACATGTACGCCATGAGCGCCGCGCACCCGACGCTGCCGATTCCGAGCTACGCCCGTGTGACCAACCTCGCCAACGGCCGCAGCGTAATCGTGCGCGTCAACGACCGCGGGCCGTTTCATTCGGGACGCCTCATCGATTTGTCCTACGCCGCCGCATATAAACTCGGCTACGCCGGAGCCGGCAGCGCGTCCGTGGAAGTCGAGTCCATCACAGCGGAGCAAGTGCCGCTGATCGCCGCACGGCAGCGACAAGCGCCGCAGACCGTCGCCGCTGCGCCGCCGCCGGCGGCCGAATCAAGACCTATTGCCCCGGTGATTGTGGCCGCGGCCAGCCCGTTGCAGGCCGAGCCGGCCAAATCGGCGCAACTGATTCCGGTCGAGGCCGAAGCGGGCGGCATTTACCTGCAGCTCGGCGCGTTTTCGGCGCGCGACAACGCCGAGAATTTCCGTGTCCGCGTCTATCAGCAGCTCGCCTGGCTCAATGACGCGATCCGGATTTTCGCGCGTGACGGCGTGTACCGCCTGAATCTGGGCCCCTATCGCGACCGCGATGAAGCGGCCGGCATGGCCGAGAAAATCCGCGAGGCGCTGCAATTCAGCCCGCTTATCGTAGTGCGTTAGCGGGCTGTTGAAAATCGCTTTTCTGGCAGAATGTCATGCGCGTAGACGAGGCTGCTGCGGAGGAAAGCGAATTTCGGCAGCCTTTGAAATGGGAGAGCATGAGGGGAGGTATCCCTTATTCAAGGCGGGCGCGTGCGTGCCGGCTGGTATAATTAACGTTTTTGCGGCACCGTCATGACACGCCTGCTCGTCTTCCTGCTTCTGCTGCCCGCTCTCGCATTCGCGGACGCCCCTCCGCCGCCGCCCATCGCCGCCAAGGCATGGCTGTTGTACGACTTCACCAGCGCTCAGACCATCACCAGCGCGAATCCGCGTCAGCGGATCGAGCCCGCCTCGCTGACCAAACTGATGACCGCTTACCTTGCGTTCTCGGCACTGAAGCAGAAAACACTGACGCTGGAACAGGTGGTGCCGGTATCGGAGCGCGCCTGGAAGGCGCCCGGCTCGCGCATGTTCATCGAGCCCGGAAAACCGGTGAAGGTGGAGGAACTGCTGCATGGCATGATCACGCAGTCGGGCAATGATGCCTGCATCGCGCTCGCCGAAGCCGTCGCCGGGTCCGAGGATGCGTTCGTGCAAATGATGAACCGCGAGGCGCAGCGCCTGGGCATGAAAGATACCAGCTTCACCAACGCGAGCGGCCTGCCCGATCCCAGGCACTACTCGACTGCATACGACCTGGGACTGCTCGCCACGGCGCTGATCCGCGATTTCCCGGATTACTACCCGCTGTATTCCTTGCGCGAGTACCGCTATAACAATATTACCCAGCCAAACCGCAATCGACTGCTCTGGCTCGACCCGAATGTGGACGGCATGAAGACGGGCTATACTGAAAACGCCGGTTTCTGCCTGATTGCGTCGGCCAAGCGCGGGACGCGGCGATTGCTGTCGGTGGTGCTGGGCGCGAACTCCGACAACGGGCGGGTGCAGGAAAGCCAGAAACTGCTGAACTACGGCTTCCAGTTCTACGATTCGGTAAGACTGTACAGCAAGGACCAGGCGGTGAGCACCCTGGAAGTGCTGAAGGGGGCCGAGAACCGGCTCAAGGCCGGATTCCAGTCCGATTTCTACGTCAGCGTGCCGCGCGGCCTTGCCGATCAGTTGAAAGCGGATCTGGTGAGCATGCAGCCGCTGGTCGCGCCGATCGGCGTCGGACAAAAAGTAGGCACGGTCAAGGTTACGCTGCAGAACAAACTGCTGGGCGAGTATCCGGTGGTGGCGCTGGAGAATGTGGCGATCGCGGGATTTTTCGGCCGCGCATGGGACAGCATGCGGCTTTGGTTCAAGTGACCGCCGCGGAGCGGCGGTCATCCCGAGGAGCGCCAGCGACGCCCCGAAGGTCTCGATCCCCCTTGAGGGGAAAGTCCCCTTGGGGGACGAGGGATCTGCTTTTGGTGCCGCTTCAAAAGCAAGCGTTTCGGACACCGACCTCGGAATCACCTATCAGGAGATGCAGATGATTTATCTCAATGGCGAATGGATGCCGATCGAGAAAGCCATGGTTCCGGTGCTCGACCGCGGTTTCATTTTCGGCGATGGCGTGTATGAAGTGATTCCTTGCTATTCCGGCCACCCGTTCCGCCTGCGCGAGCACCTCGCGCGCCTGCAGTCCAGCCTCGACGGCGTGCGCATCGACAACCCTTGCAGCCCCGAGCGCTGGGACGAACTGGTGCGCGAGATCGTGGCGAGGAATCCGTTGGGGGACCAGTACGTGTACCTACAGGTGACACGCGGCGTGGCGCCGCGCGACCACGCTTTCCCGAAGGGCGTGAAGCCCACCGTGTTCATGATGTCCAATCCGCTCACCACGCCGCCGCCGGAGCAGCGCGAGCGCGGGGTGGCCGCGATCACGGTCGCCGACAACCGCTGGCTGCGCTGCGACATCAAGTCGGTGTCGCTGCTCGCCAACTGTCTGCTGCGCCAGAGCGCCGTCGACGCGGACGCAGCCGAAACGGTGCTGCTGCGCGATGGGCTCCTCACGGAGGGCTCGGCGAGCAATATTTTCGTGGTCAAGAACGGTGTCATCATCACCCCGCCCAAGACCAATTTCATTCTGCCCGGCATCACCTACGACGTGGTGATCGAGCTGGCGCGCGCCAACCGGCTGCCGCTGGAAATCCGTCAGGTG
>Ga0209212_1007515_pt1 | contig 12014 bp, 8 predicted proteins | sample RifGroC2_FD_183996 | JGI IMG/M metagenome (GOLD analysis project Ga0209212, IMG submission 183996) | Groundwater microbial communities from Rifle, Colorado, USA - Groundwater C2 (SPAdes) (version 2) | ecosystem: Environmental > Aquatic > Deep subsurface > Groundwater | place: Rifle, Colorado...
CACCGACCGTCTCGGTTTCTCCGCCCGCACCTATAACCGCATCCTGAAGGTAGCCCGCACCATTGCCGACCTGGATGGCAGCGCAACCATTCATGAACAACATATTGCCGAGGCGATCCAGTACCGGAGTCTGGACCGGAAAACTACCTGATACCCTGCAAACAGGTCCCGCTCAATGGTAACAAACGACCACCACATAATCCGCCAACTGTTTGACGACTATCTGCAGATGTATGCATCCCGCGATGACCTGCTCACGGAATTTTTCAGCGAAGACTTTTCCGGCATTACCGGGAGCGGCGAGCATCTGACCAAAGAGCGGGACGAATGGGTTGCCATTACCCGCCAGGATTTTGCGCAGGTCAAGGACCCGCTGCGGATAGAACTCAAGGATCTCGTCACTCAGTCATTATCCGATACGATAGCCGTTGCTACCAGTTCCTTCATTATTCATCTACCGATCAAGGACCATATCCTTTCACGCAAGACAGCTCGCTTGGTGCTGATTTTTCGCAAGGAGACCGCAGGCTGGAAAATCTGTCACAGTAGTATTTCCATTCCCTTTTCCATGGCTCAGGAGGGGGAAATATACCCTCTGCAGGAGATGGAGGAGCGCAACAAACTTCTGGAAGAGCTTATCGCAGAACGAACCATGGAACTTTCCGAGGCAAAAAAAGCCGCGGAGGCCGCCAATGTCGCCAAAAGCCAATTCCTGGCAGTCATGAGCCATGAGATCCGTACCCCGATCAATGCACTGGTTGGGTTCAGTTCCCTGGCACGTACGGCAACCGATCCGGTCAAGCTTGGTCAGTACCACGCCATCCTCGAACAATCGTCCCGTTCCCTGATGGAGCTGTCAAATGACATCCTGGATATGTGCAAGATCGAAGCGGGGCGGATGGAATGTGAGTCCGTACCATTTAATCTGCGGCAACTGATCGGCAACCTGGAAGAGCAGTATCAGCATCTGGCCATCCGCAAGGCATTATGGTTTCATGTTACTGTTCAAGACAATCTGCCGGCCTGGATCCTGGGCGATTCGGTCCGACTGCACCAGATTCTGGGCAACCTGCTGGCCAACGCCATTAAGTTTACTGACAGTGGCGGGGTTTCAGTAAGCATAGCTGCAAGTTATGGGGATTTGGGCAAAGAACAGCCAATGCTCCGCTTCGAAATACGGGACAGTGGCATCGGCATCCCTGAAAGCGGTCGTGACATGCTCTTTCAGCCATTCAGGCAGCTTGATTCGACAATCACCCGCAAGTTTGGTGGCTCCGGTCTCGGCCTGGCTATTGTGCACAGCATGGTTACGATGATGCAGGGGACTATCGCTGTTGACAGCCGCGAGGGAGAGGGGAGCTGTTTTGTGGTTGAACTGCCGCTTCTGGCAACCGATCAGCTACCGGCAGAATTCAGTGAACCATCGGTCGTTCTGGCACAGGGGCTGGTTCTCGTTGTCGAGGACAATGAATTCAGCCGTCTATTGCTGAAAGATAACCTGACTTCCTGGGGTCAAGAGGTGCTGTTGGCGGAAGATGGATGGCAGGCTTTGCAGCTTCTGGATCAGCAGCACTTTGATCTTATTCTGCTGGATATCCGTATGCCGGGGATTGACGGCATTGAAGTTGCCACCCGGATCAGACAGCAAGAGCTGGAGCGATCGGAAAAGGCAGTACCAATCATCGCCATCACCGCAGACATCGACGTCGCTACACGCGAAGCTTGTTTGAGCGCCGGCATTAACGCTGTACTGGCAAAACCGGTGCTTCCCGAACTGCTGGCCAAGGCAATTGCCGCCCTCTGTGGAGGTACTATGGTCGCTTCAGTGGAAAGCGAATCGCTGCTGAACATGCAGGCCAGCAGCGATCTGGGCAGCGACCCTGAACGCGTCCGGCAGTATCAGGAGCTGCTGCTGCAGGATATTGATGAAGAACTGCAGTGCCTCCAGGCAGCCATTGATGGTGATGACCGCAACAGGCTTGGTCGGTCCGCCCATTCCCTGAAAGGTCTGTGTGGGCATCTGGCAAACCCGGAACTTGCTGAACTGGCGGCCTGGCTGCAGCAGCATGCCCCTTCCGCCGGGGAAGAACAGCTCCGACTGGTGGCAGAGCAGCTGCGGACAGCCTGCCAACGATTGCTGGCGCAGGAGAATTCCCTATGAACTGTGACGCACGGATACTGGTGGTTGACGACAAGCAGAGTTTCCGTTTCATGATCAAGGGCTATCTGGATGATGCCGGATACCAGACCATATGTGCCGCCGGCGGGGCAGAGGCCCTCGGGGAGCTGGATCGCAGCCGCTTTGATCTGGTCCTGTCAGACATGGTCATGCCGGAGATGGATGGTTTGGCTTTGCTGCGGCGGTTGCGCAGCCTTTATCCGCTGCTTCCCTATGTGCTAGTCACTGCACACGGCAGCGTGGACAGCGCCGTGTCAGCCATGAAAGAAGGGGCTGATGACTACCTGCTGAAGCCGCTCCACCGGGAAGAGCTGCTAATGGTGGTGGAACGGCTGCTGGATCATGCCCGGCTGCAGGTAAGTTACAACCGGATGCTGGATTCCGAACGGGAAAAATTCAGTTTTCAGAATATTACCAGCAGCTCGCCAACCATGGGGAAGGTGCTGGCTGCGGCGCAACAGGTGGCCGCCTCTACCAGCACCACCGTTGCCATTTATGGCGAAAGCGGGGTCGGCAAAGAGGTCCTGGCCCGGGCTATCCATGTTACCTCCGGGAAGAACATGACCAGCTTTGTGGCGGTCAACTGCGCTGCCATACCGGAAACCCTGCTCGAAAGCGAACTGTTCGGTCATGTGAAAGGGGCCTTCACCGACGCCCAGGAACGTGAAGGGAAGTGCAGTCGTGCCCAAGGTGGCACCCTGTTTCTGGACGAGATCGGCGACATGCCGCTGTCGCTGCAGCCCAAGTTGCTGCGCCTGCTGGAAGAACGGGTTTATGAAAAGGTCGGCTCCGACCGGCAGGTCACCGCTGACTTCAGGATCGTCGTCGCTACCCACCGCAATCTGGATGAATGCTGTAACCATGGGACCTTCAGGCGGGATCTCTATCACCGGTTGAACATTTTTCCCATAACCATCCCCCCTCTGCGTGAACGTCGCCAGGACATCCCGCAGCTTGCCGAACATTTCCTGAACGGCTTTCGCCGGCACCAGGGAAAGTCACTACCTGGCCTCTCGCAGGCCGCCCTCGACCTGCTGCTGACCCATGACTGGCCCGGAAACGTGCGGGAACTGCGCAACCTGCTGGAATATGCAACCATCGTCACCAACGGTGACCTGATTCGCCCGGAACACCTGCGTCTGGCGCAGCCGAATTCGATCTGTCAGGAAGAATCGTCCAGTGACCGGATATCCCTCACCTTCAATTTCTCTTCCGAAGAGTTCTCTCTGGATGCCGTCAACAAACAGGTGGTTGAGTGGGCCATGGAAAAATGTAATAACAACAAATCCTCTGCCGCACGCCTGCTGAAAGCCTCCCGCAAACTGTTTTACTGACTCGAGCGTGACCTCTTTCGTACCACCGTAATAACGGTGCCTTTTGCCTTTAGCTCTCCCTCTCAAAAATAAGAGGGGGCTGGGGGGCGTTATGAGCCTTTGACTTTAGATCTTCTTCTTTTTGGAACTAATCCACCACAATGCCTTGAATCATCCCCTGTCCCACCGATTGTCCCACACTGGACAGCCTGTCCGGATTCGGACAAAAAACCATTGCCTTCCTTGTCTAACTAGCCGATATTACATGGAATGCATCAGTGGCATAGTTTTAGCTCCATAACATTGCATGGCACTCGCGGCAGATCAAACCTGTCCAATTCTGGACAACAGTGTTTTTTTCAGGAGGTAACCATGTCACAGGAAGCGGTTGAACAGATACTGGGAAGGCTGATCACCGACGAGCGATTCCGGCGTATTGTAGTTGATTCACTGGAGACGGCCTGCCGGCGGGAAGGATACAACCTGACTCCGGCAGAATTGCTGTTGCTGTCAAACAGTCTGGAGCTGCAGCGGATTACAGAACTTGCCGAACGGCTTAATCCCAGTCTGCGTCGGGCTGGAGGGACTTCATAATTCAATCAACCGTTTGATCCAACATAACAGCGGTAACAACAATCGAGAGGAGACAATCATGACTAATGACGATCTAACAGAGAGCATTGATTCAACTTTCAACAGTGATGTAACCCGGCGAGACTTTATCAAGGTTTCCGCCGGAACGGTTGCATGTATTTCGTTAAGCCCAATGCTGTTTGGCTGTGGCAGCAGCAGCGGAACACAAGTCGCAAGGTACCCGATTGATTCCACCGTTGTGAAGACAACCGAGAGGATGGTTGCATTTCCTTATACGCCAGCTTCTAACCCAGTAACATTCGGTACAATGCCGTACCCTCCTGACCCACTTCAAAGCCCCAATGGCGGTGATGCACTTACCTGGAGCAAGCTCAGCCAGGTCGCAGACTACGACAAATTGGGCTACGGTAAGTGGAGCTTTGTAAACTGGCCGCTTCCCGTTGTACCACGGTTGGATATTATGCCAAGCAATTACAAAGCTTCATCAGTCACCAAAAAAACACGGCTACTGAACTTCTTTGCCATGACCGATATCCATCTGACGGATAAGGAAGCGCCAAACCAGTTGATCTATCTCCAACAGTCGAATCCGGGCTTTGCCGGACAAAACAGTTCTATCTACTCAGGGGTCATGCTGTACACGCCCCAGGTCTTTGACGCTGCCATTCAGACGGCCAACGCCCTGCACAAGAAAGATCCCTTTGATTTTTTTATTTCGTTGGGGGATGTCTGTAACACAAGCATGTACAACGAGCTAAGGTGGTACCTTGATATTATTGACGGCGAGGTAATTACCCCCAGTTCCGGTGCCCATGCCGGGGCCGGCAGCATTGACTACCAGAAGCCGTTCCAGGCAGCAGGTCTGGATAAAACTATCCCGTTCTATCAGACACTTGGCAACCATGATCACTTCATGATCGGTTCATTTCCTGTCTATGAGACTCCGGGCCTTGCAGATTCATACATCAGCGATACGGTCTGGTCTGTGTCGGATAATCTGCTTACCCCGGTCACTATCGCGGAACCAACCAAATTCCCGGCCAATATCAATAATACCAGGCGAAATGATGCAACTGGCAATTATTACCAAGGTGTGATCGATGGCACAACGCCGTACGGCACTATCAAAAACGCAGGAGATATTCCAACCGCTCCAAAGGTGGTGGCTGACCCCAACCGCCGTGCTTTGCACAGGACAGAATGGATTCAGGAGTTTTTTAACACAACCACCGCTCCGAAGGGCCACGGTTTTAATCTGGTTACGTCCAATCCAAATTTTGGACTTGTTGCGCCTGCTGATAGAGCCGGTTTTGCCTGTTACAGCTTTGTGCCCAAGTCAACTGTGCCATTGAAGGTGATTGTGCTGGATGACACCCAACGGGAAGACGACGGCTCTCTTGATATTCATGGCCACGGTTTCCTTGATGCCTCGCGTTGGGCCTGGCTGCAGGCTGAACTTGACGATGGTCAGGCTGGCAATCAACTGATGATCATTGCCTGCCATATTCCGATCTGTGTTGCCAACATTGGCAGTGAATTGGAATGGTGGCTTGGTGATACAAACGCCACAAAAACAAATGCATGCACTATCACAGAACTGGTTGATAAACTTCGGAGCAGTACGAACCTGCTGATGTGGATTGCCGGACATCGTCATGTCAATACTGTCAAGGCATTTAAGCCTAAGCTGCCCGCTCACGGAGGTGTTCCTGAAAACGGCTTCTGGCAGGTTGAAACCTCATCGCTGCGTGATTTTCCGCAGCAGTTCCGTACCTTTGAGATCTTTCTCAATAGCGACTATACGGTTTCAATTGAAGCGATTAACGTTGATATCGCGGTCAAGGAAGGGACCCCAGCGGCGACATCACGAAAGTATGCCATTGCTACGCAGCAGATACTCCAGAATCCGTTAAAGGGAAATCCCCATAATTATGAATACTTAGCCCCAAACCCTGCAGATCCTTCTAATCCAATTCCTTTGACGACGATGGATCCAACCCGGGACCAGTCTGGTATGCAAACCGCTGGAACAGGAATCCCTGACCCATCAATCCAGTTTGTTGACCTGAGCTCAAAAGGGGTTCCTTTCAATGCATCGTACAATGCCCAACTGTTCAAGCAGTTGAGTCCGGCCATGAAAGCGCATTTGCAGGAGCAATTCCCTGTGCTTTAAACCGGTCGGGTATCCGTGAAAGGCTCAACATGCAGATTTTAGCTGTGAGTTGAGCCTTTTCCTTAGAATCTTGGGAACCGGATTAAAGATAGGAACTTTTAACGCCGCCCGCTTTTGTCTATGGGCGAATAAAAACAAAAAGGAGAAACAAAATGAAAAAACTTATCGTTGGTATTGTTGTTCTGGTATTTGGGGCAAGTGCGGGTCTCTGTTTTGCCGAAACCGGTATCCCGAACATGGTGGGGACCTGGTCAGTCAAGGCCGAAGGTGGTGTAATACCCAGAGACGGCGCAGCAGGCGCTAAAACACACCATAGCGGTGATTTCAGCAATATTTCCGGAGAATTGGTTGTGACAAAACAAAAAGGCAGGGTTCTCCACGGAGCCTTTAGCACGCCAAAGGCCTCTGAGGCTTTCATCGCAGTCATCGGCATGGATAATAAAGGTCTCTTTTTAGCTGATGAAGATGGCTTCTTGGAAGGTAAGTTCATCAATAAAGACAAGATTTCGGTTGTCTATCGTCATGTAACCGCTGCCGACACAGTGGTGGGTGTTGGGACGTGGACACGGAAGAAATAATTACAATTGTGACAATTTTAACCACCAATTCTGTCAGAGAGGCGGAAAATTTACAAATGCTTACCAAGCCAGGCAGGTAAAAACTGTAATTATGGCGCAAAAGATTGTGGTAAGTACAAAGTAATAAGTAATGGATATAAGTATATTAAAATACTAGTCAATTATGTCGTAAAGCTGAAGCTGAAGATTCAGTCGAGCAATTATGAAGTCAAATTGGTAAATGAGGATACTACAAAGTGAAAAAGATGCTTACGCAATCAATCAAATGTTTGTTGTTTTCACTTGTCACAGCTTCCTTTCTTCTCAGCGGATGCGGCGGCAACGATGTTAAAACGAAATGGACCTATGCCGTTTATTGCGACACCCGTGGCGACAATGACACTGCCAATCTTACTAAATCGGGTGTGAACGAGGCCGTGGTTAATTCCGTGGCCAAGGATATGGTTAAAGAAGGTGTCGAACTGGTCATTTTCCCGGGGGATGCGGTGAATGGCTGGTGGGCGACCACGACACCATACGCCAGTCAGTTTGCGACTTGGCGCAAGGCGATGGCCCCGGTTTATGAGTCGGGCATTAAGGTCTATCCTGTACGGGGAAACCATGAGGTAGGTGGTACGGACTTTTATCCTTATCCATGGCCGCCGGGTTCAAGCCCCACTCCGACGATACTTCCTGACGCCAGCCTCATGACCGCCTATCGCGACGCCTTTTCTGATCCGTGGATTCCGATCAACGGCCCTGCGGGAGAAGTCGGCCTCACCTACAGTTTTGTCTACAAAAATGCCTTCTTTGTCGGGCTGGATCAGAATGTCAACCCGTTCCGGGTAAATCAGACATGGCTTGATACACAGCTACTACAGAAGACTCAGCAGCATACTTTTGTGTACGGCCATACTCCGGCGTTCCGGGTCGGGCATACCGACTCGCTTGCCTATTATCCCGAAGACCGCGACCTGTTCTGGAACAGCCTCGGCAATGCCGGTGTCCGGATGTACTTCAGCGGCCATGACCATCTCTATAACCGTGCGCATATCAATGATCAGGCCGGGCACACCATCTACCAGGTGCTGACCGGGGCTGGTGGTGCTCCTTTTAATACCTGGACACCGCCCTATGCCGAAGGTGACAAGGTGGTCGGCGATTACCACCAGGAAGGGAAAAACGGCTATGTTCTCGTAACCGTCGATGGACCCCATGTGACAATGAGGTGGAAATCTCTGTCAAGCGCCAACGGGCAGGATGTCTGGACCACCGAGGATACGCTTGAGTACACGGTGAACTGAAAGATTGCTAGGTGGACATAGTTGACGACGATTCGAAGCTGGGCGACAATGTCAAAGGTTCAGAAAGGGCTTTGGGCTAACGCGGCGTCACCAAAAAGTTTTAACAAAAAAAGGAGCAATTATGAACATGCGCTACAGTAATTTCAGGTTCTTCAGTTTGTTTTGTGTCCTTATGCTCCAATTACAGCTGGCTGCATGTGGAGGGGGCGGCGATTCCACTAGTCAGCAAGCTCCAGAATGGCCAATAGCCAAAGAAGTTTTTACCACCGCCGAACAACAGATTCTCCCCATAGGGCTGCCTGATTCCACACCGCATGTAAATCCGCGGGACGCATCGCTATATGATGTATTCGGCTATAGTGCCTGGCAGGCAGGAACCGGGCTGTCCCATGTAAAAAGGACTGATTTTGCTCCCGGTAATACCGCAACAAATTCGGCGCGTCTTTTGACGTTTTTCACCATCACCGACGTTCACATCACCGACAAGGAATCTCCGGCCCAGGTGAATTATATCGGCTGGAGTGCGCCCTATGGCCCTGAATCTTTCCAACTGTCCGGCGCCTATGCACCCACCATTCTCGCGACCACCCAGGTTCTGGATGCCGCCGTTCAGACGATCAACGCCCTGCACAAAAAGACCCCCTTTGATTTTGGTATCGCTCTGGGCGATGCCATCAACAACGCTCAATACAACGAACTGAGATGGTATATCGACGTTCTAGACGGCAAGGTTATCACCCCCAGTTCCGGGGCCCATGTGGGGGCTGACACCATCGATTATCAGAAAGCTTTCAAGGCCGCCGGTCTCAACAAGGCAATCCCATGGTATCAGACCCTCGGCAACCACGATCAGTACATGATGGGGACTTACTATGAAACTGCCAAAACACAGGCAGCTCATATCGGGTCCGCTGTCCTTAATGCCGGGATACCACCCACGGCCGCAGCCATGGCAGGGACTGGTTTTTACATGGGGGTGGTTGATGGTTCGACTCCCTACGGGGATATCATCGGAGCTGGTCCGGAGTCGCTCTTTCCTGTCCCGCCGACGGTAATTGCGGACCCGGATCGCCATTCACTCGTAACTGCCAATTCAACAAGCCTCAATTGGATGAAAGAGTTCTTCGCAACCACCTCAAATCCGGTCGGTCACGGTTTCACTCAGGCCAATATCGATAATGATTTTGCCTCGTATAGCTTCCAGCCGAAGCCGGATGTGCCGATCAAGGTAATCGTGCTTGATGACACCTGTAAAGGAGATGGCCAACCAAGTTATGCCTTGGGCTGCCTTGATCAAACACGGCTTGACTGGCTGACAAACGAATTGCAGAAAGGTCAGGATAACAATCAATTGATGATCATTTCTGCCCATGTCCCGATCTATCCACAAAACAGTCTTACCGATCCAAGTAAAGGGAACTTTCCGTTTTTCCGCACGCCGGATTTTACCGATGCATCATTGCTCGCCGTTCTGCGCAACTATCCGAATCTCATAATGTGGATTTCCGGCCATCGTCACGTTAATACTGTTACCCCTCATCCTTACAATCCGGCAGATCCAAACGACCATCCTGAAAACAGCTTTTGGATGGTGGAAACCGCATCGCTCCGTGATTTCCCCCAACATTTTCGTACCTTTGACATTCGCCGCAATAGCGATAACAACATTTCGATCGTGATTACCAATGTGGATCCTGCAGTTTCGGCAGGAACGCCCGCGGCAAAGTCGCGGGGATATGCGGTCGGCACTTCGAGGATATTTGGCGCTGATGATACTGCCACACCGCCAACACGTGCGCTTACTGATTCTAATGCTTACAATGCCGAACTGGTGAAACAATTGACCCCCACTATGCAAGGGATAATTGCCACTAAAGGTACGGCATTGTAGCTGGCAGCTAAACAGTTGGAGTCAGTAAACCTGAAACACAGGAGTAAAGACTTGAAAATGCACATTACATGGATGACACAACTCAGCAAGCACAGGTTGTTCATCGTAACAGCAATAGTCAGTACAGTTTTTGCGCTCGTCAGCAGTCGAATCGCGAGTGGCGCGACAGTTCCGGTGGATCTGATGATTACCAACGGCCTTGTTGTCACCATGGATGCCGGGATGTCGGTCGTCGAAGGTGGCAGCATTGCCGTTTACAAGGGTGAAATTGTGGAGGTGGGGCCATCGGCAGCCATGAAGGATCGTTACGTCGCGGCCCGGACTATCGATGCTGCGGGCAAGCTTGTCATGCCCGGTTTGGTGAATAGCCACACCCATGCGGCCATGACTCTCTTCCGGGGGCTTGCCGACGACCTGCCGCTAGATACCTGGCTCACAAAGCATATCTGGCCTGCCGAGGCGAAATTCATCACCCCCGCTTCGGTCCGCATTGGTGCCAATCTGGCGCTGGCAGAGATGATCCGCTCCGGCACGACCACGTTCAGCGATATGTATTTTTACGCGGATGAGCTTGCCCAGGCCGCCAAGACAGCCGGTGTCAGGGGTGTTGTGGGGGAGGCTGTCCTCGACTTTCCGACGCCGGACAGTAAATCCCCACAAGAGAGTTTTGTAATTATTGAAAAGCTGGCCGCTAAGTGGAGGAACGACCCGCTCATCACGATTGCCGTTGCACCGCATGCTCCGTACACCTGCTCTCCTGAAACGCTGAAATCCGCAAAAAAGCTTGCAGACACCCTGGGATTGCCGATCACCATCCATGTCTCCGAAACCCGAAAAGAGGTCACCGACATAACGGCAAAGTATGGCGTACCTCCCTTTGAGCATCTCGACCGTCTCGGCTTTTTCGGGGGGACGGTAATAGTGGCCCATGCGGTATATCCAACTCCCAATGAAATCAGGCTTATGGCAGATAAAAAGGTGGGAGTGGCCCATAATCCGCAAAGCAACATGAAACTGGCCAGCGGTGTCGCCCCCGTGCCGGAGATGCTCCGGGCCGGGATTACCGTGGGTCTTGGTACCGACGGCGCGGCCAGCAACAACAACCTGAGCATGTTCAAGGAGATGAATGCCGCTGCTTTGCTCCAGAAAGTGTCACGTCTAGAACCGACGGCAATGGCTGCACGAGAGACGGTAAAAGCGGCAACCATTGGCGGTGCAAGGGTGTTGGGACTGGAAAAGCGCATCGGCTCGTTGGAAAAGGGAAAACGGGCCGACCTGATCATCATTGACCTGAATCGTCCGCACCTTGTGCCGCTCTATGATGTGTACTCGCTGCTGGTGTACGCAGCCAACGGGGCAGATGTGGAAACCGTGATCATCGACGGACGGCCGGTCATGGAAAACAGGAAGCTGCTTACGCTGGACGAGGAGAGTATCATGCGTGAAGCGCGGAAGCTTGCGCTGAAGATCCTAAACTAAATGAACTCCCCCGCAGCAAGTCACATCAGTAGTTTGATTCTCTTATCAAAGCGAGCTTCGGGGAATTTAACCCGGAGAAATTAAGGAGAAGGACATGAATTTCTTTGTCAAAACTGTGCTTTCTATGTTGTCGATACTTGTTTTATCGGCCTGTTCAGGAGATGGCAGTTCGCCAAAGCGCACAGCCTACTCCCTGGATGGCAACGCTTCAGGAGTGATGGAAATCATCAACAACATCGTCAATCTGACGGTGGTCTCCAAGGATGACAATGATCTGAGGGCCGAGTACCGGGCGGGATTTGTTCAGGGAAAGCTGCAGGGCAAGACCATCCAGTCCGCCAGAGACAACTCCTGGGATAACGCCTACCTGACTGATCCTTCCCATTCCTTTCCCAAACAGCTTGGCCCCACTCAATCAGAGCTTAATTTGACTGCGGGCTTTTTGAAATCCAACTATGCGTCCTTTCTGCAATACGTCAGCAACCCGGCCACCGATCCTGCCACGACATATTGCAGAAAGGACG
>Ga0209212_1007517_pt1 | contig 12014 bp, 13 predicted proteins | sample RifGroC2_FD_183996 | JGI IMG/M metagenome (GOLD analysis project Ga0209212, IMG submission 183996) | Groundwater microbial communities from Rifle, Colorado, USA - Groundwater C2 (SPAdes) (version 2) | ecosystem: Environmental > Aquatic > Deep subsurface > Groundwater | place: Rifle, Colorado...
TCTCCTTGTTGTTAATGGGCAGTATCCATCTTAACCTCTCTTCTTTAATTGTTTTTGCCATTTTTATACACATATTCCCAAGCTAACGCTTTGGGAGAAAAACCGCCATATGTGTGTGGACATTACCGGATATTCTTGACGCCACGGATTTTATCGGAACGGATAACGACAAATTTGTGGACGGAACGGGAAGCGTCGCTATAAGCTCGGATAAAATCGGAACGGACGAAACCGGCGACTCAGCCATAAGCTCCGGCAGCGACACAAGCTTCACTTGCAAGAAGGGCGAGATATGGACTACGGTAAGCTGTTTCTACAAATTTCCATACGGTTCGGCTGTTACGCTTAATCAAAGTCCTTCGGGCACAGCTTCATTTATAGAATGGGGCACCGGTTGCGACGGCGCAGGCGATAATTGCGCGGGAAAGTCATCGGCCAACAGCGCGGCTGTGACTATGGATGGCGACAAAAATATCACCGCCAAATTCAACGACACGACCAACGACGACGAAGTTTTGGAAGAAGTATCAAGCCAGCCGGTGGAATTATCCGCCAGCGAAACATTGCGCGCGTCCATTATTGAAAATTTGCCCGCCAATTCCAACAAGATAACTATTACCGTAAGCAGTCAGGATTACGAAGGGTCATTAATTTTGAGCGCCAATATCGCCCAAACTGGCTTAAAAGGCGCAGTGGCGGAATTTAGCCCGAGCGAAACGATAGATGTTACCAAGGGCTCGTGGCAGGATTTTGAATTCAGGGTGAAATCCATACCGGCTTCCAAGTCTGCCGGAACTTATCCGCTGGAGATAACCGCCACCGACCAAGAGGGCAATGAATACACCCTGACCATTGATCTCAAATTGGAAAAAACAACGGTTGAGTGGAGGGAAATATAACTCTTGACAAAATAGGTTGCGGAGTGCTAGCTTAAAGACAGAAAATAAACCAAAAGATCGTGTGATCTTTGGAGACTGGTCTTTAAAATATTTAAGGAGTACAAAAAATGAAAAGACTTTCAGCTTCACTGGATGTCCAAATTGAGCTAACTGAAAAATGTAATCAGAAATGTTTTCATTGTTACAATTATTGGAGATATTCAGAAGAAATAGGTAAAAATGAATTAGACACTCAAGATTTTTTATCTATTGTTAAAAAATTAGCCACCGCCGGAATAAATTCCGTCACTCTTACTGGAGGAGAGCCATTTCTAAAACCTGGATTGGTCTTTGCCATTCTGGAAGCTTGCAAAGAAAACAGCATTAAAGCGAGCATTAACAGCAATGCGACTTTAATTAAAGACAGCGATGCAATCAAAATACGAGAATTAGGAGTAACTCATGTTTTGGTCTCGTTGCTTGGATCAGAAAAGACCCACAATAGCATCACAAACTCAAATACTTTTAAGAAGGCTTGCGCTGGAATTACTGCCATGGTTAACAATAAAGTAAAAGTTTCTGTTAATATGGCTGTTTCAAAACTAAATCTTCGCGAATTGCGCAATGTAGGTATGATAGCCAAGGATTTTGGCGCGATTACATTTTGCGCCACGCCTGTTGTTCCATCGCATCAATCAAATAAAAAGTTTCTTTTGGATGGCGAGGAATGCAAGCAAATGTTGAGAATTCTTTTGAAAATAAAAAATGATTTTAAAATTAGGATTGATACTCTTGAGCCTATAGCAAGATGTCTTTTTAAAGAGGAGGAGGAAGACGAGTTTATTGACTTTTTTGGCAATCGTATTTGTTCGGCGGCGGTTACCACTTGCGCCATATCTTCTAAGGGCACAGTAAGGCCGTGTATCCACGCAGATGTGGAATTTGGCAATTTGCTTTATGAAAACTTTTTTGACATTTGGGAAAAAATGAAGTTTTGGGCAAGTCCGGATATTTTGCCAAACGGATGCAAATCTTGTAAAGCCGTTATGATTTGCGAAGGCGGGTGCAGAATGTCAGCGAAGTTAATACATGGCCGCTATGATGGCAACGATATGTACATGAAAGGACCAATAACAAACACGGATAGAGTCAGAAAATTACCGTTTAAAAAAGAAGAAATAGTTGATTTTAAGGCTAATGATTTTTTTAATTTTAACCATTCTGTTGTTTTAAGAAAGGAGGATTTCGGCGGTACGATTTTTGTTGATAATAAAACTGATTTTTTGACTGACAAAGGATTGGAATTGTTGTTAATTTTGAGATCAAAAGATTTTTTCTCAATAGAGTCCATTAAGGAGGAGTTGGGTATTGAGGCGGACAAAGCCAACCTTATTTTTAACAAATTGTATAAAAGTAAAATAATAATGAAAGGAGGTGAGAAAAGTGAATGCGGGAGCTTTGCTGGATGATTTTTTTGTATCTTCTGTAGAAGTCAGAAACAGAACATCGGATGATGTCGTGCCAGAAGAATTAAAAAACATAATTGCGGATATTTGTGACAAAGGATGTCAATGCGTAGCTTGTGATAATACTGGTTGCAATAAGTAAATGTTCTGTGGCTTAATGTATTAGTGGGCAAAGCTTAAAAACTTTGCCCACTTTTTATTTTTGATGTAAAATGATTTTAATATGGAATTACATCTTAATTATAAAGGGAAAGATTATAATAAAACAAAGGAATTGGTCATCAAGGCTTATGATGACATCAGTTTGCGACTTGAAGACAAACTAGAAAAAATGGCTGTCTGTGTATGTAAAAATAGAAAAGAATTTGATAAAAAACTTAACCGAAAGACAAAATTGTGGGAGGTTGCCAATGTCATAAACGGGGAAATAAATATTATTCATATCAATTCTTTCGCAAAAGAAAGCTCTCACAAGGCGGACGAATTTTTCCCCATATTAAAACACGAAATAGCCCATCTGTTTATTGATAAAAAAACAAACGATAAAGCTGTTCCAAAATGGCTTGATGAAGGGCTGGCCTCTTATGTGTCGGAGAAATATAAAGATATAAAACATTCTATACAAATAGAAGAAGATTTTTGCGAGAAGCTCGGAACGCCGAAAGGCTGGGATGAACATTCTGACTATCATGCTTACGACACGGCTTCTTTGTTCGTAACCTTTTTGGCGGGAAAATATACCCTAGATAAGGTAATGAAACTGCTTTCCAGCTTAGATAAAAATTATTATTATCCGAATTTTGAAATAATATTCAAAAATATTTTTGAGAAAAGTTTGAAAGACTTAGAAATAGAATTTGTAGATACAATAAATACAAAATGACTCATTACGTTGGGCTTGACTTTGTGAAAAAAGTATAGTAGGCTTTTAGTGGTTTTGCATCGGGATAGATCTTTGATTTTTTTATAAAGAAAGGAGGTAAAAAGACAGTATTTGGGTTGTTTTATGCGTTTAAATTTATTTTTTTTCCGAATAACTTTTTTTAGGAGGTGGCAAATGAAGATAGTTAGATTTATTTCCGTATTATTGTTTTTCTCACTGTTGTTTGTTTTACCGGTTGTTTCCAGGGCAAAAGCCGAAACCCTTGAAGTTCGGCGCGGAAGCGACCCGCCTTTTGTCTGCAAGCAAGTTAGTGATCCAAGCCTTTCCAGAAAAAAGAGCGAGTTTAAGGCAACGAATTTGCTTAGCCCGGCAAAAGAATACGAAGATGCTCTTGGCGAGCAAAATATTCTTGTAGTCTTTGTGGCAGGGGCAGATCAAGACACAAGTAAGGGTACTTCCGAGCTGGAAGAAAAAGCAAAAGAAGCATTGTTTGACGGAGAAGAATCTGCGAATAAATATTTCCAAGAAGTATCTCAAGGCAAAATGTCATTGAAAGGTGATGTTTTAAGTGATTGGGTAATTTTGCCAAAAAATTCGGATGAATACGGGTATGGACAAGGTTCATCTAGTATTGATCATGAGGGGATATTGCGTGATACAATAAGCGCCATTGATCCGGATGTTTATTTTCCAAATTATTCCGGGATTATTATTTTCCTGCGAGGAGAAAGATGGGGTTATTCTATGGGTTCCATTGGAAAATGGGGCGAGGTTGAAAGCGATGACGGACTTTTAAGCCTAGGCATCTGCTGGATTAGTGAAAACAGTATTGATAATAAATACACCCTGTGGCATGAAATACTGCACACACTTGGCCCTATTCATTCCGGGGCCATTTACTTGAAGAAAGGCGATTCTTGTGAGAGGTTGTGTTCCAATCAAGAAATAACCAAAGCGGATGATTCAACCTGGCCACCTTTGGATTGCTCTACTGATGAATACGGAGACGGACTTTGTATTTTGGGCCACGGGTATGGCCATCCGTCGGCTTTTATCAAATACAAGCTGGGGTGGCTAAATGAAGACCAGGTTCTTGTAGTAACGGAAAGCGCGACTGTCAAAGTAATACCCCGCTCCTCGTCTTTGGATGGGATAAAAATGATTATAATCAAAGCCATGGATGCGGACGGAAAGACGAAGACTTACTTCGTGGAGCTTCTTAAGTTGCTAGATAATTTTGACACTAGCCTCAAAAAAGAATCCCGAGTTCTTCTAAGGTTCTTCAATGAAGAGGAAAATTTGAATGATAGCGGTACAATTCTTCTTTTTAAAAAAAATGAAACGGAAGAAGATAATTACTATGATATTTTTAACCTAAAAGAAGAACCTTTCTGCGACAAAGAAAACGGAATTGAAATTCAGTTTACAAGTGAATCAGGGGAAGAAATGGTTGAAGAAAATTCTTATGCGGAGCTGGAGATAACTCTTTCTTGCTCCGAAGAAAAATCTCCTGTCGTTTCAGTTTCTCCGGATTACACCCAAACGATGGCTGGAGAAAATGTCATTTCGGAAATAAGCATCAAAAATGAAATGACAACGGGTTGCGGAACAAGGACAATCAACATTGAGGTGACATTGCCTAATGCGGATTGGTCGGCGGTATTCAGCCCCAGTTCAACTCTTGAGCTTGAGCCGGGCGGAGCCGGAACGGTTACCGCAGTGGTTTGGGTACCGGAAAGCGCGCCCGCCGGTTCTTATAGCGCGACTTTCAAGTCCACAGACCAAGGTTCGGGATTAAGCGGAGAAACAACTATGGCTATTGAAGTTTTGCGGCCAGTTCCAACACCGTCGCCGACGCCAATTCCCACTCCTGTTCCAGAAGAAATGACACTGGTCGTAACTATCAACGGAGTTGATAGTAGAAACAACAACATTGTCGTTACTCGCGGAAGCCGGGTTACGATAAGCGTGCGGGCGGAGATTTTTGACGGGTTTTTCTGGGAAGATTTGCAGGCGGATAAAATCATCTGCGAGATCAAAAACCCTCGCGGAAAAACAAAATTTTCCGAAGAGCGGGAAAATACCCACGAGGGTGTTTTCCGTTATAAAGTAAAAAGGAAATCTCCTTTGGGTTGGTACGAAATCAAAGGAAGTGTTTCAAAAAAAGGTCATAAAACTACCTCCTTTCAAGCAAAGTTTAAAGCGCAATAAGGCCGTCTGGTCTTATCGCGCCAAACCTTGGCAATCATCGTTTGATTGCCAAGGTTTTTTTTATTTTTAAAGGGAACTGTACAACGGCTTGCGTAAAATTTCGCGTCGCCGTATAATTATAAGTAATGGAATTATCATTGAAAATAAAGGTCATTTAATAATTAAGAGTTTTATTCAAAAAAATGTTAAAAAAATATGTTTTTGGGGCGGTTTTGTTGGGCGTTATGTTTTTTTTCGGCGCCGTTAACGCTGAAACTGCGTCTTATAATTCATTAAGTGTCGCTAAAACCGGTTCAGGCTCCGGTGCCGTTGAAACAAGCAAGTCTTCTTACAGCTTCAACGGCGACGGCACGACTTGTTACAACTGTTTCAAATCTGGAACGCTTGTTAATCTTGTCGCCAAAGCGGACTCGGGCAGCTCTTTCACCGGCTGGACAGGGTGCGACAGTTCAACCGGAAGTTCCTGTAAAGTGACGATGAACCAAGCGAAATCGGTTACGGTAAATTTTAATACCTCGGATACGGCAAAAATTCTAAGAGTAAGCAAGACTACGGGAGGCGCCGTTACAAGCAGCGATGGTAAAATAAACTGCGGCCTTACCTGCGATGCAAGCTATTCAGGAGAAGTTGATGTCACTTTGACCGCCGCGTCGGACACCGGATACAAATTTGCTGGGTGGGCCAATCCCAAAGAATGCGTTTCTTACGGGACTGATTCAGCCGGCAACGGCATATGCTCCGTCAGAATGAGCAAAGGAAAGACTTTGAAGGCCAACTTTAAGAGAGCTACGAGCGCGAGCAACAGTTCCAGCAGTGTTTCTTCCGCCAGTTCGGCGTCAAACAAACCGTTAAGTTTAAAGATAACTAAAAATAACGGCGGAACAATAACAAGTACGGATAATGATGCTGACGGCGGAAACGCCATAAATTGTGGCACTGCTTGTTCGGCGGCTTATAGCGCGGACACCGAAATCACCTTAACGGCTGTTCCGTTGTCAGGCTGGATGTTTGACGGGTGGAACGGCTGGAAAGGGGTAAGCTGTTCAGAAACCGGCGGAGAAGGATTGAACAGCATCGGCAATTATACTTGCAAATTTAAAGTTAAGAAAAATACGGCAATTAACGCCAGATTTACCGTTTATAGAACTCTTACTGTGAATAATTCAGATTCAGGTTCGGGTTCGGGAATGATTAAAATCGGAGGCACTCAAAAGACAAATTCTAATGAATGTAAATTTGAAAACGGTTCAAGCTGTCAGACCTATGTTCCAAACAACACAAAGTTGACCTTGACAGCTGTTCCTTCAACCGGCTCTTCTTTCGCAGGATGGAGTGGCGATTCTTGCGCTGTTTCCGGTCAGGATAAGAAAGTTTGTTCCATAACAGTAATTTCCAATAAGACTGTCAACGCTATATTCAAGACAAACTAACGACCTGATGGCGAAAATAAATTATGCGGAGAAATCTCTGGCTTTGCACAAGAAGCTGAAAGGCAAGATTGAAATTGTTTCCAAAAAAGAATTATCCCGGGATTTAATCATTCCTTCGCCTTTGGACCGGCGGGTGGCCAAAGCCGTCGCTCTGGCGGTCAGGAAAACAGCGAATGATAAATAAAAATGTTACCCTTATTTAGGCGATAGCAGAATTAAGTGGAACATTTTGTTTCCCCATTATTGAGCCAACAAATGTTTTGCGCGCTATGTTATAGTTAAAGAGTGGAAACAAAGAAAAATAAAATTAAAGCCGTTATTCCTGTCGCGATTATCGTCGCTCTTTTTATCACTTCCGCTTTTTATTCCCAAAAATACGGCGAGGAGGGGAGAATTTTTGTGGAAAGAGGAGGTTTTTTTGGCATGGCTGCTTATGTTGTAATAGCTATTATAGCCACAGTGGCAGCTCCGGTAAGCGCCGCTCCTTTGATACCCATCGCCGCCAATGCCTGGGGATTTGCCGTAACAGCCATGCTTAGCATTTTAGGCTGGACGGCGGGGGCATTGATCGCTTTTGCCATTGGCCGAAGGTACGGGTTGCCTTTGGCGCGGAAATTTTTTTCCATCAACAAACTAGAAAAGATTCACAAACACATTCCTCAAGAGAGGTTGTTTTGGTCAGTCGTTCTTTTAAGAGTCATTGTGCCGGTTGATCTTTTGAGTTACGCCTTGGGTATTTTTGGAGTCTTGGACTGGAAAAAATACACGCTGGCCACTATTATCGGCATATCTCCTTTCGCTTTTATTTTCGCCTACCTCGGCACCCTCCCTGTCTCTTATCAACTATTTTCCATTCCGGCCGGCATTTTGCTGATTTTCATAGTTTACGCCAGCGGCGGGAAAAAATTCTATCGGTAAAATAATAATATGGAAATAATCAAATCGGCTGGGCATAGGGAAAAATTCAACAAGGACAAGCTTTGCGGTTCGCTGGAGAAAGCGGGAGCGCCGGCTGATTTGGCGAAAAAAGTCTGCGATTTGACGGAGAAAAACATTTCTCCCGGAGAAAGTACGGCAAAAATTTTCAGGACCGCGCTGGATTATCTTGTCCAAGAAGATTTGAATCTGGCGGCCAGCTATGGTTTGCGTCGCGCGATAGGCGAGTTCGGTCCGGCCGGATTCTTGTTTGAACAATACGTGGAAATTATTTTGCAAACATACGGATACCAAACGAAGCGAGATATCATGATGAGGGGCGCTTGCGTTGAGCATGAAGTTGACGTGTCCGCCCAAAAAGACGGCGCTCATTATATCGTGGAAGCCAAATACAGAAACGAGCCGGGGATAAAAACCCACATTGACGTGGTGATGTATGGCGACGCCAGGATGGCGGACATCGCCAGATTTGAAGAATCGGCGGGAAGAGAAAAAGACATACAATCTCACAAGTTGTGGCTGTTTACCAACACTAAATTTACCGGAAAAGCCATCGCTTACGCCAAGTGCCGAGGCATCAGGCTGACCGGCTGGAATTACCCGGCCGACAATAACCTGGAAAATTTGATTCTGGGCAAGAAAATTTATCCTGTCACGGTTCTGCCTTCCATCGGCCGATTCAGTTTGGAGCAATTTGCCCGAAAGGGATTGCTTTTGGCGCAAGACCTTTTGCCATATTCGGCCCAAGATTTAAACCGAGAGTTCGGCCTGCCCGTAAAAGACGCGGAAAAAATAAGCGCTGAAATTTCGCGATTGCTAAAATTATGAAATTAGGCAAAGAATTTTTTGAGCAAAATACGTTGAAAGCCGCCAAAGGCTTGCTAGGTAAAACGCTTTGTGTCAAAAAAGACGGAAAAATTTTGAAAGGGATGATTGTTGAGACGGAAGCTTATCGCGGAGAAAACGACTTGGCTTGCCATGCGTCAAAAGGGCGGACGAAAAGAACGGAAACTTTGTATAAAAAAGCGGGGACGGTTTACGCCTACCTTGTTTACGGGATGCATTATTGCTTAAACATCGTTACGGAAAAAGAAAATTACCCGTCGGCCGTTTTGATACGAGGCGTATTGACGGAAGACTATGTGCGACATTCGATGTCGAACATAGTGTCGGGACCGGGGCGGGTCTGCCGGCATTTTGGAATTGATAAAACTTTCAACGGCTTGAATGTTTTCGGAAAAAACATTTGGGTTGAAGATAATGGCTTTAAAATATCGCCCCGCAAAATTTTAAAATCAAAAAGAATCGGCGTGGATTACGCCAAACATTGCAAGGATTATTTATGGAGGTTTAATCTTGTCTTTAAATAAAGTATAATATTTTTATGAATCCCAGTATCGCCGAATTGCTGGCCAACCCTTACGTTCCCCGTGTTTTAACTGGAATTTTAGGCGCGACTTTAATATTTTTTGCCGTGGTCAGCGTTGTTTTGCTTTATCATTGGAAAAAATACGAGTCCGCAAACAGCCGGACTGTTTTTGCGGCCATGCTTTATTTCGGCGGTTCCATAATTTTATTCGGCGGGGCGGCTTATTATTTATTTCTATTCATAAAATGATAAAACTGGAAGAGGGCGAAAATTTAATTTTGGAAGGAAGGAAGCACTGGCTTATCGCTTTCAACCAGATATTCGGGTTTTTTGTTTCGGCGGCTATCCCTCCGGTCATTATTTTTACGGCCGGCAAGCGGGATTTCGCGCTTGGAATAATAAATTCCGGCGGGATTGAACTGGTTTACGCCGCCTATTTTTTCTGTTTCGTTTGGGCGCTATTTATGTGGATTATACTTTTCATAAACTTGACCAATTATTATCTGGATGTGTGGTATGTGACTTCCGACAGGCTGGTGGATGTTGAGCAAAAAGGATTATTTCACAGGGATAAGGCGGTTTTAAGGTTGGAGAATATTCAAGATGTTGCAGTCGTATCCCGGGGAATAATCCAGACCTTATTCGGCTTCGGCAACATAAGGGCGCAAACTTCCGGCCAAACAAGAGAATTTGTAATGAGAAACATCGCCAATCCGGAGCATGTCAAAGAGGTCATAATCCTAGAGCAAGGCAAAATCAAAGACAGGGTTATTTTGGTAAAAAATATATGATATACAACGACAATCCGAGGACAATAAAAGATTTAGACGAGAATAAAAAAAGGCTGAAAACAGACGCCGAAAGGGAAACTGCGGCGGGCAAGCAGAAAATGCAAACAGAAGAGCAGAAACGGAAACAGTTGAAAGTCAGCGACAAAAAAAGAGAAATCGACGAATTGACCAGGGGGCTAGCGTCAAAAGAAACACTTCTGCGGAGAGCCGTTTCCGAACTGGATATGTTGAGGTCGGAAAAGCAAAGAGAAGAGAGAAAGTTGAAAGAATTGGAGCAGAAATCAGCGATTCAAAAACCGGCCAATGACGCGAAACTTGTTGAAGAAACGGCAAAATTGAAAAACATAGATCAAGAAACCGGTTTTCTCAAACAGGATTTGGACCGGGAAAAAAAGCAGTCAAAACAGCGTTTGTCTTTGAAAGAATCAGACAGCCAAGACGAGAAAAGAAAAATTGACGACATCAGGATAAGAATAATGAGCAAAATGTCCGAGTTAAGAAGGCTGGAGCAGGAAATTTCTCTTCTCAAGCAGGAAGAGCAGAGGCACGAGCAGCTGCTTAGAAATTTGGAATCTCAAATTAATCCCCAAGACCAAGAAATATCAAAAAAGGAAGCCGATTTGGCGAAAAAACTGCGCGAAGAAGAAAGGCTGAAAAAAGATTTGGGCGTTCTGGAAAGAGAGAAAAATATGAAACAAAGAGTAACTTCCGATGTCGGCATCAGAAGCGAAAAATCTTCTTTGGAAATGATAGAACGGCGGATTTTGGCGGTGGGCGGCGATATCCAAAAGACGAACCGCGAAATCGCCGGTTTGAAAACCGACCTGCAGAAAAAAACCGGAGAATTGAGAGCGTTGATGGCGTAAGAAAACAAATACTTGACATTGTCAATGTATTTTGCTAGGATGTTAATAGATTTAGTACAAGAAAGCAACTTTAAAATTAAATTTCATAAACCCTGTTTAAAGAAGGAGATGAAGCATGGACACAGCAACATTGTTACCAAAAGAAACTCTTAATTTGAAGGTTTTTTTGGAAAATGCGGTAAAAGATTATAGAGAAACAAATAGATATCTAAAAGAGATCTTTAAAAACAGCAAACAATATCATGGCAGGACCCAATATAGTATTGAAGCGGATTTTGATGAAGGGATTATTACTGCAAAGGCTGAACTTTTTCTTAACGCGGAAGCTAACTTTAAAAGGTTAAATCGCAGATTTTTTTCAAAGTTGTTTTATAAAGAAAATGAAAAAGAAGAAATTTTTAGAAAAGCGATTGAAGGACGTGTTAGTAAGCCGTTTTTTTTAACTATCTTTTCTAAATGGGAAGGATACAATGAGGTGAGTTTTGGTGTTGTAAAAAAAGAGATCTATCAAAAATCTGATTTTTCTGAAAAATTAATGAAAGGTTGGGATGAAATTGTTGAGAAATTGAAAAAAATTGCGGACATAAGCAAGAAGTTGGATGTTTGCGCAGAAATAATCAATGCTGTGCAAATTATCAATCCTTACCATTTTAATGAGGACAAGAATGAGGAAAGGAAAGATAGGCTAGAAAATCTTCAAAAATTAAGCCCCAAAGCTTTTGAGAATGCAAAAGCAATCATCTCTGAAGTGGAGCGTTTGCAAAAGGGTTACAAAGGACTTGATAATTTGACGCTTGATGAAGATATTATGAAACTTTTAAACGACATTATAATATTCTTGGCTCCCGGGTTAGAAAAAACTAGTATTAATGGCTATGTCTATTTTCCAAGGAGATATTATAAAGTTCCTGGTGGGGAAGACCTAAATGGAAAAAATTCTAGTTTATCCACAAGTTGGACATCAAGCTATCTAACCTACGAATGAGTTGATACTAAACATGGGTAATTTTGAAATTTAAACACAAAAAGCCTTGGCTCTTAATCATTAAGAACGAGGCTTTTTCATTTGTGTTTTTTTAAGGCGTTGATATAATTGCTGGCATGGAAAATCAAAATTTAGATATGCGGGCGGAAATTAATAAAAAAAACAGTTTTGCTGTGCCGATGGCGATAATCATCGCCGG
>Ga0209212_1007518_pt1 | contig 12013 bp, 10 predicted proteins | sample RifGroC2_FD_183996 | JGI IMG/M metagenome (GOLD analysis project Ga0209212, IMG submission 183996) | Groundwater microbial communities from Rifle, Colorado, USA - Groundwater C2 (SPAdes) (version 2) | ecosystem: Environmental > Aquatic > Deep subsurface > Groundwater | place: Rifle, Colorado...
GTCATTGCCGAGATCATCAGCCTCGGCGATCGAGAACTTAACAAACAGGCGTCTCAGACGATCGGTAAATATATCTCCCGCCTGAAGGAACTTATCAACGACGGGGTCCGAGACGGCGCTATCCGCGGAGATATTGACCTGGATGCCGCAGCGACACTGCTTTTCGCCCTCATTCAAGGACTGGTGAACATCTGGGCCCTCAGCGATTGCAGCTTTAAGCTGACCGAGAAATACAAAGCCCTCTGGAAAATCTTCCGCGAAGACATTGCCGGTAGCTAAAATCTCTCACCAAATTCACCTTTAGAGACAATTTTATCGTCACAGGATGCGTTGCCTCGCATATTCCCGCGCGTGCATCAGAAATCCCCGTTGCATCGAAGCTATTCCCAGCGAGGATACATATCCTTTTTTTTCAAAAATTCTGCTTGACAAAGATGTTAGCATTTAATATCAAGTATGTGAACGATTACTTATGTACCGCATGACAAGCGTTCTGACCCCATATTTCTGAAAATTTTTTTGGAGGTGTCACATGAAAGAAAAACGGGGCATATTACGGGACGTAATAGATACGGCTCAACCGGAGGAGGAAAGCAAGACCAGGAAATATATACGAATCGCCTTAGCATGTATCGGGATGGCTTTATTTGTGGCTGTAATCGTTATGGCCGCTTTGAGGCGGTATGGGACATAGGAACTTCGCGGCCATGAGCATGGTCTTGGACTTGATGGGTTTAATTGCCGCAACCATCTGCCGTTGCGGCCTATACTCAAGAAATAGAAGTAAACGTTATTTATAATTAAGAAAGGAGGCCCAAAATGGAAAACGCGAAACAAGAAAAAGGAGAAGGAAAGAAAAAGGGATTTTGGCAAAAATTCGTGACCTTTTTAATGTATGGGGGATTTCTTGTAATCCTGATCGTCATTGTGGCCATTATGATCATTGTGTCAATACTAATGAAATGATCATCTCACCCTGTGTCGGAAATTGATTTTTTATCCAATACCCAATTGACTATTTCTTTTCGTCTCTCCCTCGAAGGAGAAGGGGGGAGGGGAATTTCCGGAGGGAAACTCGCGAAATTTGACCCCCTGTATGGCATGTTGACCTCATGTCTTGAAAAAAGACATCAGGAATCATCTATGCTCAGAGCAACCTGCTCCTTGATTTTATTCTTTCTGAGTATTGCCGCGCTGATAGGTATTAAAGCTTTGGATCTGCATGAAGCCCTTTACAAAGGCGATGCCGTAATAATTCAGCAAATCGTATTCGTGTCTTGATATTTGAAACTGCATGTATCGTGTAGCCCAAATCCCCGCCCAGTAGGAAGAAGATAAACCAGAGCATAATAAAGATAGCGCCTATGGGGACAAAAGGGTTGAAGAAACATTCCCCTGTTGTTATAATCGTCCCGCATCGTTGTATTTTGATGAGGTTTCGATTCCATGATCAGTTCCCTTGATTTGGGTTTGATCGGCAACGGACGTATCGGGGCGTTGATCAATGACAGCGCCGAGATCGTCTGGAGCTGCCTGCCCCGTTTTGACGGCGATCCCGTTTTCTGCTCCCTGCTGAAGGAGCATCATGCCGGTGAAGACTTCGGTTATTGCACCGTTGAACTCCTCGATCTGGCTGTATCCGAGCAGTATTACCTCACCAACTCGGCGATTCTCGTCACGCGGATGACCGACACCCAGGGCGCCGTCGTGGAGGTGACGGACTTCTGCCCCCGCTTTCACCAGTACGGACGCATGTTCATTCCCATGATGCTGGTCCGTCAGATCAGGCGGGTGAAAGGCGCACCCCGCATCCGCCTGCGTATCAGACCGGCAAACGACTATGGCCGCCACCGCTGTCCGGTGACCTGTGGCAGCCATCACATCCGCTATGTAGCGCCGGATTGGGTCCTGCGGCTGACCACCGATATGTCCCTGACGGCGATTCTCGAGGAGACGGCTTTTTTTCTGGAAGACCGGGCCACGTTGATCTTCGGATCCGATGAGACCATTCCCGATACCATCGGCGAACTGGCCCGTCGTTTTCTCGATGAGACGCTGGCTTACTGGCATGAGTGGGTGCGGGAGATCGGCATTCCCTTCGAATGGCAGGACGTGGTCATCCGTTCCGCCATCACCTTGAAGCTCAACACCTTCGAGGATACCGGCGCCGTTGTCGCCGCCATGACCACCTCCATACCCGAAGCGCCGGGTTCGGTGCGCAATTGGGATTACCGCTACTGCTGGCTCCGGGATGCCTATTTTGTGGTCAATGCCTTGAATCGCCTCAGCACGACCCAGACCATGGAGAAGTATCTGAGCTTCCTTGTCAACGTGGTGGCCGGCGCTCCCAACGGACGTATCCAGCCGGTGTACGGAATCGACGGCAGGGCGCGCCTGGACGAACGCGAGATCGAGTCCCTCTCTGGATATCGGGGAATGGGGCCGGTGCGGATCGGCAACCAGGCCTATGCGCAGGTACAGCATGACGTGTACGGGTCGGCGATCCTGGCAGTCGCCCACGTCTTTTTCGACCGTCGTCTGGTACGCCGGGGAGACGAGGCGCTCTTCCGCAGACTGGAATCCTTGGGAGAAACGGCCATCGCCGTCCATGATCAGCCGGACGCCGGGCTGTGGGAGTTCAGGGGGAGGCTGCGCGTCCATACTTTCTCCGCCGTGATGTGCTGGGCGGCCTGTGACCGTCTGGCAAAAATCGCCGCGGAACTGGGTCTTTCGGAACGCTTTGTCTACTGGAGCAAGCAGGCGGACCGCATCCACACCGTCATCTGCGAGCGGGCGTGGAACGAGAAAAAACAGACCTTTGCCGCTGCCTTTGAGGGAGACGCTCTGGATGCGAGCGTGTTGCTTTTGCATGATATCGGTTTCCTGGCGGCCGACGATCCCCGATTTTCCAAGACGGTGGCGGCGATCGAACGAGAGCTCAAACATGGCGACTACGTGTACCGCTATATCGAGGCCGACGACTTCGGCGAGCCCGAGAACGCTTTCGTGGTCTGCACCTTCTGGTACATCTATGCCCTGGCGGCGCTCGGTCGTATGGAAGAAGCCCGCGGTCTGTTCGAGAATTTGATTGCCAGACGCAACCGGCACGGACTACTTGCCGAGCATATCAATCCCCGAACGGGCGAGCAATGGGGCAACATCGTTCAGACCTACAGCATGGTGGGACTGATCAACTCGGCCATCCGGCTCAGCAGGCGCTGGGACAGCGCGTTCTGACGGACAAGATGTGAGGATGTCATGAAGCCTCTGAAAAAAAGAAAAAAAATGTTTCGCTCCCTGCGGCTCTCGCTGCGGTTCATCGTCCCTCTCACCATCGCACTGGCGATACTGGCCTTTTCCGTCGTGCCGCTGGTGGATAGGCTTTACCTCCGTTGGTCTATCCGCGACATGGACATCCGTTCGGAACTCATCGCCAGCACCCTTCAGGAACCCCTTACCGATCTTCTGCAACGGGGGAACAAATCCAAAATCAATGCCCTGTTCTCACGCGCGCTTCGGGATGAACGGCTCTTTGCCCTGGGGTACTGCGACGAGGGTGGGAACATGCTCCATCGCACGCCGACATTTCCGAAAGACCTCACCTGTACCTCGCCCGGTCCATCGACGGATAACCCCGGCCTTCTGCTGAAGTTGCCCCAGGGGTTGGTCCATGTTGCGGTAAGTCCCATGGCCTATGAGGGCATGGCGGCCGGGACCCTGATACTGATCCATGACATGAGTTACGTCGAGAGGCGAAGTACCGATACGAGAAAATATATCATCCTGCTGTTTGCCGTTCTCGGCGTGGTGACCTCCCTGATCACGGTCTTTGTGGCCCACCTGAGTTGGCGCGGCTGGATGGAGGGCGTCAGGGCGATGCTGCATGGCGAGGGGATCCTGCGTCCTTTCTCGCGGCCCACGAACTCCGAATTGGAACCGCTTGTAGGCGATCTGCGCACCTTGCTGCGGACGTTTGATGAAGAACGGCGCTTTGCCGACGATGCCACCATCTCCTGGACGCCCGATACCCTGCGGGGCCTTCTGCGCAAGCAGCTGTCCGGCGACCAGGTTCTGGTCGTCTCCAATCGGGAACCCTACATCCATATGAGGGGCGAGACGGGTATTGAAGTGATACGGCCGGCCAGCGGAATGGTCACGGCGGTCGAGCCGGTGATGCGCGCCTGCTCGGGGACATGGATTGCTCATGGCGGCGGTACCGCCGACCGGGAGGTCGTGGACCGGCACGACCGGGTGTCGATTTCCTCCGGGCAGGCAAAGTATACGCTGCGGCGCATCTGGCTCACCAAGGAGGAAGAGGATGGCTATTACTACGGCTTTGCCAATGAAGGTCTGTGGCCTCTGTGCCACATCGCCCATGTGCGCCCCATTTTCCGCACCAGCGATTGGGAGCGGTATGTGGCGGTGAACCAGCGCTTTGCCGATGCCGTGGTCGAGGAGGCCGACAGCGATGACCCGGTGGTTCTCGTACAGGACTATCATTTTGCCCTCCTGCCGGCCATGATCCGCAGGCTCCTGCCACGAGCGACGCTGATCACCTTCTGGCACATTCCCTGGCCCAACCCCGAATCCTTCGGTATCTGCCCCTGGCGCGAGGAGCTGCTCCAGGGGATGCTCGGCAGCACCATCCTCGGCTTCCATACGCGTTACCACTGCAAAAACTTTCTGGAAACCGTCGATCGCTATCTCGAAACCCGCATCGAGCATGAATCTTCGACCATCTCCCACGGCAGCATGCTGACCCTGGTGGAGAGCTATCCCATCTCCATCCAATGGCCGCCTCCCTGGCAGGAGACACAGCCTCCGGTTGAGGAGTGTCGCGCCTGGGTGCGGCAGTCCCTGGAGCTGGACAAGGATTGCCTGATCGGACTCGGCGTGGACCGTCTGGATTACACGAAAGGCATTCTCGAACGACTGCGGGCCATCGAGTGCATGCTGGAGCTGCATCCCGAAATGATCGGCCGCTTCACATTCGTCCAGATCGCCGCCCCCTCCAGATCCGTGCTCGAAGACTACCAGGCCCTGGATACGCGGGTACGCTCCCTCACCGAGCGGATCAACGAGCGGTTTTCCCGCGGTTCATATCAACCCGTCTGCCTCAAGGTCGAACACCTTGAACCCGAAGCGATCAACCGCTACTACCGCGCCGCCGACGTTTGTATGGTGACGAGCCTTCATGACGGCATGAACCTCGTCGCCAAGGAATACGTGGCCTCCCGCGACGATGAACGGGGCGTTCTTCTGCTCAGCCAGTTTACCGGCGCGGCTCATGAACTGCACGAGGCCCTGATCGTCAACCCCTATCATATCGAACAGACAGCGGATGCGCTGTTCCAGGCCCTGACGATGCCCGATTTCGAACAACGGGAAAGGATGCTCAGCATGCGCGCCATGGTGAGCGACTTCAATGTTTATCGCTGGGCCGGGAGGATGCTGATCGATGCGGCGCGCATCCGGCAGCGGGAGAAGCTTTCCGTCCGGATCGGACGCCCGTTATGACACGGATAGTGGCCATGACCTATCTGTTCAGCGACGACGGACTTGCGGCATTGCGAGGCTTCATCGATTCTGCAACCATGTTCGCATTTGATCTCGACGGGACCCTCGCCCCCATCGCCGCCGATCCGAGGAGCATCCGGGTGCCACAGGCCATTCAGAGTGCGCTTGCCGAACTTAAGGATCGGGCGGTAATGGCGATCATCACCGGCCGATCCCGAAGGGATGCCCAGCGTCATCTTGGTGTCGTACCCCAGTACCTCGTCGGAAATCACGGGGCGGAGGGACTTCCCGGATGGGAACAACACGAGAAGGATTTCATGCGTCTGGGAAGCCAATGGGACAGGAAGTTGCATGAAATAATTCCCGACATGGCCAATGCCGGTATTGTGGTCGAGAACAAGGGCATGTCGGTGTCGGTCCACTACCGCGGCGCGCGAAACAGGGCGGCCGCCCGATCCCTTGTGCTTAACGCCATTGGCCGGCTGGTCCCCCAACCCAGGGTAGTCGGCGGGAAGTATGTCGAGAACCTGCTGCCCGAGGAAGCGCCCGACAAGGGGGTGGCGCTCCTGCAATTGATGAGCCGGGCGGGATGCGCAAAGGGATTTTTTACAGGTGATGACCAGACCGATGAGGATGTCTTCCAGATGGACGGAGAGAAGCTCTTCACCGTGCGCGTGGGGATCGGGACAAGAAGCAGGGCTCGCTATTTCCTGCGGGACCAGGGAGAGATCCTTTTGCTCCTCCGCCACATTAATGATGCCCTTGCACGGATTTCATGGGTCGATGTCCACCAAGGGCCTTTTCAGATGACGGAGGCGACCGCCTTGCTGATGAAAAAGGCGTAGAAGACCAGAAACAGCAGCCCTTCCGCCGGGGAAATCTTTTTGTCCTGGGTCGGGAGGTAGAACAGGAGGGAGGCGGCGGCAATCGTATCGGCGGTTTGAATGTCATTCATGCAGTGGGTTCATGCCGAAGATTATAAATCGAGCCGGTCACAAGAGGGGCTGCTGAAAAATCAGCGGGCGAAAACGATATTTGTTCAGATCAACCACAACAAAATATCCCGGCAATCGATCTCCATGTTTCGCGATCAGCGCTTCCAATCGTGGCCATTTCCCATGTCTTTCCTGGACATCCTGACAGTTTCCTGAGAATATGCTCCACTGTAATCCGCGTGTTCTTGATTACGGGTTTCCCAAACATGATCTAATGGAGCACTTTGCCGATTATTGCACGAGTGGTGTATCAAGTCGGCTGTTTTATTGAATTTCTATAAAATTTGCTCCGCTACATCAGCGAAGGAAGCCATGTGCTCAGAATCGGAAAAGCCATGATGATCGCCAGCGAGATTCCCAGCATGAGAAGAAAGGGGAAAGACCCTTGAAAGATCTCCTCGATCGTCGTCTTTCCGCCGAGCGCCGATTTCATGGAAAAGACCACCATCCCGAACGGCGGTGTCAGCAGGCCGATCTCGATCGAGATAATCGCCACGATGGCGAACCAGATCGGATCATATCCCAGCTTTTCAATGACCGGATGCATGATCGGAATCGTCAGCAGCATGATCGATACGGAATCGATGATGCAACCGAGGAGAAGAAAAACCAAAATGAAGCCAAGGATGATGAAGACAGGGGCGACCGGAAGGGTTGTAGCCCACTGGCTGATCTTGGAGGCCAGGCCCGAAATGGTCAGCATCCGGCTGTACATCTGGGCGCAGATCAGCAGCATGAAAATGCTCGCGGTCGTCTGACCTCCGTCGAGCAACACATTCCATATGTTTCTCAGATTGAATTGCCTCTTGACGACAACCAGGATAAATGCGCCCGCCGCCCCCACCGCCCCCGCTTCCGTGGGCGTGAACAGGCCTCCCCATATCCCGCCCAGGACCAGGATGATCAGCGCGATGATCGCCCAGGAGGTCGCGGTCTCGCTGACCATCGTCCGAAATGTGAAGGGTTTAAACTCCGCGGTGACGCCCCCCAGGCGGGGCTTGAAAAAGATCATCGTCCGGATCCCTAGCGAAATGACGAGGGCTGTTACGATACCGGGGATAAACCCGGCCATGAAGAGCTTGCCGATGGACTGCTCGGTGAGGACTCCGTAAACAATCATGAGAATGGATGGAGGGATCAGCATCCCGAGTATGGCGCTGCCGGCGATGATGCCCATGCTGAATTTGCGGTCGTACTGCAGCCGTTCCATCTCGGGATAGGCAATTTTTGAAAAGACCGCCGCCGAGGCCACGGAGACGCCGGTAATGGCGGCAAAAATCGCGTTGGCAATGACCGTTGCAATCCCGATACCGCCTTTGATCCGGCCGAGAAAAAACTGGGCGGTGCCGAAAAGCTCCTTGGTGGCCCCGGACAGGGTTGAAAACAGGCCCATCAGGACGAAGAGGGGGATGACCGCGAAAACATAATCCATCACCGCGGAATAGGCCGTCGTCTGAAGCAGGTTGACGGCAACCGTAGCCTTACCCGTCATCGCCCAGATGCTGATCGCGCTGATCGACGCCAGGGCCACGCCGACATGGACGCCCAGGATAATGAACGCAAAGAGGAATGCAACCGAAATGAGGGCAATGGTCATCGGGTCCATCAGCAATCCTCCTTTTCCGCACGCCAAAAAAATTTCCGAATGCTTTGCCACCCCAGGAGAATGAACTGAAACGAGGTCAATGCGGCGCCGAGAAGAACGATCGAACGGATCGGATAGGTGGGAATCCTGGCGGGATGCTCGCCTTCGAATTCGCCGATTCTCCAGGCTTCGATCATATTGTCCCAGCCGGCATAAACCAGTAATCCGAAGACAAAAGCCCCCAGAATCGATGCGATCAGGTCGATGGATGCCCGCCCCCTTGGGGGAAGCCGATCCAAAATGACATCCGTACGGATGTGGCCGCCGATCTTCAGGGTATGCGACATCTGGAGCCAAACGATGCCCACAACGGAGACCTTGACGAATTCCGGGACGCCGAAGATCGGGGAATTAAACAGAACCCGGCCAAGTATATCGCAACTGATGAGGACCGTGATGATTGCGATCCAAGCCGTTCCGACGGCATTGAGGATCGCCATCAACCCGTGCAAAAGTTTCACTGGACTGCTCTCGGCAATTGCCTGCATAGTCTTCCCTCTGATAGGTGTTTCGATAATAAGGTGCGAGCCCGCCTCGACAGAGACGAACCGTTTGTAAAATAAGGGATCTCCTCCCCCCCCACCCCCGTATCAAGTACGGGGCAGGCTCTGACCCTCCCCCGCCAGGGGGGAGGGAATTGATTTCACCCTCACGCTTCCCGCCAGGGGGGAGGGGATTGATTTGAGCTTGTATTTAAGAGTTGCAGGGTACTGGGCCAGGACCTCCCGTTTCGCGATTTGAAATCAAGTTTATATGAAAATGCCCCCTCTCCTTTTTCCCTCCCCCTCAACGGGGGAGGGAGGGGTGGGGGTGATTTTCATCTTTCGTTTTGTGAAAAAATCAAGGGTATAGGGTTTACTTGAACCATTCGCGGGGGAACTTTTGCCCGTCTGCCTTCAGGTTCTTATAGTATGCAGAAACGACGTTCCCGGGCATACCCGTCTTGTTGATTTCTGCGATCCGTTCCTGCGGAATGTTGGGCAGGGCGTTTGCCCACTTGACTCTCTCTTCCCACGTCAAGGTTCTCACCGTGCAACCGGTATCTTTCATCGTTTTTACGCTTCGCTCGCTCTTGGCAACGCCCAGGGGGGCCTGAACAAGATGATATTGCCTGCCTACATCGAGAAAAATCGCCTGGACCTCCTTGGGTAACTTTTTCCAGGTGTTTTGATTGATGGTGATCATCACGGTGGAAATGGCCCCAAAGTCGGTGAACGTGTAATATTTGGCGACTTCGTGGAGCTTGAAGCCCACTACCCCATCGGGGAACATGACCCACCCCTGATACACCCCGGTTTGCATCGAAGTGTATGCTTCGTTCAGGTTTGATTGAACCGGTATGGCGCCGACCGCCTGCAACCACGGGATGTTCGGCCCGGCGGCGGCGATTTTCTTGCCCTTCAATTGCTCGACCTTTTCCCACGGAAAGGTTGTGACCAAACTGTAACTGTTCACGGTGCCCGTAGCGAGATACACCTGATTGTATTTTTTCTCGAGAACCTGCCTCAACTGGGGGGTATCATCAATGACTTTTCGGGCCGCCTTGGAGGCCATGACCGTATCGGGCGTTCCAAAGGGGACGAAATAGGGGAAGTTGTGGGCCATCAATTTGGTGGGCTCGAAGGGAACCTGAAGATCGCCGACGTCCATCAGACCGCTTTCGACCGCTTCGAGCACTTCGCCCAATTTCGCGATCGATCCGCCATAGGCTTCCACCCATTCGATCTTATGGGGTGTTGTTGCTTCCACCCGTTTTTTTATCTCGACCTGGAAGAAATCCCGCATGGAAGTGACCCAAACGGCAGCGTCGACCGGATGTCCCGCTCCGATGACCAGCCTGAACGTCGTCGCCCGGGCCGTCCCCGACAGCAGTAGAATTACAGCCGTCATGACTACACATGTTATCCTGGCACCTTTTTTCATTTTTCTCCTCCCCTCTTTTTAAAATTCGATTTTCCGACTGCATCACCCGCGGGAAGCACCCCGCTTCAACAAAAGCCCCTCCGGGCTTATGGTATTCCATTCAATAATCGAATGTATAGACTTAGAGCGTAATTTGCGCACCGGCCGTGTTGAGCAGGAAGGCTTCGGGCATCTCCCTGGCCACCGCAGCCAGGGTCTTGAAGCCGCTGCAGTGCATCGGCGATACGATAGCGGGTTTCAACCGTTTCAACTCCTCGATGGTCTTGTCCGATTTCTCTTCGGGAATTCCCGGAAATCCCAGGTGAAAACCGCCGAAGATCGCATGGATTTTCTCTACTCCGGTAACCGCCTGGGCCTGGCGTATCGTGTTGATGATCCCGGCGTGGGCGCACCCGGCGACGACGACCAGCCCTTTGTCTTTGAGAGCGACAACCAGGGCGAGATCGTCGGCGGTTTCATCTTCTTCGAACTTTCCGTTCTTGAGGCACCTGAGGCTGGAAGGGGTTCCCGAGGGAGGGCCCGGGGGTTCGAAGGGGGTCTTGAGCGGAATTTCGCCCGTGGTGAAAGCGGCCGGGCCCATCTGTACCGGATTGGCCGCCAGCACCAGTCTCCCTCCCGCGGCTTCCAGTTCGTCCTTGCGCAGCGATTGGTTGTAATAAGGGATCACCCAGCCGTTTCCGGCAACCACGTACCGGGTCAGAAAGGCGTTGGGATGGATGATGACGGGAAGCGGCACACTCCGGGCCTTCAACACGGCGAGCAGTCCGCCGTAATGGTCGGGGTGGCCGTGGCTGATGACCGCGTGGTCGATGATATCCGGGGAGATCTTCAGGGCCGACATGTTGTGGAGGATCACCGAATCGCTCAATCCCGCGTCGAAAAGGATCCGGTAATTCTGGCCGGCGAAGGAAATATCGACCAGCATCGAAATCCCATTCTCCGCCTGGATCGGCTTGTTGCGCGGGTCAAAGTGGAACGCGAGACCCGGCCGCTTGACCCTCTCCGTATTCGGAATGAGCATATCGACATAGTTCTCAACCAATGTGGTTATCTTGATTCCATCCGCAAAGTGCATCATTCCCTCCTTCTTCTGGATCAGAAGCCCACTTTATCGATGCCCTTCAAACCCATAATCTTCCGGGCTTCGTCGGGGGTGGCAATTTCCAATCCCATCTCCCTGGCGATATTGGCTGCAATCCTCACCTGATCGGCGCTGGACTTGGCCATTTTCCCTTTACCGGCATAAAGCGAATCCTCCAGACCAACCCGGACATTGGGGGCCCCCATGGCCATAGCGGTAGCAGCCAGCGGGATTTGCCATCTTCCACCCCCGGCTACGGACCACGTGAAGTTGCCCTCGCCGATCACATCCACTGCCTCCTGATAAAGCTGCACAAGGTGCTTTACGGAGGGCAGCATCCACCCCACCATTCCGCCCATGACAAACTGCATATGCGGCGGAAGCTCCACCAACCCTTCGTCCATCAGCCATTTGACATAACTCACATGGCCTATTTCATAGATCTCAAACTCGGGCTTGGTATGGATCTCTTTGAAGGTTTTGGCAAACAGCAGGTCGAGTTCAAAAGTGGGGGCAAAGGTTGTGGTCTTCCAGAAGTTCATGTACTCCTTCTCCCAATCGTATCTGAATTTCTCATAACGCCCGGCGACCTGGAAGATGCCCAGGTTGAAGGGGGCGGGATCGAAGGAGCACATCTCCGGCTTCAGTTGCTTGATCGGTACAAGCTTCTCCTCGATGGTCATATTGATGCCGCCGCCGGTAGTGGGGAGCAGGATGATATTGCAGCGCTTCTTGATGCCGCTCAATACCTGGCGGAATAAATTGGGATCGGCCGAAGGCTTGCCGTTTTGAGGGTCGCGCACATGAATGTGGCCGATGGCCGCCCCCGCTTCGCAGGCCCGCACCGTATCC
>Ga0209212_1007519_pt1 | contig 12013 bp, 8 predicted proteins | sample RifGroC2_FD_183996 | JGI IMG/M metagenome (GOLD analysis project Ga0209212, IMG submission 183996) | Groundwater microbial communities from Rifle, Colorado, USA - Groundwater C2 (SPAdes) (version 2) | ecosystem: Environmental > Aquatic > Deep subsurface > Groundwater | place: Rifle, Colorado...
TCTCAAGGCCCTTCCCCGCTTACCGTCCCAGCGCCGGCCACAACAGCGGTGCTGAGCGGCTTCCCGGTCACGCCACCTGCCGTCCCGCCCCCGCCGACGCTCACCAGCGTCGTTCCGCTGAACCAGTCCCTCATGGTCAGCTGGACCACCAGTCCCGGCGCCACCGGGTACCGCATTTATTACAGCACCGCGGACTTTGACGACGCGAACCGCCCCGGCACCTTTCTGGACGTTGACGGCAACAACACCACATCCACCATAGTCATCGGCTTGAGCAACGGCACCCAGTACGCGGTGGCCGTCGCCGCCCTGGCCCAGAACAGGATCTTCGCAGCGGTCACCGCCGTCGTCGACCCGGGCGTTGCCGCCGCTGCCGGCAGCGACAATGAAAGTCCCTACTCGGACGAGACCAGTCAACCGTTCGGCCCGCTGCAGGTGAGCGGCATCTCGAATAAGGTGCAGGATTTCCCGGAGCCATTCAGCCCCTATCCCGACTTCGAGATATCGATGGGGGGGTGCTTCATAGCCACCGCCGCCTACGGCAGCTATTTTGCGCCTCAGGTCCAGGTGCTGCGCGAGTTCCGGGACCGCTACCTGATGAGCACCGCTGCCGGCAGGGGGTTCGTGGCCTGGTACTACCGCCACGGCCCGACCGGCGCCGATTTCATCGACCGCCACCCGTGGCTCAAGGCCCCGGTGCGGCTCCTGCTGCTCCCGCTGCTGATGATCGCCGCTTTCCTGGTCTACACGCCGCCGGCGGCACAGCTCGCGCTGCTCGTCTTCGCCCTTGCCGTCCCCTCGGTGCTCTATCTGAGAAAGCGGGGCATTGTGCCGGCGCAGCAGGGAGGGGTGCGATGACCAGGCTTGTCATCGGTGCGCTCCTGGCGCTTTTGTTAACCGGCCCGGCGCTCGCCGCCGAGTCCCGTCCCGAGCGCCCGCACTGGTCCCTGGAGCTTAAGGGGGGAGCCTTCTTCCCTGGCGTTGACAATTGGTCCACCTTCTACGGCAAAAGCTATCTTGGGGAGTTCGGAGGCGCTTTATCCTACAAGCTGGAGCGGCGCCTGGAGGTCGGCATAGAAGGGAGTTACCTCAGCACTAACGGGAAAGGAACGCAACCGCAGCACCTGCAGCAGGGAGCCTCGCTGCCGCCCGGGGGGGAAGTGAGCTATCAGCAGGCGCCGCTCAACTTGTTCGTCCTGGCGCGCGGCATTTTCAGGGAAGACCAGTGGCTGGTCCCCTATGCCGCAGCAGGCGCGACCCGGATGTTTTACCAGGCGGAGGTGAAGGGGCAGGGGAAAACGCGCGGCTCGGTGAACGGCTACCACGCCAGGGGAGGGCTCCAGTTCCTGCTGGACGACCTGGAGCGCGGAGCGGCCGACAACCTCTACCTCGATTACGGCATCCATCACACCTATCTCCTGCTGGAAGCCAAATACACGCGTGCCATGGTGGACACCAACTCGGGAGGGGCGGTCAATATCGGAGGCTCCAGCTGGCTCGGCGGCTTGCTGCTGGAGTTTTGAGAAGGGATCGCAGGGCCGTAGCAGGGGATCGATCTTGTAGGAGCGGCAGGAATGCCGCTCCTACAGGATTGCTGGCTCTTGCGCACTGCGGCAGCGCCGCAAACACGAGAAAAGGCCGGGGGGATACCCCGGCCTTTTCCTCTTCTTCGCCCAGATTGTATGGATTTTACTAGGATTCACCCTCGGCCAACGGAATTATGGCCACTTTGGTCACACCCGCACCGAGAAATCCCAGTTTCCTTGCCGCAGCCCGTGACAGATCTATGAACGGGACACTTTTCTTGCGGCAACGGTCGTTGACTACAACCGTAACTTCCTTATCGTTGGCAAGGTTCCTGACGCGAACCCTGGTGCCCAGGGGCAGACTCTGATGGGCGGCGGTCATCTTTTCCGGATGGTACCGCTCTCCCGAGGTGGTCCTTCTCCCATGGAACTTTTTGGCATAATACGACGCAATGCCAACCAGCTTTTTTACCACCGACGTTTTCTGCGGTTCTACCTGTTCGACTGACGACGTTTCTGCTACCGATTTTTCAACATGTTCTGCAGCCAGCAGGGGAAGCGTGTGGATCGGGAGGAGCATGAGGCAAATGGCACATACGCGCACCATCCTGCCGCTCCGCTCGGGTGATGCCATGCGCACCTCCTTTGTTGGGCGAGGTTCTCGTATAACACGGCCGGGCGGCCAAGTCAAGTTCCAATGAGCTTGGCGCGCGCCAAACGGCTGTTTTAACTGAGGTTTTAATGAGGGACCCGAAGCCGCGGCGCCACGTCAACCGGGGGTGTAGCGGCACGCAGGCCGATGCTCGTCGTGTCGTTAATGATGACCACCTCGCGCGTGCAGCCGTCCACCTCGGCGGTCGGAAAGGCGTGGCGCTTGACGACGAACCACTTGCCGCTCCCCTTGTGCAGCAGCTCGACCCCCGGCGCCTCCAGATGCGCCTTCAGGCCGTGCTCCTCCAGAAACGGCAGGCACTCCTTGCCGACGATATCGCGGTGCGCCTTGCCGGTGAAGGTCTCCACGGCCCTGTTGAACCTGCGTATCTTGCCGTACTGGTCGGCGAGGATGAACATGTCGCTGATGCAGTCCATGGTCTCCTCCCACTCGCGCCGGATCCCCTCCATCTGGTGAAACACGTTCTTCAGTTCCTCATGCTTCATGTAGAGACGGGCGTCGCTCTCGAGAAGCTCCTTCTCCATGTGCCTTTGATCCGTCACGTCGCGCGAGATGGCGATCAGGCATGCCTCGCCCCGGTACTCGATCACGTCCGCGGACCAGAGCAGCTCCCGGATCTCCCCCGATTTCACCCGGAACTTGACGTCGAGGTTGCGCACGTGGCCGTGCTGGTTCAAAAGCCGCAGCATCACCATCCGGGCATCGGGATCGGCCCAGAGGCCTAGGTCCGTCGAGCTCCTGCCGATCACCTCATCCCTCGTGTAGCCGGTGATCTCCTGGAACGCCTCGTTGACGTCGATGTAGGTGCCGTTCTCGGCCCGGGTGATGACGATGGAGTCGGGGCTCGCGTGGAACGCCTTGGAGAATTTCTCTTCGGAACTCCTCAGCGCATGCTCCGCTTCGATGCGCCAGGTGACGTCCTGGTTGGTCCCCACCATGTGCAGCGGGCTCCCCTGGGCATCGTAGGTCACCTCGGCCCGGGCGGTAAGGGTGCGCACGGCGCCGCTTGGCAACACGATCCGGTAATCCAGGTGATAGGACTTCTTGTTGTAGATGGCATCGTTCACCGACCGGACCACGAGTTCCCGGTCCTCCGGGAGCACCGCCTGCAGGACCCACTCGTGGGTGGGGGTGAAGGAGTCGGGCTCGACATCGAAGATGCGGTACATCTCGTCCGACCAGACGACGGTATCGGTGGTCAGATCCCAGTCCCAGTTGCCGATGCGTGCGATGCGCTGAGCGACGGCAAGGGTCGCCCTGCTCTCCCGGAGAGCCTCCTCGACCCGCTTCTGCGTGCTGATGTCGACCAACGACAACACGGACTGTTCCGTCCCTTCGATGGCGGCCCAGTTCCCGGCCATGGCCCGGGTCGCCCCGCGGCGATCCACCGTCTGCAGTTCAAAGCACTGGCGCAGGGTGCCGCATCCCCCCTCCTCGGCAGTTTGCGGCGCCTGCATCGCTTCACGGTCGCAGCTTCTGACGAATTCGGTCCAGAGCCTCTTCCCCTCGAGTTCCTGGCGGCTGTAGCCGGTGATCGACTCGAAGCCGCGGTTCACCGTCTGCAGCGTACCGCCGGGCCGGATGATCGCCATCGCCGTTCCGGTGTTCTCGAAGATCGCGCGATAGCGCGCCTCGGAGGCCTCCAGCATCTCCTGGGAACTCCTGCGCACCGTTATGTCACGCGCCACATAGAGCACCGTCTCGCCCCCCTGCTGCATGGTCCCGATCGGGTGGATCGATACCTCCTCGTAGCGATTCTTGCCATCCTCCCCGCGGTAACTGATTTCGCTGCTGACCGGCGCTCCGCTTGCGGCACTGACGGCGAGCTGGCTCAGGATCTGGTCGGAAAGCCCGTGTCTGGCGATCAGGTCGGGGAAACTGGTGCCGATCGCCTCCTGCTCGAGCAGGGCGTATTTGGCGAGGAGGACCCCGTTGGCAGCGGCAATGGTGAGGCCGTCCGTATTGATGATGCAGACCGCGTCGCGGGAAGATTCGAAGAAGATCTTGGAGAGGTCGTCAGAGTGACGCAGGGCGGCCTCGACCCTGCGGCCGCGCTCGCAGACCACCGAGAGGGAGGCAAAGAACAGGCCGAGCAGAGCAGAATAAAAGGTGCGCATCCAGATTTCGTACGTGCTGGGGCTGAAAAGCTGCTCCAGGAACGGCTTCTTGCCCAAAAGGAGTGCGTCGATCAGGGCGTCGCCCACCCAGAACAGGAGTATGAACCCGGCTGCTACCGAAACATGCCGCTTCCAATTGAACAGCTTTAACATCCGATAGACCTCCACAATGCTACAGGTACCAGTTGCACGCTTCGGCAGCAAAGCAGATAACTTGAAGGATCCGGGACGAGGCGGTCAAGAAATCAGGAGCGGCTCGCACAACGGGGGGATGATCCCCGCCGCCGCCGCGCGCCCCAGCAGCAGCCGCACCGCCGACTCTCCTTCGCGGCCCAAGCCGCGGGAGAAGTCGTTCACATAGAGGCCGATATGGGCAGCGCACACCTCGTCGCTCATCTCCTGCGAGTGGGCGCGTATGTAGGGGCGCGCCTCGTCGGGGTGGTCGAAGGCGTAGCCCACGCTCAGGGCAATGCCGCGCTCGAGCGCCAGCAGCGCCTCCCTGCCCAGGGAGCGCTTGGCGGCGATCCCGCCGAGCGGGATCGGGTGCCCGGTCTCCTGCTCCCACCACTCTCCCAGGTCGAGGACCTTCTGCAGCCCGTGCGAGGCGAAGGTGAAACGCGATTCGTGGATGATGACGCCAGCTGCGACGGAACCGTCGGCCACCGCCGCCATGATCTTGTCGAAGGGGAGGTAGACGAACTCCGCAAGCGACGGGTCAAAGAGCCTGAGCAGCAAAGCGGCGGTCGTGTACCTGCCGGGGAGGGCGATCCTCCGACCGGCAAGCCGCCGGGGATCGACCGGTTCGCGCGCCACGAGCAGAGGACCGCAGCCGCGCCCCAGGGCACCGCCGCTTCTAAGGAGCAGGTAATCCTTGAGGATGTGCCCCAGCAGGTGGTAGGAGACCTTGGAGACGTCGAGCGTGGCGGAGAGCGCCATCCGGTTCAGGGTTTCCACGTCCTCCAGCCTCTCGTCAAAGCCGAACCCGTCGCAGGCAACCCGCCCGTGGATCAGGGCATCGAAGATGAAGGTGTCGTTGGGACAGGGTGAAAGGCCCAAGGAGAGTCTTTGGACTGATTTTAACTCACAGCTGTCTTTCTGAACTGAGTCCATCGTTTGCACTTGCTCCCTGTTTCTGTCACTACCGGTGCCGTTCAATGAAGCAACTGCGCGCCGTGTTCTTTTAGGACTCACAAATATACTACCGACAGCTGCGTTGTGCAAGAAAACCTTAGGAGAACACAATAATAAGTTAACGATCATCCTTCATAGCAGCCGCCAGCTCCCTCACCCCGACCCTCTCCCGGAGGGCGAGGGAGAGTTTATGGGGGTTGAAGATGAGCGCTAACCGGGTAATTTAAGCGCAGTTCCCTCCGGAGGGGACATTGCGGTGCGCGGCAGCTTTTCCAGGTAGGCAAGCAGAAACCTCTGAGCCTCGGAGACCGCGCGCGCCAAGTCCCAGCGCGCCAGGTCCCGGTCCTCGACCATGTTGCTGATGCCGCGCACCTCGAGAAGCGGCACACCATAGATGAGCGCCACCTGCGCCACGGCAGCGCCCTCCATGTTCTCGCAGATCCCCGGGAAGCGCCGCAACAGCTCTTGTGCCCGGACCGCCGTGCCGCTGCAGGTGGAAACCGTGAGGAAGGGGCCAAGCTGAGCCTGGAACCCGTGCGCCCTGGCGCACTGCAGGGCTCCCTCGGCAACTCCGGCGCCCAGCGGCAGCCGGTTGAAGATCCGCTCCCCTCTCCCTTCATAAACCGGGATGCCGATCAGGTCGAGCCCCCGCCACCCCCCCGGTGCCTGCACCCCTTCATCGGCAAAACAGTCGCTGTCGGCAACGGCCAAGTCGCCGACGCCAAGGCCGCACCCCGGGAAGGCGCCGCCGCAGCCGGTGTTGATCATGAGTTCCGGGGTGAAACGCTCCAAGAGCAAGGTCGCGGCGCTGGCAGCGTTCACCTTGCCGATGCCGGTGGTCGACAGGATGATCTCCCGCCCCCCCAGCGATCCGCGGGAAACCTGCAGATGCCCCACCCCGCTGACAGGAAGGGCGGCGGTCCTCTCGATCAGCAGCGAAAGTTCCATCATGGTGGATGCGGTGACGATGATACGGTTCATGCGCTGACTCCTGGAGGGGGCGAACGGGCTGTCGCGAGTGTAGCACAGCAGGGAAGTCTACTTCAATAGGAGCCGACGGCGCAGCACCAAAGTTCTGTCGCGCATCAAAAAGGAGTCTCCAGCCGACCGGAGCCCCCCCTGGCAGGGGATCAAATGCGAGCCGGCGAGGGGGAAGGAGGGGTCCCCGCCCCCCCTTTTTTGTTGCATAACGCAGGGGCATCTAATATATTCGGACAGTTCCAACTACTGGTAGAAAAGGGTCTTTCATGCCGCGGTGGATTCTCCCCCTCAACATAACGTTAGGCCTGGCTGTCATCGCAGTTACGGCACTCATTGCCTCAGATCTGCTCAGCTTCAAGATATCCGGGCTCTATCCGAGGACCGCTCAAAAGCCGTCGGCAGCGACGGCCGCGCCCGCCAGCGAGTCTCAGGACCTGATGAGCTTCGCGCCGATCCTGGAACGCGGGCTTTTCGGCAAGGCGACCCAGGGAAAACTCTCCCCGATGCAGGGTGTCACGGCACCGGGCCAGGCGTCAGCCCCCCCGGCGCCTTCGGTCAGCGACCTGACCCTGCTCGGCACCGCAGTCGGCTCCTTCCGGGAAACCTTCGCCCTGGTGCTGAAGGGCTCCACCCACGAGGAGCGGGTCTTCAGGCTGGGCGAGACGGTATTCTCCGCGGGGCCGCTCGTGTCGGTCAAAAAGGATGTCGCCGAGATCGTGGTAGGCGGAAAAAGGGTAAAGATACTCACCCCGAACGCCGTTGCTGCGCAGCCGGCCCAGCCTGCGGCACCTGCGCAGCAGCCGGGAGGCGGGCTGGCGGCGCCGACCGGCGCTGGCAACTACGTGGTAGACCAGCGTGCGCTGAACGCCGCCCTGGACAACATCGGCCAGGCCATGACCGATGCGCGTCTTCTGCCCAGCATGAAAGACGGCAAGGTCGAGGGTTTCAAGGCATCGGAAGTGAAGCCGCAGGGGATCTTCGGGACGATCGGCATCAGAAACGGGGACATCCTGCTCAGGATGAACGATTTCCCGATCGACTCCCCTGAGAAAGCGATCCAGTCCTTCGCCTCGCTCAAGGGGCAGAGCAGGATCAAGCTCGACCTGATCCGCGACGGACAACCCACGACGTTCAATTACGATATTAGATGAGACGGATCTATCCTTAACCTCAACAGGGGGTTGTTTTGAAAAGAAGAGTTGCTCGTATCACGGCTATGCTCATGTTCCTGCTTGCCGCCCCCACCCTGGTCCTGGCCAAGGGGGTGGTGCTGAACTTCACCGATGTCGACATCGCCACCATGGTGAAGTTCATAAGCGACCTGACCGGGAAGAACTTCATCATGGACGACCGGGTCAAGGGAAAGATATCGGTATTCTCGCCGGCGAAGCTCTCCAATGAAGAGGCCTACAACGTCTTCACCTCGGTGCTGGAGCTGAAGGGATTCACCGTGATATCGGCGGGTAAGGTGCTGAAGATCGTGCCGACCGCGGCGGCTAAGCAGTCGGGCATGAAGGTCCTCGGCGAAGGGGAGCGGTCGGTGGTGAACGATACCTACCAGGCGCGGGTGATCCCCCTGCAGCATGTCTCGCCCCAGGACGCGGTGACCTTCCTGCAGCCGCTGGTCTCAAAGGATGGGCAGATCTCCGCGTTCGGCGCGGCGAACATGATCCTCGTGGTTGACTCCGCGCTCAACATGCAGAAGATACTCGGCATCTTGAAACACGTCGACACGGACCAGGTGCGCGAGGGTGCGGAGCTGGTTTTCCTGAAGAACGCCGCGGCCGAAACCGTGGCGACGCTGGTCAGGGACTGGTTGAGCGGCAAGGCGGCCAAGCCGGGGCAGCCTGCCCCAACGGGACCCGCCGCCGTAGTGGCGGATACCAGGCTGAACGCCCTGATCATCTTCGGCAGCGAAAAGGACAAGAAGGACGTGAAGTCGCTGATCTCGCTGATCGACGTGGTCCCCCCGACGACAAGCAGCAAGGTGAACGTCTATTACCTGGAAAACGCCGAAGCCGCCGAGGTGGCCAAGGTGCTGGAAGGACTGGTTAAAGGTTCCACCGCAGCGCCGACCGCCCCGGGCGCAGCCGCGCCGCAAGCGGCCATCTTCGAGGGGGGCAAGCTCAGCATCACCCCCGACAAGGCGACCAACTCCCTGGTCATCGTGGCGTCCCCCACCGATTACCAGAACCTGCTGCAGGTGATCCAGAAACTGGACCGCCGCAGCCGCCAGGTCTTCGTGCAGGCGATGATCGCCGAGGTCTCGGTCAACAAGGCGAAGGCGCTCGGCGTGCAGTGGGGCGTTTTGGCGGGAGCTTCGACCGGAACCGTCTCGGCGGTCGGCTCCTTCGACCCCTTCGGCGCAGTGGCAGGGGCCGGCAGCACCATCTCAGCCCTTACCGCGCTGGGGGTCTCCGTCAGCGAACTCGGCAGCCCCGCCAACTTTGCCGTGACGCTGCAGGCGCTCCAGAACAACGGCGCGCTGAACGTGCTGTCCACCCCGAACATCATGACCAGCGACAACAAGGAAGCCGAGATCTTCGTGGGCGAGAACGTCCCGTTTCTCTCCGGCACCAACCTCACCTCGACCGGACTGTCGCAGCAGTCGATCGAAAGGAAGGACACCGGTATCATCCTGAAGATAAAGCCCCAGATCAGCGAGGGTGAGTACATAAAGCTCGACATCTACCAGGAGATCTCAGCGGTGAAGGACTTCGGGACGGCGACCAGCCCGAACCTCGGGAGCACCAAGCGCTCGGCAAAGACCTCCGTCGTGGTGAAGAACACGGACACCGTCGTCATCGGCGGGCTGATACAGGACAGGGACCAGGTGACCGAGAGCAAGATTCCGCTCCTGGGCGATCTCCCGCTACTTGGCTGGCTCTTCAAGACGAAGAACACCCAGCGGGAGAAGACCAACCTCCTGATCATGCTCACCCCGCGCATCATCAAGGATGCCCGCGACCTGGCAGAGGTATCGGGGAACCAGAGGGACAACTTCAGCAATGCCGTGAAGGCGACCGCGCCGATAGATCTGGACAAGGCCCTGAAGGCAGCGCCCAAACCGGTGATCGCGGACCAGCCCTGACCCCTGGCCGGCAGCTGCAAGCCGAAGGTCGGCGCATAACCTAAACCGAGATGTTTTTCAGATAAGCGGACACACTAAATGGCAGAAACGTTTGATATAGAGCAAATCGCGACGCGCCTCGGCCTGCCGTTCCAGGCAGAGATCGACGACTCCAAGGTGGACGGCGCGCTGGTGAACCGGGTCCCGCTCAACTTCGCCCGCAACAACCTGCTGCTGCCGCTTCGGGAGGAGGACGGCTGCATCGTCGCCGCCAGCGCCGACCCGGCGAACCTGCTCGCGGTTGACGAGATGGCGGGGCTTTTCGCCCTCCCCGTCTCCATCGTCGCCGTGCCGCGCCCGGTGCTCCTGGACGCCGTGAACCGCCTCTACTCCAGGCTCTCCGGCTCGGCCCAGGAGGTGGTGGAGGAGCTTGAGGGGGAGGAACTCTCGGCGCTGGCCACCTCGTTCAACGAGCCGCGCGACCTGATGGAGCTTACCGACGAGGCGCCGGTGATCCGGCTTTTGAACTCGATCCTGTTCCAGGCGGTGAAGGAGCGCGCGAGCGACATCCACATCGAGCCGTTCGAGCGCGAACTGGAGGTCCGCTTTCGGATCGACGGGCTCCTTTACAAGATGCTGTCGCCCCCCAAGGTGATCCAGGAGGCGCTCACCTCCCGCGTGAAGATCATGTCCGGGCTGAACATCGCCGAGAAGAGGCTGCCGCAGGACGGCCGGATCCGGGTCAAGGTGGCCGGGCGCGACGTCGACATCCGCGTCTCCCTGATCCCGACCTTTTTCGGCGAGCGCGTCGTCTTGAGGCTTCTGGACAAGCAGCGCGGCATCCTGAACCTGAGGGAGATCGGCCTCTCCGAGGCGAACGACGCCTTCATGGAGCGCCTTTTGGCCCGCACCAGCGGCATCATCCTGGTCACCGGCCCAACCGGCAGCGGCAAGACAACGACGCTCTACGCGGCGCTCTCCCAGATCAACTCCCCCGAGAAGAACATCATCACGGTCGAGGACCCGATCGAGTACCAGTTGAAGGGGGTCGGCCAGATCCAGGTGAACCCGAAGATCGACCTCACCTTCGCCAACGGGCTGCGCTCGATACTGCGGCAGGACCCGGACATCGTCATGATCGGCGAGATCCGTGACGCCGAAACCGCCGAGATCGCCATGCAGGCCTCGCTCACCGGCCACCTGGTGCTCTCCACCCTGCACACCAACGACGCCGCCACCGCGGTCACCCGGCTGATCGACATGGGGATCGAGCCGTTCATGGTCGCCTCCTCGCTCTCCGCCGTGCTGGCGCAGCGGCTGGTCCGGGTGATCTGCCCGCACTGCAAGGAGTCCTACACGCCGGACCGCCGCTATCCGGGGGTCGAGCTGCCGCCGGTGCTGTACCGGGGGCGCGGCTGCGAGAAGTGCTTCAACTTAGGCTCCATCGGTCGGATCGGCATCTACGAGCTGCTCCCGATCGACGCGGAACTCTGCTCGATGATCATCCGGCAGGCCTCCTCCGGCGCCATCAAGGAGTACGCCGTCTCCAGGGGGATGCGCACCCTGCGCGAGGACGGGCTTGCCAAGGCCGCCCAGGGGATCACCACCATCGAGGAGGTCCTGAGGGTAACCCAGGACGACTATGCCGACCTTTCGCTATAGCGCATTCAACGCGGGTGGCGGCGAGGTTTCCGGCGTGCTCGATGCCGCGACCGAGAACGAGGCGAGACTCCAGCTAAAACAGAAGGGACTCTACGCCAAGGAGATCGCGCCGGCCCAGGAGAGCGGTGGCAAGGGGGTTTTCAAATCACGCGTCGGCGTACCCGAACTCTCCCTTGCCACGAGAAGGCTCGCCACGCTTTTAGGGAGCGCGGTCCCGGTGTACGAGGCGGTGGCGACACTCTGGGAGCAGGAGGCGCCGGGCGAGCTGAAGCGCGTGCTCGGGCGGGTGCGGGACCGGCTCGCCGAGGGGCAGGGGCTGGCCCAGTCGCTGGCGGCCGAGCCGGCGGTCTTCTCCGAGAGCTACGTCGGCATGGTCGCGGCAGGCGAGGCGAGCGGCGCCCTGGAGGTCGTCCTTGAGCGGCTTGCCGAGTTCCAGGAGGATCAGGCCGAGGTAAGGAGCCGAATCACCACCGCACTCGCCTATCCGATGCTCATGGTGCTGGTGGGGGGCGCGGTCATGCTCTTCCTGCTCGGCTTCGTGGTGCCGAAGATCGTCGCCGTGTTCCAGGAGAGCAAGGCGACCCTCCCCTTCATAACGATCGTCCTCATCAAGGTGAGCACGCTGGTCCGAAAGGGGTGGTGGCTCCTGCTTCTGGCCGGCATCGGGCTCTTTGCCGCGGCGAAGAAGCTCGCCAAGCACGAGGAGCTGCTGAAAAAGCGGGACCGTTTGCTGCTCAAGCTCCCGCTGCTCGGCCCCCTTTGGCAGCGGCTGATCCTGTCCCGCTTCGCCAAGGTGCTCGGGCTGCTTCTGGCGAGCGGCGTCCCGATCATAAAGGCGATGGAGATCACCGGC
>Ga0209212_1007522_pt1 | contig 12012 bp, 11 predicted proteins | sample RifGroC2_FD_183996 | JGI IMG/M metagenome (GOLD analysis project Ga0209212, IMG submission 183996) | Groundwater microbial communities from Rifle, Colorado, USA - Groundwater C2 (SPAdes) (version 2) | ecosystem: Environmental > Aquatic > Deep subsurface > Groundwater | place: Rifle, Colorado...
TACGGCCGACCCGGAGCTGGATCTCGAGGAGCTTGAATCCCACTACGATCTCGGCATCGGCTACAAAGAGATGGGTATGTACAACGGTGCCATCAAGGAGTTCGATGTAGCGGCGGGTAACCCGCAACGCAGGGTGGACTGCCTTACCCTGCAGGCCGTCTGCTATCGCGAGAAAGGGGAACCGGAGAAGGCGGAAGAGCTGCTGCGGCGGGGGCTCGCCCTGGACGTGCTGACGCACGACGAGCGGATCTGTCTCAGCTACGAGCTGGCCTTCCTGTTCGAGTCGACCGGGGAGGTGGATGAGGCGATCGGGCTGTACCGGGAAGTGAGCAGGTCGAACCCATCTTTCCACGACGTCTCGCGCAGGCTCTCCACGCTCTCCGGTGAGGAGCCGCTGGACATCATCGAACTGGAGCTGGAGGAGGGGAGTTGATCCTTACCAGGCCATCAGGTTGAGCGGGGGGACCAGGCGGATCGGCGCCTGGAAAAAGTCCCCCTCGTACTCGGCAGGAAGCGGGGGGAGCGGGCCTGCCTCAGCCAGCGACCTCTGGACCGCCCTGTCGTAACGGGGGTTTCCCGAACTGATCATGACGGCGCTCCCGACGATGTCGCCGTTTCTCGCCACCGTGATGTTGATGACGATCGGATTGATCCTTTGCTGATCGAATTGCTGGTCCAGCCACCATTTCTCATTGATCCCCTGCAGCATCTCAAGGTAGTACCCCTTGACATCCTGGCGCAGCGTCTCGCCGTCGCCCAGGCTCCTGAAGTACCCCTTGGTCAGTCCGAGCCCCAAAGTGGTGTGCGATTTCTCTTCGGTGACGCTTTCCCGTGCGGCAGGCTGCTCCGGCGCTCCCTTGGGCTGTTCGGCCTCTGTCTGCTGAGCTTTGAGAGGGGTGTCGGGAACCGGCGGTGTCTCGGGTGGCAGCAGTTCTTTCTGCTGGATCGGCTGCGCGGCGGGAGGCGTCGTCGGCGGGGGTGCCGGCGCTTGGCCGAGATCCACGTAGGTGATCGACTGGCGCGCCGGGGCGCCGCCTCCGGGCAGGCCGAGCAGGAGGAGCGTGCACCCCAGGTGCAGTATCACCGAGGCGGCGATCCCCACGACGAGGTGCTTGTTTAGCCTTATCGGTTGATCCGCTTCGTCAAGCGGTTGCAGCGCTTCTTCCATCGTGGCTGGCCGTCCTTCTGTTGCTCCGGATTAGTGCCGGTACAGCGTTTAGGTGTTTGTCATGTATAGCAAATTACCGGTAATAATGGCAACCAAAAGAGCTGCCGGCGCAACAAAAAGGGGACCCGCAACCGGGTCCCCTTCGATTTTGGCGAGCATGCCGGGTCGGCCACCCCCCTGCTACACGCTCTGCGCGTCGACCACGGCGATCGCCGCCATGTTGACGATGGTGGCGACGTCGTCCCCCCTTTGCAGCACATGGACCGGCTTCTTCATCCCCATCAGCAGCGGGCCGATCGCCTCGGCGCCCCCCAGACGGTGCAGCAGCTTGTAGCAGATGTTCCCCGAGTTCAGGTCGGGGAAGATCAGGATGTTGGCGGGTCCGGTCAAGGTCGAGAAGGTGTAGTTGGCCAACAGCTCCGGGGTCACCGAGGTGTCGGCCTGCATCTCGCCGTCGATCTCGAGCTCGGGCATCTTCAGCTTCACGATCTCGACAGCCCTCTTCACCTTCACGGTAAGCTGGTGGTTCACCGAGCCGAAGTTGGCAAAGGAGAGCATGGCGATGCGCGGCTCGATGTCCAAAAGCCTCACCTTCTCCGCCGCCAGTATTGCCGTCTCGGCCAGTTCCTCGGCGGTCGGGTCGATCTCCACGGTGGTGTCGGCCATGAAGTAGATCCCTTTCTTGAAGATCATCATGTACATGCCGTGCACCCCGGAGAGCTGCGGTTGCTTGCCGATCACCTCGAGCGCCGGCCTGATCGTGTCGGGGTAGTGCGAGTCGATGCCGGAGAGGAGCGTGTCGGCGTCCCCCATGTGCACCATCATGGAGCCGAAATGGTTCCTCGATTTGCGCCGCACGATGCGGCGCGCCTCGGAGAGCGTGACCCCCTTGCGCTGGCGCAGGCGGTAAAGCTCCTGCGCGTACCCCTCGGTCAGCTCCGAATCCTCCGGGTCGATGATGGTGACGCCGTTCAGCTCGATGCCGAGTTCCGCAATCTTTTCCAACACCTTCTTCCTGCTCCCGATCAGGATCGGCTGGGCGATCCCCTCCTCGATCAGCGCGTAGGCGGCCCTGAGGATCTTCTCGTGATCCCCTTCCGGGAACACGATCTTCTTCGGGTCGCACTTCGCCTTGTTGATGATCAGGCGCATGGTCTCCTTCGCCTTCCCCTGCAGGGCTTCCAGCGACTCTTTGTACTTGTCCATGTCCTCGATCGGCACGCGCGCCACGCCGCTATCCATGGCGGCCTTGGCCACCGCCGGCGCCACCCGCAGCAGGGCTCTCGGATCGAACGGCTTCGGGATGATGTAGTTGCGCCCGAAGGTGAACTTCTCGTTGCCGTAGGCGCGGCAGACCGAATCCGGGCAATCCTCCCGGGCCAGCTCGGCCAGGGCGTTAACCGCCGCCTTCTTCATCTCCTCGTTGATGGTGCTGGCCCGCACGTCGAGCGCGCCGCGGAAGATGAACGGGAAGCCGAGCACGTTGTTGACCTGGTTCGGGTAGTCGGACCGGCCGGTCGCCATGATGACGTCGGAGCGCACCGAGAGCGCCTCTTCGGGCGTGATCTCCGGGTCGGGGTTGGCCATCGCCATGATGATCGGGTCCTTCGCCATGTCGCGCACCATCTGCTGCGTCACGGCACCCTTGGCGGAGACGCCGAGGAAGACATCGGCTCCCTGCATCGCCTCCTCCAGGGTGCGCAGCTCCGTCTCGACGGAGAGCCGCTCCTTGTAAGGGTTCATCCCCTCGGTGCGTCCCTTGAAGATGACCCCCTTGGTGTCGCACATGTAGACGTTTTTCTGTTGCGCTCCGAGCGCTATGGCGAGGTTGGCGCAGGCGATCCCCGCCGCACCGGCGCCGTTGACCACCATCCGGATGTTTTCGATCTTCTTGTTGACGAGCATGAGCGCGTTGATGAGGGCGGCCGTCGAGATGATCGCCGTGCCGTGCTGGTCGTCGTGGAAGACCGGGATGTTCATGGTCTTCTTCAACTCCTCCTCGATATAGAAGCACTCCGGCGCCTTGATGTCCTCCAGGTTGATGCCGCCGAAGGTCGGCTCCAGCAGCTGGACCACCTTGATGATGTCGTCCGGGTTCTCGGACTTGACCTCGAGGTCGAAGACGTCCACGTCGGCGAAGCGCTTGAAGAGCACCCCTTTCCCTTCCATGACCGGCTTGCCCGCCAGGGCACCGATGTTGCCCAGCCCCAAAACGGCTGTGCCGTTCGACACGACTGCGACAAGATTTCCCTTTGCTGTGTACTTGTAAGCGTCCTCCGGATTTTTCTCTATCTCGAGGCACGGCTCCGCAACACCCGGCGTATAGGCAAGTGACAGATCCCGGGAAGTAAGGCAAGGTTTTGAGGAGATGACTTCGATCTTACCTTTGCGACCGGTTGAATGATACTCAAGGGCGTCCATTTTCTTTGTCATTGCTACCTCCCGGAAAGTTTAGATTGTGCTCATGCGAAGGCTCACTCACGGCGTGGAGAGCTAAGAACATCTATCACTGTTGCAAAAAGGAGATTTGACTAAAGTAGCAGTGTTGGATTAAATGGAAAATTATAGCATGATGAAAAGCAGGTTCAATGATTAGCGCCAATGGATTAATAAACCCATCGGATACGGGTGTCAAGGCATTTCAAATCAAAGGCGATGCCTTTTCTTGCTAATGTCAGGCGGCGGTTGTAAATTGAGTGAGTTTAGTCGATAATCGCCTGGATCGGGGGCTCGACCGGAAACGGGGCGGTAAATCCGGTCAGAGCAGGATGGGCCGATCTGCTAGGGAGGATGATATGGATAGGCTTTGGGCGCCCTGGAGGGTGGAGTATCTCACGCAGCCAAAGCGGCCCGGCTGCCTTTTCTGCGAAGAGGGGAGCGACCGGGAGCTGCTCGTACTGCGGCGCACACCGCTGGCGCTGATCATGTTGAACCGCTACCCCTACGCCAACGGCCACCTGCTGGTCGCGCTGCACAGGCACAGCGCCGACTTGAGCGATCTGGCAGAGGCCGAACTGCTGGAGCTGTTCCGTAACGCCGCGCTCTGCCGGGAAGTGCTGGCGCGCGCCAGTTCGCCCGACGGCTTCAACATAGGGATGAATCTGGGCAAGGCGGCCGGGGCCGGCGTCGAGGAGCATCTTCATCTGCACGTGGTCCCCCGCTGGAACGGGGACAACAATTTCATGTCCGTCCTGGCGGACGTCCGGGTGCTGCCGGAGGCGTTGTTGGCCACCTATGACCGGTTGCTTCCATTTTTCGAGCAAGCCCTGGAGGGGAGTTGATGGAGAGCGTCTGCATCGGGGTCGACGTCGGGGGAACCAATCTCCGCTTCGCCATGGTGAACCGGGACGGGCTGGTGCTCGACCGGATCAGCGAGCCGACCGATACCGCCTCCGGGTGCGCCCCTTTTTTGGCGCGGGTGCTGACCATTCTGGACCGGCTGAAGGGGGCGGCGGAGGAAAACGCCAGGCGGGTAGCCGCAGTCGGCATCGGGGTGCCCGGCCTCATCTCCAACGAAGGGGTGATCCGATCCTGCGTCAACTTCGGCGCACTGGAGGGGCTCAACTTGGGAGAGGCCGTTTCCTGCGCTGTTGGTGTTCCCGTCCTCGCCTTGAACGACGCCAACGCCTGCGCCGTCGGTGAACAGCGCTTCGGTGCGGGCAGAGGGTACCGCTCGTCGCTGATGCTGACCATCGGCACCGGCGTCGGGGCGGGCCTCATCCTGGACGGCAGGCTCTGGACCGGCGTCGACGGCGCGGCCGGCGAGTTCGGCCATATCACCGTGGAGCCGAACGGCCGCCCGTGCGGCTGCGGCAACCGCGGCTGTTTGGAGCAGTACGCCTCCGCCACCGCGATTTCGCCGGAAAGGGGGGGCGCCGCTGCCGTTGCACTGCGCGCCCGGCAGGGGGATGCCGGGGCGGCCGCGCTTTTCGAGCAGGCCGGCCGCTACCTGGGGATCGCCGCGGCGGGTGTGCTGAACCTTTTGAACCTGGAGGCGATCATCCTGGGAGGCGGCGTGGCGGAGAGCTTCGAACTGCTGGCAGCCCCGATGCGCCGGGAGATCCTCGCGCGCAGCTTCGCCATCCCGGCTGCCAGGGTCCGCGTGGTAAAGGGAGAGTTGGGCGATGATGCCGGGGTGCTGGGCGCCGCGGTCACAGCCTTCGATGCGCTGTAGCAGAGCCTTTAGGGGTTGTTGCCCTGCTTTTTCGGAAACGGGGGGCGGGTGAAAAGAGTCTCATGATTAGCGGGTCTTTTCCGGAAACTTATGCTATAGTTACCGCTGGCCAGGCCGGAGCGGTCTTTAATCAATGAACGGAGGCGTTTATGTCAATTAAAAGCGGGTTTTTCTCAACCATCTTGTCGGGAGCCTTGGTGCTTGCCCTTGCCGCGGTGTCATTCGCCGCCCCTGCCGCCAACCCTGAGGCAGCCTTTCGCAGCGCCTTTCCGCAGGTCCCCTTCGAAAGCATCACCCCATCCGAAATAACCGGTCTCTACGAGGTGGTGACCGGACAGAACGTATTCTACTACTACCCCGAGAAGGACCTGATCGTGACCGGCGAGATCATCGGGAAGGACCTGAAGAGCCGCACCGCCGAGCGCAAGGCGGCGCTCGCCACCAAGCTGGTCAAGGACCTGCCGCTGGACAAGGCGGTGAAAATAGGCGACGGCAAGAACGTGGTGATCGAATTCACCGACCCGGACTGCCAGTTCTGCAGGAAGGCCTCGGAGTATTTCACCAAGCGAAGCGACGTCACCAGGTATGTCTTCTTTGCACCGCTCGCCCATCCGGCGGCGATCACCAAGATCGAGTACATCCTCGGAGCCGAGAACAAGGCCGAGGCCTACGACGCCATGATGCTCGGTCAGGAAATTCCCGTTACCGCCAAGACCGCCTCGCCGGCGGTCAAAAAGCTGGCCCAGGAGCACATGGCTCTGGCGCGGAAGGTCGGCATCCAGGGGACGCCCACCTTCTTTGTCAAGGGGCAGCAGATCGTTGGTGCCGACACCCAGAAGCTGGACGAGTTGCTGAAGTAGCTTCTCCGGCTACCGCGTCTGGCAGACGGTGACCTTCCCGAACCTGCCGTCGTAGCCGGGATCGATCTCCACCTCACCCAGGCGCATCCGGCCGATGCCACGCGCGAGCGTCGCCGATGACCCCCGGGCGATCTCCTCCAGCGGCGCTTCCAGCAGGATCCGGAACTCGTTGCCGACCAGCTGCAGGAGATCGAAGTAGAGCGACTGCGCCCGCTTGGTCAAGGTTCCCACCATGAGCGCCCCCCCGATCAGATCCAGAAGCGGAATGACCGATCGGAACGGGGGGGCGAGCGCCGGCCTCGCCCCCCGGGCTCGGTCCGCCAGCAGTTCCACCCTGTGCAGCACCCCGACCGTCACCTTGGCGCCGCACCCCGGACAGCGATAGCCGTTGGCAATGGTCTCCGCAGGCGAAAGCCTCACCCCGCACCCCCTGTGGCCGTCCGCATGATACTTCCCCTGCTCGGGAAAGAACTCGATGGTGGATGCCACCCCCGCTCCGCCGGCAATGCCGCTGTAAATCCCATGGTAAGAAAGTTCGGTGTCGAAGACGGTCGCCTCCCGGCCGAGCTTGGCGGCGGAGTGCGCGTCGGAGTTGGAGACCAGCGTGATGCCGTCCAGGGCCGACAGGCGCCAGTTCATGGCCGGATCGGAGGAGAGCCCCGTCTCTATGGCGCGGATTTCGGGTGTGAGATCCTCGAAACATTCGTAAAGGGAGTCGAACCCTGAGACGGCGCCGAAGACCGAGAAGTGCGGCGTCCAGGCGTGGGCCGGGATCAGCATCGCCTCGGGAGAAGCCTCCAGCACCATGCCGAGCAGGTCCTTCGCGTCCAGCTTCAGGATCGGGCGGCCGTCGGAGGCGAGGTTGCCGATCCGGGCGAGGGAGAGGTTCAGCCTGCGCGCAGCGGCGATGTCGGGGAGGTGGACCAGGCAGTGCACCTTCCTGGTGCGTCCCCCCTTGCGGTAAATGCAGCTGATCTCGCCGGAGAGCAGAAAGGAAACCTTGGCGCGGCAGCTGGCGGGGACGTTGGCCGGCTCGCACGGCACATCGCGCAGGTTGAAAAGCCCGCACTCGGTGGGGAGCAGCTTTCTTCCCAGCTCTTCCAGCCAGCCGGGATGGGTGCAGTCCCCAGTGCCGACGACCCGGATCCCCTTCAACTGGGCCCAGCGCCAAAGCGCTTCCAGGTTCAGGTCCCGGCTGGTGGCCCGCGAATAGCGGGAGTGGATATGCAGGTCGGCGATGAATTTCATGCGCGGGGGGTGAGGTGTTGCGCGCCGCCGCCGACAGCGGCGGGCAAGGGGAAGGGGGAGGGGGAGGCGAGGATCACGGGCTGCTTTGCTTCGGCTGCCGCGGGACGGCCCGGGCGCGATGCGGCAGCGGGGCCGAAACCGCCGGGGAAGTGAACCGGGTCAGGCGCCACTGCGGCCCGTGCCGAATTTCGCCGTCATCTGCTGCCGGTAGGTGATGATGTCTTTCCTGAGCGAGGCGAGCTTCGACATCTTCTCGTCTATCTTGTCGATGTGCTCGTCCAGGATCTCCACCAGCCGGGGCACCATGCGCTCGGTCTGCTTCGCCTCGCCGTATGCGGCGTACAGGTCCTGCATCTCCTTGATGGTCAGTCCCAACTCCTTCAGCTTGATGATGAACTTGATGCGGCGCACGTAATAGGGGGTGAACCCGCGCGTGGCACCGTCGCTTCTCTGCACGCTTTCGATGATGCCGACCTCTTCCCAGTAACGGATGGTCCTGGTGGTCAACCCCAGCGCTATGGCGAGGTCTCCGATCGGGGTTATTTCTTCACCATCTTTGATATTGTCCATTAGTGTCCCTCTTGCCGTAAATTATCGGAATAATCTAGAACATGGCGCTCGGGCTGTCAATCGCTTTCGGTAACCTGAGGGCCGGAGCACCGGCGGCGTGGCAAATAATCTGAGCGCCAGGGTGGAAAGAGCCGAAATCTCCCTTTGCGGCATTTACAAAACAATGTTTTTGTTGTATCAATATGGTGCAGGGATAACGGAGGGTGCTTATAGTGGATATCTTCAAGGTGATCGCCGATCGCCGCAGCATCAGGAAGTATAAGGATGCTCCGGTTGAGAGGGAGAAAATAGAACAGGTGCTCAATTCGGCCAGGCTGGCTCCCTCGTGGAAGAACTTGCAGTGCTGGCGTTTCCTGGTGTTGACCGACCCGGCCAGGAGGGCGGCCCTTCAGGATGCCTTCCCCGACGAGAACCCGGGGAAAAGGGCAATCGCTACCGCGCCTTGCGTCGTCGTGGTCTGTGCCGACCCTTCGGAGTCCGGGGTTGAGAACGGCATCGCGTACTTCATCGCTGACACGGCGATTGCCTTTGATCATCTCTGCCTGGCAGCCCAAGGCCTTGGGCTGGGCACCTGCTGGATGGGGTGGTACAACGAAGAGACCATAAAGGCGGCGCTCGGTATCCCGAGAAACATCAGGGTGATAGGCCTTACCCCGCTCGGCTATCCTGACCAGGAGCCCAAGGCGCGTCCGCGCAAGGAGCTTTCACAGATTGCCTTCTTCGATAGTTGGGGGGCACCGTGCTAGATATGTCAATTAATCGCGCCGCTTTGATCTTTCGCGGTTCACCTCTGTAATCGGCCCTTCTGCCGGCCATTCAGTACTGGGGCAACCGACGGGTTGCCCTTTTTTTGTCTTCCGCCGTCCTGTAGGAGCGGCATTCCTGCCGCGATTAAGCCGAGGCAATCACGGCAGGAATGCCGCTCCCACGCAAACAAATCCCACCGCTCTGTTTTTCCATAAAATCCCGCCGCTCCTGCAAGGTTTGCCCCGCCAGCCGTTACGTGCTATGCTCGCTCCGTCCAACTTCCCGACAGGTCAAGTCAGGGACTTCATTCCACGCCAGTTCCAAGAGCCCGCAAAAGGAAAACCGCCTGCATGGCCATCTCACAATACCCTGCCACCGTTACCATGCCGAAGATCGAAAAGCCGTACCCTTCGGTGCTGGATTTCCTGGCGCAGAGGTTTCCCAAGATCGAGCGCAGTTGCTGGGAGAGGCGCATTGCCCAAGGGAAGGTGCTGGGTGAGGACGGCTTCCCGATAACCTGCGCCAGCCTGTATGCGCCCCAGAAGAGAATCTTCTACTTCAGGGAGGTCGGAGAAGAAAGGATCATCCCTTTTGCCGAGCAGGTACTGTTTCAAAATGACGAGCTGCTGGTCGCCTGCAAGCCTCACTTTCTTCCCGTCACGCCCGGAGGGCCTTACGTTGATGAATGCCTGCTGCATCGGCTGAGAAAGTCCACCGGCAATGACGACCTCGTGCCGCTGCACAGGATCGACCGGGAAACCGCGGGGCTCGTCCTTTTTTCGGTCAATAGCGAAACGCGCGATAAGTACGGCGAGCTGTTCAGAAGCGGCGGCATCGAGAAGAGCTACCGGGCGCTCTCCGCGGCTGCAGGCGAGCCGGGACGGGAATGGCTGGTTGAGAACAGGCTGGTCCGGGGCGAGCCGTGGTTCAGGATGCAGACCGCGCCCGGCCTTGTCAACGCACGCTCCCGGATCAGGCTGCTCCAGGTGGAAGACGGGGTGTCGGAGTTCCTGTTGAACCCTCTCACCGGCAAGACGCACCAGTTGCGGGTACACCTGAGCGGGCTCGGCTTCGGCATCCTGAACGACAGGTATTACCCGCAGCTGCAGCAGGAGCGGCCGGACGATTTCGACAAGCCGTTGCAACTCCTTGCCAAGGCAGTGAAATTCAAGGACCCGATCTCCGGAAAGAATCTCGAGTTCGAGTCCGGCCGCGGGCTTTTGTGGTAATCTAGATGTGCCGCGGGGGCAGCCAGCCCCGCCGGCGTACAAAAAGGTTACCGGAGGTGCGGCGATGTCCAGGAACGTGCTTTTACTGGTTGATTACGGTATCAACAACAGCATTCACATCGGGTTGTTCAAGAAACAATTGAAGGAAGCTGGCTGGCAGCCGGGTCTCGTCGAAGGGACCTTTGAGAAAAAGCTGGACCTTCCAGACGCGCAGATTGAGACCTCGGTGCAGGAGGAGGTGGACAGTGCGGCGAACCTGGCCGTTTTCAAGAAGACCTGTTGTGAGTTGTTCGTAGCCGACGACGAGTTGAAGTTCTGCTGGGATTGGAACACCCCCTAGAAGTGGTGCACATTAAATATCTGGACAACCTCCTTTGATATTGGTTACTATCCGTACATGAACAAACCCTCCGCTATCTTTATATTTTTATTTACCTTAGCTGTAGTAGGCTTCGGTACCTGGCAGCTGTTCGAAGGGAACCTGGAGGCGGCTTTTTCCTCTTTTCCATTCCTGCTGATAATCTACATCTTTATTAGACCTTTCCGTAAATAATGACGATCTGCAGCAGACCTGGTCAAATCTGGCTAAAATCCACGATTTACAAGCCTTTTGCCGATGTGGTTCCGGACTGATTGCCGATAAATGGGGCGTTGACCCCCTTGGCACCGGTCAGATTGTTATGATGTTATGCCGATGGGAGTTTTCATGTCCACGTGTGTGCTCGTGATCGATGACTCAGCTGCAATTCGAGAGCAGGTAGTGCGGACGCTCAGGGATGTCGATCTCTTTGAGCAGTACAAAGAGGCTAGGGACGGGCTGGAAGGGTTCAAGGCGCTGATAGAGTCCAAGGCCGATCTGGTGATCTGCGACGTCGACATGCCTCGCATGGATGGCTTCAAATTCCTGCAACTGGTCGCGTCGCGGCCGGAACTGCAGGGGGTGCCGATCATCATGCTGACCGGCATGATGGATTTCACCTCGAAGATAAGGGGATTGGAACAGGGCGCCAGCGATTACCTCACCAAGCCGTTTGATGCCGGGGAACTGGTGGCACGGGTCAAAGTACAGTTGAAGATCAAGTCCCTGCAGGACGAGTTGAAAAAGGCGAACGAACAGCTGAAGAGGCTCACCAACATCGACCACCTCACCAATCTCTTCAACCGGCGCTATCTCGCGGAGATCCTGGAAGGCGAGTTCTTCCGGGCCCGGCGCAACCACGAGAATCTCTCCCTCGTCATAATCGACATCGACTACTTCAAGAACGTGAATGACAGCTACGGCCACCAAAACGGGGACGTGGTTTTGGCCGCGGTTGCCGGCCTGGCCCAGCAGCAGCTGCGTGCCTATGACAGCGCCGCCCGCTATGGAGGCGAGGAGTTCGTCCTGGTCTTTCCCGGCACTTCTCTGCGAGGCGGCGAAATGGTTGCCGAGCGCCTCAGGCAGGCGGTGCTGGAGTTCGCCTTCCCGGCACCGATGGAAGATCTGACGCTGACGATCAGCGCCGGTGTTGCCACCTACCCATCGCCCCATGTCGACAGTGTCGACTCTTTGTTCCGCCAGGCAGACGAAGCCCTGTACCGGGCGAAGCAAAACGGCCGCAACCGCGTTGAGACGATGGCTGTTTAGAGCAAGAGGCACCTCCTCCCTCCAGGAGCGGCATCCCTGCCGCGATTAAGCTGCAGCAATCGCGGCAGAAATGCCGCTCCTACACTGTTTCCGCCCCTGCCGAATCAGCAGTTTTTAGTTTCGAATAAGAGTTCTTTAATAAAATAACTTGAAAATTATTTAATATGACGGTACACATACTCATTGCATCGCAAGGTGCTTTACTGCGATGGGAGGATGTTGCCATGGATACATTCGATGAGGCATATGCAAGGTACCTGCAATTTCTGGCCAAGCTGGACAGGACGGACGACATTGCTGAAAAAAATGTGCTGTTTCGTCAACTGGCCAAGCAGCTTTCAGACTTGGAGCAGAGGTTGAATATCAAAGAAGTTTCACCTGATCTGGGC
>Ga0209212_1007524_pt1 | contig 12012 bp, 9 predicted proteins | sample RifGroC2_FD_183996 | JGI IMG/M metagenome (GOLD analysis project Ga0209212, IMG submission 183996) | Groundwater microbial communities from Rifle, Colorado, USA - Groundwater C2 (SPAdes) (version 2) | ecosystem: Environmental > Aquatic > Deep subsurface > Groundwater | place: Rifle, Colorado...
TCGTAATGCGCATCCGTCGACTGGAAGTCGTTGTGGAAATCGCCCGCGCTATCCATCGTCGGAAGCTCGACGTGGCACGTCATGCAATTGGTTCCCATGACGAAGGTTCTATGGAAATTGTCGGCGGCAAAAAGTTTCTTGCCGGCATGATCCACAAAACCGTCCCATTTCTGGTGACAGGTCATGCAGAGGTAGTAGGAAACCGGCGCGGAGGTAGCCGCCGTCAGCTGGGCGGAAGTGGTGTGGCACACCTTGCAGTTCTTCATGTCGGACGGGTAGCCGATGGAGTACGAATTTTCACCACCGAGGGGATTGGTGGATCGGAAATACGAACCATCCGGCATGCCTGCCGATTTATGGATCCCGTGGAAATATTCGACAGCGTTGGTGCCCGCTTTCTGCGCCGACTCGACGCGCGTGCCGGCGTCGTTCAGGGTGATGATCCCGATATTCCGGCCAACGATCGAGTGGCAGATCTGGCACTCGGAGCCGCCGACCGCATAATGCCGGAATTTCTCGCTCCAGGCGGGATACGGACCGTGACAGCTGGCGCAGCCGCTATTCGTCACGAGGTCACGAAGATGGGCCGTGCCGTGTTGGATGTTCGCGGTTCCTTCCAGTTCCCACGTACCTATGTACGAAGTCGCCGCCGCGGACCCCGGAGCCTTCACAATGGTCAACAGGTTGGAATTATCGATCACGTTGGCGGCGGGAACCGTGACCTGGTAATTGCCGTTCCCGGTGGAAACCACCGAAGCAATGGAAACACTAAGTTCATGCGTATTGCGATCGTAACCAAATAATTGGTTCCGTTGACCATTTGTAATGTTTGGGGCTGCCATTCCGGCAGGAACTGCCTGGGCAGCGTTATCAAAATGCAGATACACCGCGTAAGGAGCGAAGCTATCGCTGTTTACACCGTCCACCTTGACGTTGAAGGTGGCCACGAGATCGCCGCCCTCGTTCAATCCCGATGCGATACTGCCGACCGTCACGACTCCCGTCTGCGCATGCGTCGCCGTCACGTTGCTGTGGCAGACGGAGCAAGCCTCGGGAGTGGGGTTGGCCGTGAGATCCTCGCCGGCGGGGCCGGTGGAGCCGGCTGCTCCGGCGGCGCCGGTGGCGCCGGTGGCCCCCACAGCCCCCGAGTCACCTGATCCGCATCCCAGGAAGAGCAATGGGACGATCAGAAAGATCGAACACATCAGAAACAGCATTCTTTTCGACATGAAGCCAACCCTCCTCTTTCTGTAGTTGAAAACCTCACTGCCCCCTTGGCGTCATCCACTGCGTGTCCCCTCCTGTTAGCGAACACCTCCTTTCCAGTTGCGGTCATCTGAAAAAATCGGCCTTGGCGGAAAAATCCAGCGGCATACTCCACCGGTAATGAATGAGTAAATCGTGCTTCGATCGTCCTGCGTACCGATACCATCGACATGCCAACAACTATCGCAACAGATGTGCCAGACAAGATTGCGATTATAAAACCTTTAAATTCAGTATGTTAATACTAAGAGCCTGCCGGCGGCCCGGCGCCTCCGGTGAATTCCCCGTTCCCATTCGGGGAAATCGCCAGATTGAGGGAGATCTCCGCAACGAGTGCCATGCGATGGATTGAGGCCCGAACATGGGAAATTGGCCACCTATGCCGGGGAATTCACTTATGTCTCAAAATCAGGAAACGTCACTAACTTAAGATATATCTACAAGATACCGAAAATAAAAAGAATTTTACTACAACGGTTTCTTTTTGCAAATGGTATTCAATTTGCTTCCATTGATAATGTGCTCACTCAACTTCTTCCGAAAATCCTTGTCGTCGACGACGACAAATTGATCGGCTGGGCGTTGCAGAGGGAATTCGTATCCCTGAACATAACCACCCGTATCGTCGAAACCGCAAAGGATGCGCTCGCCGAGCTTCGCAACGGTTCCTTCGATCTCGTCTTTCTCGATATCCATCTTCCCGATGGGAACGGGATCGAACTCCTGGAGGAAGTCCGCCGGATCTCACCAAACGCGAAAATCGCCATCATGAGCGGCGACACCAGCGAGATGAACCAGGAAAAAGCGTTCACCGGCGGGGCGCTGCAATTCCTCGAAAAGCCGTTCGATCTCTCGGAAATCCACGGCATTCTTAAAAGCACCCTGGGAGAACACACGAACAAGAGAAAACAACCGCGGCACATCTGCCGCATCCCGATTCGCATCTCGATCGTGGAGCCCGCGCAGGAGGAAACCCAGTACGACCTTCACAATCTGAATGGCCTGATGGCGGAATTCGGTTCCGGGGGATTCAAGCTTCGCACGGAATATCCCCTACGGGTCGGACAGCATGTCAGCGTGCGGGCCGACACGGAGAACGATCGCTTCCGGAGGTTCGTTCCCCCCGATTCTCATGCCGAGGTCGTATGGGTCAATCCGGTGGAGGATGGCGTTGTGGCCGGGTGTAAATTCGCGAACGACACTACTCCAGACCGAACTTCTTCACCTGGTACCGCAGGGAATCGTAGGTAATCCCCAGGAGCTTCGCCGCCAGCGTCTTGTTGTTGCCGGCCTTCTCGAGCGCCTGGACGATCAGGCCCTTCTCCACCTCTTCCAGGGACAGCCCCGTGTCCGGGATCGTAAGCCCGGGGAACGGTTTCGCCGCGGCTCTCTCCTTGCGTTGCAGGATCTCCGCGGGAAGGTGCTTCGGCAGCACGAGTTCGTCGTTTTCAAGGACGACGATCCGTTCGATCGCGTTGCGCAGTTCCCGGATGTTCCCCGGCCAACGGTAGGCGACCAGCAGTTCCTCCGCCTCCGGGGAGATACCCCCGAGCGACATCTTCTTGTACTTCACCGAATAGTCCTTGAGGAAGTGGCGGGCGAGTAACGGGATGTCCTCCTTGTGATCCCTCAGCCCCGGGAGGTGGAGGGAAAATGCGTCCAGGCGGTAATACAAGTCCACGCGAAACTCCCCCTTTTCCACCGCCTCCTGTAGGTTACGGTTCGTGGTGGCGAACACCGTCGCGTCGATCGGGATGTCTTGCCGACCACCGATCCGCCGGACCTTCCGTTCCTCCAGCACCCTCAGAAGCTTCGCCTGCAGGTCCAGCCGCATCTCCCCGATCTCGTCGAGGAGGATCGAGCCGCCGTATGCCTGCTCGAAGATCCCCTTCTTCTCGGCCTTGGCGTCCGTGAACGCCCCCTTCTCGTGTCCGAAGAGCTCGCTTTCGATCAACTGCTCAGGGAGGGCGGCGCAGTTGATCCCCAAAAACGGGGCGAAGGCGGCGGAATCGCCCTGGTGCATCCGTTGATGGATGTGCCGTGCGAAGACCTCCTTCCCCGTGCCGCTCTCGCCCGTGATGAGGACCATCGGAACACGGGCGGTGGCGAACTTCCCGCACTTCTCCTTCAGCGAGTGGATTTCGTTCGACTTCCCGACGATCTCGGGGTGTGTCAGGTCGGAGCTGATCTTCCGCAGGTATACGACCTCGTCCTTCAGTTTCCCCCGCTCCAGGATTCCCGCGACGACGATCTTCACCTCGTCCAGGTTGAACGGCTTCGTCAGGTAGTCCGCGGCGCCGGCTTTCATCGCCTTGACGGCGGTATCCGCCGTGTCGTCCGAGGTCAGCATCACCACCTGGGTGGGAATCCCCTGCCCGATGATCTCCCCGAGGATGTCGATTCCATCCCGCCCCGGGAGCTTGATGTCCAGCATCACGACGTCGGGGGAGAATTCCCGGATCCTGTCGAGGACGCCCTCGGGGTCGCTTTCCGCGCGGACGTCGTACCCGTCCCCGCGCAGCGCCCGCTCCAGCATGGAGACGATCAACTCGTCGTCGTCCAGCAGGAAGACCTTTCCCCTGGCCTTCATGCCGCCGACCCTTCCGCCTCGACAGGGAGCAGGATGGTGAACAGGGCCCCGCCGCCGGGCCGGTTCGCGACGGCGATGGCGCCGTCGTGCTGCTCGATCATCTGCCGGGAGATCGCAAGGCCCAGCCCGGTCCCCTTCGGCTTCGTGGTGAAGAACGGCTGAAAGACCTTGTCGATGAGGTCTTCGCGGATCCCGCTGCCGGTGTCGGAAACCTCGACCCGGATCGTCTTTCCGTCCGCGTCCAGCCAGGTCCGGACGCCCAGCTCGCCCCCGCGGGGCATCGCGTGGAGCGCGTTGAGGAACAGGTTCAGGAAAACCCGCTGCAACTTGGTGGGATCCGCGAGAATCGTGGGAAGTTCCCCGAACTTCCTTACGATCTCGATCTTCCCGGACCCGCCGGACCCGACGGCCTGGTGCTTCAGGTGGAAGGTGAGGGTCGTGTGCAGCATCTGGTTCACGTTGACCGGTTCCAGCCGCGGTTTCTGGGGCTTGGCGAAGTTGAGGAAGTCCTTCATCAATCCTTCCAACTGGGTGATCTCCGCGACGACTTTCTGAAGGACCGCCTTGTCCTCGGGCAAGATGTACGCCTCTCCGGAGAGGACGCTCATTGCGACCTTGATCCCGGCCATGGGGTTCTTGATCTCGTGGGCCAGGCCCGCCGCCAGTTCCCCGACCACCACCATCTGCTCCGTCCGCTGCATCTTCTGAATCTGTTCCTTCAACGATCCCGCCATCTCGTTGAAGGAGGCCGCGACCTCGCCGAATTCATCCTTCAGGCCTTCGATCCGGTGGTCCAGGTCTCCGCCCTTCAATTTCCGGGTGGATTCCACAAGAACCTTGACGGGACGGGTCAACCCGGAGATGAAAACGAACCCCAGCACCGCCGACAGCAAAGGCCCCAGCGCAACGAGCACGTACAAAATATACTTGGTGTGCTCGATTTCGCTCATCGCCTTCTGCGTGTTTTCCCCAAGCCTGGAGGTGGTGAAGGCGATCACGTCCCCGACCTGCTCGATCAGTTCTTCGCCGGTACGGAAGGCGGCGTCCTTCTCCGCGGCGAGCCTGGAAGTTTCCGCCCGAACCGTCAACACCCTGCTCAGGGCGTCTTTGTACTTGTCCGTTTGCCGTTTCAGCCCGTTCAACCGCTCCATCCCGCGCGGCGAGTGATGGCATCCGAAACAGGTGTCGATCAGTCTTCCCATCCCCATGACGTGCATCACGACCGAATCGAAGCTTCTCGAATACGGCGTGCCCTTAAGCATGAGATCCGCCTGGACTTTCTTGATCTGCAGCAGGAAGTGCTCCCGCAGGATCTCCACCTGGTGAAGCGTGATCAGACGGTCCAGGTTGGTCGTGGCGTTCCGGATGGTGCGGATGACGTATACCCCGGCCAACAGGAAGACGACGGAGTAAACCGCCAATCCGATAGCGATCTTCCGTTTCATCAGTTGTTCATATATTCGTAGGTGGAAAGATCCAGGTGAAGGTCTTCCGCGTATTTCAGGACGACATTGTAATCCCTGTTCGTTGTCTCGATGAACTTCAGCGCGCCGAACCGCTCCAGCACCTTTCTCCCGCCCGGATCCAGGTGCATGGACAGGAGCGACTCCTTCAACAGGTTCCGCACCGACACGTCGATATCTTTTCGCAGTGCGAGGGCGTTTTCCGGCACGTCGGGCGACCTTTCCAGGACGACCAACTCCTGCCGGATCCTGGGGTCGACGCTCGCAAGACGTTGAAACACCGTATTCTTCGCCGCGCCGATGTCGGCCTTCCTGTTGAGCACGTCGTAGATGGCGTCCTCGTGTGTCCCGGTGAAATACGCCTCTTTCAGGAAATGGTCGTAATCCGATATCCCGTGATGATGGAAATACTCCAGCGGGAGAAGGTACCCGGCCGTCGTCGCCTTGTCCACGAATGCGAACCGCTTCCCCCTCATGTCGCCGGCGGTCCGGATGCCGCTGTCCTTCCTGACGAAGATCATGCCGTGATAGGTGGAGGTATTATCGGGAGCCACCGGGCGCGCCAGGACTTCCACGCCCGCTTTCGCATGGGCCAGGACGTAGGTGAAGCTTCCGAAAAAGGCGCCGTCCAGCTTCGACGATTTGAAATTGTCGATGATGTTCCCGTACCGGGGAAGGACTTTAAACGCGATTTTCGCGCCGGTTTTCCGGGAGAGGTACTCCCCCATGGGCTCGTAGCGCTCCATCTGCCGGAAAAGATTCTGCTCGGGAATCAGTCCGATCAACAATTTCTCCACAGACGGTTTCTTCGCGAACGGGGGGGGCTCCTTCGGGGAACAGGCCGCAAGGAACGGAAGGCACAGCGCGCAGAGAATGGAGACGGTCCATCGTTTTCGCATCGAGGGATTTTATCATGAAGACTTCCATAACTGCGGGGATTAAAGCCGCCTGGAACGAAGCCATCCGGGGTATCGCAATCATCGAGTCGAGGATTCTTTCGTCCGTCTACTTTTTCATCATCATTTCGGAAAAATGATTTTCGATTTCTTCCTCATCTGATCCAGCATGGCCTCGGAGAGTTCGTCGGTTTTCTGCCTCCGCAGGATTTCGGCGATATTCTCCTTCTCCGTGGCGAACGTGATGTTCGGATCTACCTTGCTGTCGATCAGCTTGATCACCCAGAACCGCTCGTTGGGTCCCTTGATGATGTCGCTCACCTGGCCAGGCTTCAGGCGATCGATACTGTCTTGCCAGAATGCCGGGATTTGAGACCAGCGCAGATACCCGAGATCCCAGGGGGCATTCATTCCCTTGGGCAGATTCGGGAATCGTCTTGATGCCACTTTTTCGAAGGACTTTCCGCTTTTCAACTCTTTATAATCTTCGGCGATCCGGGCCTCCTCGCCTCTGTAATAAATCTGCCCTAAATGAAACTTTGTTTGAATTTTTTTCGAATTCTTTTCAAAATACTCCTTGACCTCCGAATCCGTGACCACCGCCTTGTTTTTGATGTACTCTCTGTAGAGAGGTGATATCTCCTTCCTTTTATAATCCCGAAATTGCGCTTCCGCTTCGTAAAGTTTCCTGCGGTATTCCTGATTGTTGTCGATACCCAGTTCAAGGGATTGCTGGTAGATAAGCTCGTTGCGAACGAGAACCTGCAGTACGTTATGCGTCGCCTCGGGAGTCACCTTCTCGCCATGCACGACCCTTTTCACGTTCAGATCCACATCATACTCGGTGATCGGCACACCGTTCACCGTCGCCAGGATCTTCCCTTGGACATCGCCATCCGTTTTCTGACTCGCCTCCTTCTTCCCGGCGCAGGAAAAAAGGGTGGCCATCAATACAACGGCGATCAACGAAACAGGGATCCTTTTCAAAGTCTTCTTCTCCTCATTCGTTCTCATTTTCCAGACCTGCGAGGGTGAAAGGAGGGCGGCACCTGCGTGCCTCCCTCCTTTCCGGGTTGAACGTGCCGCCTCGCGGTACTTGCTACCGCTCGGCGGAACCTGCGATCAGTGGCAGGTTTTGCACGATTCCTGCTCATCGCCGCTGAACGGAGCCAACGGCGTCGGGTCATAGGTCTGGGCTTTCATGTGGGCGGTCGCCGCATCGGCGTCGTGGCACCCCATGCAGGCCAAACGGTTGGGGTTGGTCTTCCAGGTGCCGCTTGTCCCTGCGACGGAATGGCAAGACTCGCAGTTGCGGATACCCATCGGGTAGGTGATCCGCCAGTTGCGGCCGAACGCGGAGGTCTCCTCGTGCGCTACCGTGATGGTCGGGTAGTTGAGGTCCGAGCCGTTGTGAACCGCGTGTACCCGCTTTGAGATCGGGTGGCCGCCGCCGCCGAAGGTTCCTGCGGTGTAAGTGGCAGGGTTCGTGCCGGATGCGTAGTCGTGGCAGCCGCCGCACTGATCGACGGCCTGGGCGTTGAAGAGCTTGTTGTGGCGCGGATTGTCGAGCACGAAACCGGTGCCCGCATCGCTCCAGTGGCAGGCGGTGCACCCGTCGGCGATCGGCTTTTCGTCGGTCGCCGTCTTGACCTGGAAGGTGGCCACCGCGACGGAAGGCGTCCGGTAGTCGACCATCGGCGGCTCGGGAGGGTTCCCGGGCCCGCGACTTGCGTCGGCGAACTCGACGTTGATCACGTACGTTCCGGGAACCAGATCGTCGACCGGGTCCAGGGTGTAGGTGATTTTCGTCGGGTCGGAGAAGTTCGCCTTGGGATCAAGAATGACTATGCCACCCGTATTAGTTTTAAACGTGTTGATTATTCGAGCCACCCCGGCGCCGCCGGCAGCCCCGAATGCATTGTTGGCGAACATCCCCCCGGGGCCGGTACCGACGATCGAAATGTTCGGCTGCGCGGTCCGTTCGACAACGTCGCCGGTCGAGGTTATTTTCAGAATGCCGCGGCTTCGGATTGACACTCTGCCGGTGATATTTTTATCGGCGCCGAAGGCAGGGTTAACGAGGGCATCTTCCAGGTACGCGATGGCGCGCTCGTGGAACACGGGGTCCGCGTTCAGCCAGGCAACGACTTCAGCGGGAATGGCGGCGGCGTTGTCCGCGAAGAAGGTGTTCACGTATTTGACTGAGATTGCGCCGGAAACCAGCTCGTCGGCGCCGTACCCCTCGTATTCGGGCTCGTTGTTATAGGTGAGCAGGGACCTGCCGGAGTCCACAATCAGACCGAGGGTTACGCCTGCGCTCAGATCCCACGGTCCAGCGCTGGCGCTAACCACTTTCGCGCGCGCGCCGTACCCCAGTACCGGAATGCGCTGTGCGCGCGGTCCGGTGATATATACGCTGGCCGCCGTAAAAAAGCCGTCCCGGGTCACGGTGCATAAGGTGCTTTCAGAGCCGACCACGGGGACGCATCCTTCCGCAAAAACCGTAGGATAAGCGGCGTCATTAGCCACGTTATCCTGAATCACGGTGTTCGGGACGATGACGGCCCCGGTTTTCGAATCCGTCAGCGCGATGCTGATTATCGGACTTTCACCATTGATGTAGTACCCCCTCGAGGGAGTGTCGGTCGTCAGGGTGATGTCGAACTCCGGGATGTTGCGGATATCCTTCTTGGTCCAATCGTGCGCGTCGGTGACGGATTTACCGAAACCGTTGCCCGCGCCGGGATGGCAAACGGTGCAGAAGTTGTCACTGGACGCGACACCGCCGTCGTGGTTTACGCCGGTTGCCCAATCGATCGTGTCATGGCAGGAACCGCACGCCGCGCGGGAGGGGACGGTTTTCCAGTTGTCGACGTCCACCCCGGCGCCGGTGTGGCATGCCTGGCAGTTGGCGAGCACCGCCGGGAAGGCGGCCCCTTCCCAGGAATGGGGGTTGGTCGAGTTGCCCCAAAGCATGTACCTGCCGTTGTCGGTCGTTTCGTCCGCGGGGGTCCACGGATTGTCATAATACTTCCCGTCGGGACCCGCAACGCTGGCAAGCTCATTGCCGGCGTGGATCTTGTGGATCATGACCGCCATTTCGATGCTCTCGCCGCTCTGGGCATCTTTGCCGTCCGGGCTGTGGCAGGTGACGCAGCCTTCCACCGTGACGCGGTCGCCGCCGTGCCCGGAGAATTCGGGACCGTGGCACTTCTTGCACGCCGCGGTCAGAACGATGTTGCGCGTCGCGGTGACGGCGGCGCCGTTCGGCACGAAGTCGAAGTCGCCCTCGCCGGTCGCGCCGTTGTGGCCGCCCGTGTACACACTCACCCGGTGGGTCAGCGTGCGGTCGTACCCGATAAGTGTCACATTGTCGGGGAGCGTCGCTGTGGCCAGGTTCTTCCTGAACGTGTAGGTGTAGCTCCCGCCGCCGTTGTTGACGAGCGTACCGTTCGCCGCCCCGGTACCGCTGCTTTCCCGGGACCCCTGATTGGCTGTGTTTCCGGCCGGCATGTCAAAGGCGTTGCCCGCTTTATCCTGCGTGCCGGCAACCGTTTCGGACCGCCAGAAGTAGGGGACCCACCTGTTGTAACTGAAGCCGCTCCCCGCGGGCGCCAGCTTGAAGATGCCGGCGGAGGCGGAGGTGATATCGATGACCGGTGTGGTGCCTTTCTTGACGGTGAAATTGACCGTCGCCACCCCGGTGGCATCGGCGGTCGCACTGGTGATATTGACATCCACCAGGTACTTGCCGGCGGCCGCCATCTCTTCCGCCGCCAAAGTGTCCGCGCCATGCCTCGTTGCGATTCTGGCGGCGCCGGATGTGCCGTCGGCGCCCGTGGCGCCCGTGCCGCCGGTAGCGCCCGTGCCGCCGGTAGCGCCCGTTGCGCCCGTTGCGCCGGTGGCGCCCGCGGGGCCCGTGTCGCCCGAACCGCACCCGTAGAACGCCAAAGGCGTCGTCAGAAGAAGAAAGGCCAACAGAGTTAACAGCTTCCTCATCGTTCCCTCCTCACTGGATGCATCTCTGGGTGGTTGGGTACGGAAAAGCTATCGTCTGCAGCCTCATCCCTCTCCCCCGGTCCACCTCCTTTCGGTTGCGTTTCCTGGCGGAGCAAACCTTCGCCGACAGAGGAGCGCAATGCAAGGATTCTTCAGCCAACTCGTCGGTACAGCCCCACGAGCTCCGAAGGATCGCCTTGCCCGCCATGTATCCATACATTCCTATTTATAAAGAATACTGTATACAATAATAATTCGCTTCGTCAAGGAACTTTTCGGGGATCTTACGGTCGAGGCGGGGTCGCTCTCCCTTGAAATCGACTCACGGAAAACGAAAAAAAGAGCCCGGCCCCCTGGAAGGGGCTGAACTCTTTTCCCGAGCCCCCCGGCATAGAAGAGGTGAGGGCGGGAGACTAGTCGGTCATACCCTTGCTAAAGAGATGTCGAGGCCCCGTCGGCCAGGTCGGCGAGGTTCAGTATCATCATGAACATGAAGGGGAAGAGGACCGGGCAGGTTGAATGGCGCTAATGCTTGTCGATCCCGTGCAGCATGAATAACGCGTGATCCATCGTTTTCGTTATTTCACTCATGTACTCCGTCACCGCCTTCACGCTTCCCGGCAGCGTGTACACCATCGTTTTCCCCATGGCGCCGGCGACTCCCCTGCTCAACAAGGCATTCGGCTTCTCCATGCCGTATTTCACGCGAATCAGCTCCATGATCCCGGGCAGCTGTTTGTCAAGCAACCCGGAAACGGTTTCGACCGTGATATCCCTCTCTCCGATTCCGGTTCCCCCGGTGGTGAAGATGAAATCGGCTTGATCGTTTTTATGTCGCATCAGCAATTTTCGTAAAGCGTCGGCGTCGTCGGGAATGAGATCATTTTGAATTTCGAATCGTTGATTCCTTCCGGAGAAGAAGGAATTCAGGATTTCCCTGATTCTCGGACCGCTGCGATCCTCGTAGACGCCGCCGCTTGCCCTGTCGCTCAGCGTAATGATGGAGACGCGCACTGTTTTCGGAACGTAATCGATCCGGTCGTTCGGTTTTATTTTGCCTGTTTTGATCACACGGCAAAAAATACCTTCTTTCGGCATGACGCAATTTCCGACCTCCTTGAAAATCGCGCAGGTGGTTCCATGGCATTCCTTCCCGATCTGCGTGAGCTCAAGTTCGGTATCGCCGATCCGGAAACGGTCGAAAATACGGCACCCGGGAAGATCGATGCCTTGCGTGGTGATGTTTTCCGCGAATTCCCCGACGTTGATTTTCCTTTTCGCTTCCCTTGAAAATTTTTCGACGCTTTCCATGGCAAGCAAACTGACCTGCCGGTGCCACTCCCCGGCATGGGCATCGTCCATCACGCCGGTCCGGGTGAGGGTTATTTCCTCCACGGGATGCTTTACCGTTCCCTTTTTTTCGGAGATGTTCACGGAAATGACTTTGGGGCTATTCATGATCACCCGCCGATGGCATTGAATGTATTCCGGGCGCTTTTCGTGCCGCATTCCGGTTTGGCTTCGATCGCCATCCGTATCGCCCTCTCCGAACCGAGTTCCCTCACATTGAAGGAAAGATCGTTGAACAGGCACGGACGCAGCCTTCCGTCGCTGGATAATCGCAACTTGTCGCACAAGCTGCAATTGCCTCCCGTTCCCCCCTCCACGGGGGCGTACTCGCCGGTTTCCAGGTTCATCTGATGGATGAAACGGACGTTGAATTTCCTGCTTTCACAAAAAGCCTTCACCCCGAGAGCGTCCGGTTCGTCGGACGATTTGTTGACGACACAATTGATCT
>Ga0209212_1007529_pt1 | contig 12004 bp, 10 predicted proteins | sample RifGroC2_FD_183996 | JGI IMG/M metagenome (GOLD analysis project Ga0209212, IMG submission 183996) | Groundwater microbial communities from Rifle, Colorado, USA - Groundwater C2 (SPAdes) (version 2) | ecosystem: Environmental > Aquatic > Deep subsurface > Groundwater | place: Rifle, Colorado...
GGCGCTAAAAAAGTGCATGTGGACATAGACCCGCAGGAACTTGGAACCAAGGTGAAGACCGACCTGGCTTTGCGCGCGGACCTGAAAATTTTCCTGAACCAGCTTAATTCCGGACTTAAAGGCGCTGTTAAGAACGAACTATCTTCCTGGTACCGGGCCATAGACCTGTTCAGGAATGAATTCCCGGAGATAGAGACCCTGGATAAAGCCGGGGAGATAAATCCGAACAGGTTCATAGCCCTGCTCTCCGAACATTCCCGCGAGGGGGATATAATCTGCTTCGACGTGGGCCAGAACCAGATGTGGGCCGGCCAGTCCTTCCGCCTGAAGAAAGGCCAGCGTATGCTTATCTCCGGCGGCATGGGCTCGATGGGCTTCTCCCTGCCGGCGGCCATAGGCGCGGCTATAGCCTGCCCCGGGCGCCGGGTGCTGGCTATCTGCGGCGACGGCGGCCTGCAGGTTAATATCCAGGACCTGGACTCCCTCCCTTTGCGCAAGCTGCCGGTGAAAGTGATACTGATGAATAATGGCTGCCTGGGCATGGTGCGCCAGTTCCAGGATATTTATTTCGGCAGGCGAAGGCAGTCCACGCTGGAAGGCTATAACTGCCCCGACCTGAAAAAGATAGCCGAGGCCTATGGCCTGCCGGTCACCGTAGTGCGCGCGATGGCGCAGGCCGGCGGAGCTTTGCGCTCGGCCCTGGCCGCCAAAGGCCCTGCCCTGGTGGAAGTTAAGCTCACCCCCGAGACTGCCGTGGAGCCCAAGCTGGTGGTGAACAGGCCTATAGAGGACATGTCGCCGCATATGCCGCGCAAGCGGCTGAACGAAGCTATGATCATAAAGCCGCTGCCGGAGAGAAATGACAAATTCTAAGGTTTTCCTGACCGGCGGTTCCGGCCTGGTGGGGAAGAATATCCTGGAGCATAGCGCCGCCGGGAAATATGAATTCTTCGCGCCGGCCAGCTCCGAACTGAACCTTTTTAATTTCGAAGCCGTGAAAGCTTATATTGCGAAGATAAAGCCAGACTTCGTCATACATGCCGCCGGCCGCGTAGGCGGCATACAGGCCAATATGGCCTACCCGGTGGAATTCCTCCTCGAGAACCTGGACATGGGCCGGAACGTGGTCTGGGCGGCCAGGCAAGCCGGCGTCAAAAAACTTATCAACCTCGGAAGTTCCTGCATGTACCCCTGCAATGCGCCGGCCCCGCTGAAAGAAGAGATGATACTGCAGGGGGAATTCGAGCCCACCAATGAAGGCTATGGCCTGGCCAAGGTGGCTGTTTACAAACTGGCGGCCTATATTTCCAAACAGTACCCGGAGTTCAGCTATAAGACCCTGATACCCTGCAATCTCTACGGGCGCTGGGACAAATTCGCCCCGGAGCATTCGCATATGATACCGGCCGTGATACGCAAGCTGCACCTGGCCAAGGTCAAAGGCGAGAAGAGCGTGGAGATCTGGGGGGACGGCAAGGTCCGCCGCGAGTTCATGTACGCCGGGGACCTGGCGGACTGCATCCATAAAGCCCTGACCGATTTCGGGACCCTGCCGGAGCTTATGAACGTGGGTATCGGCGACGACCATTCGATAAACGATTATTACCGGGCCGTGGCCGAAGTTGTGGGCTATAAAGGCGTTTTCGAGCACGACCTCACCAAGCCCGTCGGTATGGTGCGCAAGCTGGTGGATATTTCGCGGATGAAAGCCTGGGGCTGGAAGCCAGCCACCCGGCTCAGGGACGGGATAGCCGCCTCTTATGAATTCTTCGAAGCCGGCCTGGCGGTCAAATAGTATGACAGCTAAGTTCGATAAAAAAATACTTGCGGTACTGATGGAATGGGAATACTGCGATCCCAAGCTCGGCCCCTCTATGGACCGGGAGTATTTCTTCAAGAACCTGAAGAAAGTGGCCGCCGAAGTGGAGCCTTTCTGGTATGACGCCTATATCAAAGACCTCCCGAAGCTCCAGGAGAAGCTCCTCGAGAAAGCCGCGTCTTATAAACCCGACCTTATTTTTTTCGTGCCCTATCTGGACCAGTTCAAGCCGGAAACCCTGGAGCTGCTGAAGAAAAGCTGGCCCACTTTCGCCTGGTTCGGCGACGATACCTGGCGCTTCGAGCTCTACCCGGCTTTGATAGCCAAACATTATACCCATGTAGCGACCACAGACCCTTTCAGCGTCGCTAAATACAAAGCTATAGGCATAGAGCCTATACTCAGCCAATGGGCGGGGCAGCCGGTGGCGACAGCGGAGAGGCCTCTGCCGCCGGAGAAATACGAATATGAAGTCTCCTTCGTGGGGGGGTATAACCGCTACCGGGCCTGGTATATAGAAAAGCTGCGCGAGGCAGGCATAGACGTGAAATGCTTCGGCGCGGGCTGGCCGGCCGGGAAGGTCTCCTTCGAAGAAATGGACAGGATCTTTTACGCAAGCAAGATAAACCTGAACCTCTCCAACAGCGTCAGCCATGATATCCGCTATATCTTCAGCAGCTTCCGCTCCGCCTTGACCTATTTCCGCGGGGCCAAAAGGGCCGAGCAGATAAAGGCCAGGAATTTCGAGATCCCGCTCTCAGGCGGCTTCCAGCTGACGAACTATGTGGCCGGCATAGAGAAATACCTGAGGATAGGCGAAGAAGTCGCGGTCTTCTCCTCGCCCGAAGAGTGCGTACAGCAGGTCAAATACTACCTGGCCAATGAGGAAGAGCGGGCCAGGATAGCGCGGGCAAGCTATGAGCGGTCTATAAGGGAGCATACCTACGAGGCCCGTCTTAAGAACATCTTGCTTTCTATCTGGGGAGGGAAATGAATATCCTGTTGACCGGCGCCACCGGCTTCCTGGGGAGCCATGTCCTTGAAATGCTTCTTTCCTGCGAGGGAGTGAAAGTCGCGGTAGTAAAGAGAAGCTTCTCGAACCTGGACAGGATAGGTCACCTGACCAGCCACCCGTCCCTCACCATGTACGACCTGGACCGGACCACGCTGCCGGAAATATTCTCGGCGGAAAAGATAGACACTATCATCCATGTCGCCACCGAATACGGCAGGGGCGAACCTTCCTGTATTAAAGCCATAGAGACAAATCTGGTTTTCCCTGTGCAGCTTATAGAAGAGGGGCTTAAACACGGTCTCGAGACCTTCATCAATACCGATTCCTACTTCAACAAGCAGAACTTCTCCTATTCCCACCTGATCAATTATTCCCTTTCCAAGAAAGTGTTCCTGAACTGGCTGCATCACTTTTCGAAGAGGATAAAGGTCTGCAATTTGGTGCTGGAGCATATCTACGGCGAGGGGGATGCCCCGGCCAAGTTCGTGCCGATGCTGATAGACGCTATCGCGGTAAAGCGCCTGGAGAAGCTGGCGCTTACCTACGGGCATCAAAAAAGGGACTTCATTTATGTCAGCGACGCCGTAAGCGCCTATAAGGCCGTCGTCGAGCATGCCGGGAAGAACGCTTTCAGGTTCAAGGAGTTCGAGGTGGGGACCGGAGTCAGCACCCCCATCAGGGAGTTCGCCGAGGCGGTCAAGGCCGTTTCAGGGAGCTCCACCGTCCTGGATTTCGGCGCGCTGCCCTACCGGGACGATGAAATAATGAATTCTTACGCCGATCCGATAGAATTGCTCAATATCGGCTGGAAACCCGTCTTTTTTCTTAAAGAAGGGCTTTCCCGGATTATAGCGGCTTCAGCTATAAAGCAGGTCCCGTGACCAGCGGCCCGGTCCTGACATTCGCTATTCCCACCTATAACGGGGCGGAGTTCCTCTCCGGCGCGATAGATTCCATCGTTAAAGAAGCCGCCGCGGAAAAATTCAAGGATATCGAGGTCCTGGTCTCCGATAACTGCTCCACCGACGGGACGCGGGAAATAGCGGAAAAGTACCAGGCGGAGTATCCCGGGACCGTAAGGTACCGCAGGAACGAAGAGAATATCGGTTATGACAGGAACGTGGACCTGGCGGTAAGGGAAGCGAAGGGGGAATATGTCTGGCTCATAGGCGACGACGACTATTTAAGCCCCGGCGCGGTGACGGTGATCCGCGCTAAACTCCTCGCACTGGGCGAACCCAGGCCGGCCGCCCTGATAGCCCCGGCCGACCATTACAATATGGTCAGGAAAGAAATGGTTTACGCGGCCCGCCCGCCCGCCGACAAGATCTGCCCGGACGGGAATGCCTTCTTCGAAAGCACTATGTGGGCGACGTCTTCCATGGGGTCCGTCCTGGTGAACAGGGAGGCCTGGCGGAAAACGGACCTGAGCGACGCCTTTGGAAGCAATTGGGCGCACCTTGCCGGCTTGATCAAGATAATGAAGGACAGGCCGGGAGTTGTCCTGTCCGCGCCTCCGGTCATAGTCAGGATCCGTAATCCGAGATGGCAGGGGAATTTTGGCAATCAGCTCCGGGCCGGCTTCACTCACCTGGATATCCTGTCGCGCCTCGATACCGAGGGCTATTCTCCGGGGATCTTCAGGGAATTTGTACGGCAGCGCGCCGCTTCCAACTTCATGGCTATCGTTACCCTGAAGCCTTCCGCTCTCGGCCAGAAACTGGAGATAGCGAGGGGAATGGCGCGGCACCTGTATAAGTATCCCGCTTTCTGGCTTATCCAGCTGCCGGCATTGATGTTTATCCCTAACCTGCCCAGGGTAAAGCGTTTTTTGCTGGGTCTTTTCAGGAAATAGTCCCCTTATGAAAGTAATATTGGCGACACTAGCTATCGAACCGGAAAGCCGGAATGAGAATAACCGCAACGCGGCCTATTCCCTCGGGCTGGGGTACCTGCATTCCACTCTCGAGGCCGCCGGGCACCAGGTCAGGACCGTATTCCTGAACAATGTGGATTATCCGGCTTCGGACGCCGCCTTTTTCGCGGCCGTCGGGGAGAACGGGCCGCAGGTGGTAGGTTTCCAGATATTCAGCATGAACCGCGTTTCCACCTTCGCCGCGATCCAGAAACTTCATTCCCTGCATCCTGAAATACATATCGTGATCGGCGGGGTTCACGCTTCGATAATGTACGAACAGATACTGGCCAGGTTCCCCTATGTCACGGCCGTTATCGGAGAGGGGGAGCTTACCCTGAAAGAACTGCTGGAAGTTTTCTCCGGCGCAAGGGAGCTGGAAAAGGTCAACGGCCTGGCTTATTTCCGGGACGGCGCGGTCCGCCTGACCCCGCCAAGGGCGCTGCTGGAGGACCTGGACAGCCTGCCCGAACCGAAGCACGGGGTTTTCTTCGAAAGCGAACCAGGGCGCACCGTGGCCCATATGATCTCTTCGCGCGGCTGCCCCTTCGACTGCACTTTCTGCTGCCTTAAGACCATAAGCAAAAGGCGCTACCGGACCCGCAGCGTAGAGAACGTGGTCGCCGAGATCAGGAGGCTGAAAGCGGCCTATCCGCTCCTGAAGGAAATACAGTTCCACGACGACACCCTGCTCCTGGATAATGCGCGGGTCATCGCCCTGTGCAAACTTCTGGTAAAAGAGGACATGAAGCTCGACCTGGTCTGCAGCGCCAGGGTCAAACCGGTTTCGGCCGAAATGTTCGGCTGGATGCAGCGGGCCGGCTTCAACAAGGTGATGTTCGGCCTCGAGACCGGGTCAGCGAAACTCCTGCAGTCCATCCATAAGGGCATAACGAAAGAGGACGTCATAAACCTTTTCAAGACCCTTAAGCCCTTCGATTTCAACGTCACGACCTTCCTCATGTGCGGCTTCCCTGGCGAAACCGAGGAAACGGTGAACGAAACCATTGAACTGGTGCGCGCCACCCAGAAGATAAAATACAATCTGGTGGCCGGCGTCGGTAAACTCTGGGTCTACCCCGGCACCGACGTTTACCGGGTGATGAAAGAGGCCGGAAAGATAAGCGACGAATTCTGGCTGCGGGAGGAACCGGTCCCCTATTTTACGGTGGAGCACGACGCGGCCGCCCTGGGCCGGTTCGAAAAAAAGATGGTTGAGAACCTCTCCTTCCTGTCCATCTTCACTTTCCGCGGTTTCTTCCTTCACTTCCTGAGGACGCCGCTGGTCATTACTTCTTTTTTCCTGCAGCCGCGGAATAAAAAGATCCTGCTGAGCGCGCTCGCCGCGTCCGCGCAGAGAAATTTCCCGAACGCGTACAAAAAAGCGTACCAGGCGTACAAAAAGACGGCAGCCGCCTGAAGCCTTATGAAGAAAACCAACCTCGCTATCTGGGTGGGAAAACCCTACGACAACGACACTTTATTCGACAGTTCCAGCCCTATAGACCCGGATAAGAGATGGGCGCCTTTCCAGCAGCTTAAACGCGAGGTGGAGAGGAGCGGAGGAAGCTGCCATACCCAGGACGTCTGGTTCCGCGACGGCCTTAGGCCCGACGCCGTGCTTTTCCTGGATATGCCGGACGCCCCGGTGGCCCGCCTGCTGGGCAAATGGGGCGGGAAAGTCCGCAAGCTGCTGTTCCTGCAGGAGCCGCCGATCATCATGCCGCGCAACTGGGAGAAGGCGGCGCATGAGCAGTTCGACAAAGTGTTCACCTGGAACGACTCCCTGGTGGATAACCGGCGGTACATAAAGATGAACTGTCCCTACCCCGTCCCCGCCTCTATCCCCAAGGACCTGGGCGGGAAAAAACGTTTCTGCACGCTTATCGCCGGGAACCACAGGTTCTCTTACCAGTTCGAGCTTTACTCGAAACGCGAGGAGGCGGTCCGCTGGTTCGAACGGAACCACCCGGAGGATTTCGACCTGTACGGCCGCGGCTGGGACGAGTATGTTTTCCGCGGGATAAAGCCCATACGGGCGCTGAACCGCCTTAAGTTCCTTAAAAAGCTGCTAGCCCCTTCCTTCCCTTCCTACCGGGGGCCGGTGCAGCGCAAATTCCCGGTCCTGGCGGAGCATAAATTCTGCATCTGTTACGAGAACTCCTCCGATACGCCCGGGTATATTACGGAAAAGATCTTCGATATCTTCGCGGCCGGCTGCCTGCCGGTCTATTGGGGGGCTCCTAATATCGCCGAGCATATCCCGGCCGATTGCTATCTAGACAAGAGGGACTTCCCCTCGTACGAGGCTCTTTACGAGCGTATGAAGGCGATGACGGACGCAGAATATCTTTCCAGGCTGGACGCCATAGAGTCTTTCCTGAAGAGCGAAAAGGGGCGCAAATTCTCTATAGAGTACTTCGCGGAAACTCTGGCGGAAGAACTTGCGAACTGAACTATGAAAAAAATATTGCTTGTCAGCCCGCCCCTGCAGGTAAACGCCCAGGCGCCCTCCATAGACAATTCCTACGGGCTAGGCCTCGCTTACCTGCACGCGGTTTTGGAGAAGGAGGGCTACGAGGTCCGGACGCGCAGCTATAATAATTCAGCCCCGGCGGCTTCGGCCGCCGCCGTAGAAGCGGAGCTGGCCGCGTTCAAGCCGGATTTCTTCCTGGTCCAGGTCTTTACCATGAACCGGGTCGAAAGTTTCAAAACCATAAAAAAAGCCAGGGAGCTGCTGCCAGGCTTGCGGATAATCGCCGGAGGCGTGCACGCCTCCATCTACCCGGCGCAGCTGCTGGACAATTACCCGGTGGACTGCGTGGTGATAGGCGAGGGGGAAGTCACTATCGTAGAGCTTCTCAAGGCTTTAACTTCCGGCGCGGACCTGGACGAAGTAAAGGGGATAGCCTACCGCAGTGGCGGTGCGACCGTGCTTACCGCGCAAAGACCGCTGATAGAGGACCTGGACGCCATTCCCTTCCCCAAGCACGGGCTCTTCATCGAGAACGAGCCCCTGCGGGAGATGGGCTGCATCCTTACCAGCCGCGGCTGCCCGTTCCGCTGCAGCTTCTGCTGCCTGCATACCGTGTCCCGGCGGCGTTTCAGGACGCGCTCGGTGAAGAACGTGGTGGACGAGATAGAATATATCGCCGCGACCTTCCCGCAGATAAAGGTCCTGCAGATAGCCGACGATACATTCACGCTTAACCAGGCCAGGGCTATAGAGGTCTGCCGCGAAATAATCCGGCGCGGCATAAAAATGAGGTTCCTCTGTTCGGCGCGCATAAAACCGGCCAGCGTGGAGCTGTTCGAGGTCATGGAGCGGGCCGGGTTCGAGGGGATAGGATTCGGGCTTGAGACCGGGAGCGCGAAACTACTAAAGTCCATCCACAAGAATATCACGCGCGAAGACGTCGTGGAGACGTTTAAAATGCTCAAGGGCAGGAATATCAAGATCGCCACCTACCTGATGGTCGGCTTCCCCGGCGAGAGCGACGAGACCGTGGCGGAAACGATAGACCTGGTAAAGAAGCTCCAAAAGATAAAGTACTTCAACTTCGCCGGCGTGGCGATGCTCTGGGTCTACCCTAATACCGAGGTTTACGAGGTCCTGCGCGCCAGCGGCCGGATGGACGACAGCTACTGGCTTACCGACAAGGACGTGCCGTTCTTCACCCTCGAGCACTCCGAAGAGGAACTGCAGAGGATGATAACCACGATAACGCTCGCCTGCCGGCCTTGGCGGCAGTGGGTGCGCTATATGCTGAGCGAACTGCTGCACCCGGTGCGCACGGCGCGATCCGTCCTGCCGAGGCTGCGCAAGCTGAAGCGTGCTATTTTCGACAAATGAACAGGGACTACCTAATACTCGGCGCCGGCCGCACGCTCCAGATCCTTATCTCGCTGGCGGCCATGCGCCTCCTCACCCGGCTCCTTTCCGGCAGCGAGGTGGGGAACGTCTACCTGGTCCTTTCACTGACCTCGTATTTTTCGCTGGTGCTCCTGAGCCCGGTCGGAGTGTACATAACCAGGCGCCTGAACGACTGGCATAAAGAGGGGCTCCTGCTCGATCATTTCGCCTGTTATAACGTCTATGTAGCGGCCGTCGCCTTGTCCGTTTTTCCTGTACTGTACCTGGTAAAAGGCGTTTTCGGGGTGGCCTCCGGCATCAGCGCCTGGGGGCTGGTCCTGCTGGCTTCCGGCTATATCTACGCCGCCACCTGGAACTCGACGCTCATTCCCGCCCTGAACATGCTGCACCACCGGCGCAGCTTCGCTTTCTTCTCCACCGTGACGCTGCTGCTCTCCCTGGCTTTCTCCGTGCTGCTGGTACAAGCCCGCGCCGCCTCCGCCACGATGTGGATAGCGGGCCAGATAGCTGGCCTTACGCTTATGGCCGCCGCCTCCCTGCTTTATTTCCGGCGGAAGGTGAGCTACGGCGTTAACACGGCCAGGGTACTGGAACTTCTTAAAAAACCGCGCCTCGAGGGGATCGCCAAATTCTGCCTTCCCCTGCTGGTCATGACTTTCTTCATGTGGATGCAGACCCAGTCCTACCGCCTCATCATCGAAAAGAATCTCGGCCTCGACTTCCTGGGCAGGATGGCCGTGGGGCTGGGGATAGCGGCCGCTATCGCCGCGGCGGCGGAATCCCTTATCCAGCAGATCTACTACCCGATCTATTACACCGAGATCGATACGCAGGACGGGTTGGCCCGCAAGGCCGCCTGGGATAAAATGGCGGGGGCCATTATCCCGCTGTACCTGCTCACGGCTTTATTCGTTTCTTTTCTCGCCAGGCACCTGGCGACGGTCCTCGTGGACGTTAAATTCCATGATGTATGGATCTTTACCGTATTCGGGGCCTGGGTGGAATTCGCCAGGGTCACGTCTAATATCTTCGCTTCCGTGGCGCATTCGGAAATGCGCACCGGGCCGCTCGCAAAACCGTACGCTTTCGGCGGGCTCCTGACCGCCGGCGGGGTATACTTCGCCTCGCTAGCCCCTGGTCACGCGTTCTGGGTGCCCGCCGCCCTCGTTCTTTCCGGCTTCGTCACCTTGTTCCTGATGGTCGTCGGGATGCGCCGTATAATGAGGGTGGCCCTGGACCTCGGCTCGTTGAAGTTGTGCTTGCTCCTCGCCCTGCCGTTCCCGCTGGCGCTGCTGGTCAGGAACGGCGCGGGTTCCGTGCTGACCGCAGGCGGAGTTCTGCTGGCCATGGGAGCTTATTTTCTGGCCGCTCAATACCTGCTTTACCGCCGGGCCTCGGCCGCGGGGGGGTGGCGATGAACAAGCCGACCCAGCCGCTTGTCCGTATTTGCGTCCCTGTATATAACTCGGGGCCGACGCTTGCCGCCACTCTGGATTCCATCCTGGGGCAGACCTACCGCCGCCTTTCCGTAGTTATCGTTGATAACGCGTCCGCGGATAATACGCTCGAGATCGCCGACGCTTATGCCGCTAAGGACGAGCGGGTGCGGGTCGTCCGCAATACCGTTAACGCCGGGGCCGAAGGGAACTTCACCCGCTGCCTGCAGCTGGCGGACGGCGACTATACCGCGATCTTCCATTCCGACGATATTTATACCCCGGCCATGGTCGCGGAGCAGGTAGGTTTCCTGGAAGCGCACCCGCAGGCCGGCGCCGTGTTCACGATGGCGGAGAGCATCGATACGGAGGGAAAGCCCGGCCGGACCTATGAACTGCCGCCGGAACTTGCCCGCCCAGGAAGCCCACTGTATGATTTCCAGGAAATCTTCAGGGCCCTGCTTAAACACGGGAATTTTATTTTTTGCCCCAGCGCTATGGCCAGGACGGCGGTCTACCGGGACCAGATCAAGGTCTGGGACGAGGCCGGTTACAAGTCCTCCGCCGATCTGGACGTCTGGCTCAGGATACTTAAGTCTTCCCCGATCGGGATCCTGCCCGCGCCGCTCCTGCGCTACCGCGGCGCGGCGGCTACCAGTTTCAGCTATACCGCGCTCCGTGAAAAATCCGCCCCGCACGATATGCTGCGAGTTTTCGAGGCGTATGCCGGGGGCTTTGCCGCCGGCTTAATGGGAAGGGAAGAGCGCTTCGACCTGGCGATGCTGGTCCTGAAGGACAATATCAACAGGGCCTTTAAACTGATCTCGTCGGGCAGGCGCGGGGAGGCATTTCCCCTGCTCCGCGGCCTTTTCAAACCGGAGAACCTCCGGGCTTTTAAGAGCGCGCTACACCTCAAAGTTATAGCCTACGGCTGCGCCGTGCTGCTTTTTTACCTCCTGCCCCTGCCGGAGAGCGTACGAGCCAGCCTCTTCAAGGCGAGATACAAAGGCTAGTCCCGGCCGGCTTTCCCTCCCGCATTTAGCCTCCCGGCGCGCTTTCGGCGGTTTTATCGAGAGATAAGGACTTTGCTACAATTTCATAGCGGCAGGCCGTTCGAGACGTTCAGACGCCCTGTCTTCGGCTGCGGCACCGGAGGTTTATGATAATTTTAGGCTCCCAGGTAAGTCTGGCGGACTTTATCCCGCCCATCGTATCCAGAATAGCCAAGAAAATATCCGTCAGGATACATAATCCATTCGACAGGATCCCAAGGTCCGTGCAGGTCCGCTGGGTGCTGGACGTAGGGGCGAACCAGGGGCATGTGACCGTCGCGGCCTTAAAATCCTACCCCGGGGCGCGGGTCATCTGCTTTGAGCCCGTTAAAGGCCTTTTTGACCGCTTAAACTCCAGCCTGGAGAAGTATAAGGACAGGGTGACGCTGTATAACCAGGCTCTTTCCGATACGAACGGTGAAGCCGAGATCAATATCTCCACCTTCTCCGGAGCGAATTCGCTCAGCCCGCAATCCGCGTTCCATAAAGCGCTGAACCCCGGCGTAGCGGAGATCGGCAGGGAAAAAGTAAAACTGGTCAGGCTCGACGACATAGCCGCGGACCTGCCTGCCGCCGAGATAGACGTGATGAAGATCGACGTCGAGGGACATGAACTGAACGTTTTGCGCGGGGGGGAGACGTTCATCAAGAACAAGGTGGATACGATCCTGATCGAGGCTTCGTTCCAGCGCGACGCTTCCTGGGAAAAGCAGTCTTTCATGGAAATCTTCAACCTGCTGGAGGATTGGGGTTTCCGGCTGGTCAATGTCTACGACGCGCCGGATTCCACCAGCCTGACGAATTCCGGCGACATGATGGCCGCCCAGATGGATTGTGTCTTCAGGCATAAATCAAGGCTCAAGATGCCGGCGCCGAAATAAGGGCCGCCCGGG
>Ga0209212_1007530_pt1 | contig 12003 bp, 6 predicted proteins | sample RifGroC2_FD_183996 | JGI IMG/M metagenome (GOLD analysis project Ga0209212, IMG submission 183996) | Groundwater microbial communities from Rifle, Colorado, USA - Groundwater C2 (SPAdes) (version 2) | ecosystem: Environmental > Aquatic > Deep subsurface > Groundwater | place: Rifle, Colorado...
CCTCGTAAATGCTGGAGGCCACCAGAATGGCGTTACCGCGACCGTCATTCAAACGGCGGCGTTTCTTAAAGTCGAAGATGATGTCAGCTACTATCCTCGCCATACGGGATTTTGAGCTGAGCACGTTCTGCATCGTGCCCCATTTCTCGCGCAGAGCCGCCTTTTGCCAATCATTCAAATCTGTCGTGGAAGCTTCAAACCACTCATCGACCTTTTCCTCTGAACCAAGATGCTGATCGATGTCCCGTGCTTCGTAGAGCAGGTCGAGGACAACCTCATCCTCCACCCCTTCGCTGAACTTGTAGGTATGGATATAGCCGCCGAACACTTCCAGGCTGGTCTGTTTGTCCTGCTTGAGCAGCGGAGTGCCGGTAAAGCCGATAAACACGGCATTGGGCATCAGCGCCTTCATGGTGCGGTGCAGCTTGCCGCTCTGGGTGCGATGGCATTCATCCACGAACACGAAAATTTCACCCACCGTCGGGCAGGGTTGCGCTTCCAGATCCTTGATGAACTGCTCGAAATCATCCACGCCCTTCCTGCCGAACTTGTGCACCAGCGAGCAGAGTAGACGTGGTGTTGCTTGGCCCAGTTGGGTCATCAGGTCACGACCACTGCTGGCACGGGTCATGGGATGGCTGGCAGCGGTGAAGACACCTTCGATCTGTTTATCCAGTTCGTCGCGGTCGGTGACGATCACCACACGGGCATTGGGCTTGTTCTCCAGAATCCACTTGGCCAGCAGCACCATGACGATGCTCTTGCCGCTCCCCTGTGTATGCCAAATGATGCCACCCTCACGACGATGAACATGTTCCTGCGCCGCCTTGATGCCGAAATACTGGTGTACGCGAGGCAGCTTCTTCATGCCGCCATCGAATAGCACAAAGTCGTGCATCAGCTCGATCAGACGCTCCTTGTTGCACATCTTGAGCAGGTATTTATCCAGCTTGAAGCGGCTGTTGTCCGCCTCGTCCTCTTTCCATTTCAGGAAATACTTCTCTTCCGTCTTGATGGTTCCGTATTGCAGCCCCTCGGAATCATTGCCTGCAAAGATGAATTGCACCGTGCTGAAAAACCACTCATTAAATTGCGGCTGCTGGTTGGAGATGTTCTGGCGGATGCCGTCACCAATGGAGATGCGGCTGTTCTTCAACTCCAGCACCCCCACGGCAATGCCGTTGACGTAGAGCACCAGGTCGGGGCGTCGCTCAAAGTTACCGCGCAGAGTGACTTCCTCGGCAATGGCGAAATCGTTGTTCTTCGCCTCATTCCAGTTAATGAGATGAACCGTCTCAGTAACCTTACCCGCTTCTATCTTGACCGGTACGCCGTAGCGCAACAGTTTGTAAACTTCCTTATTGTTGTCGTAGAGGCTGCGGTTGGGGTTGTCCGCTTCGATGCGCAGCTTGTAGATTGCGCTGCTGATCTGTGCCGGGGTGTAATCGTATTTGGTAAGGTAGGTAGTGAGAAGTGTTTCTTCAATGTTACTGTTGTTCGGGAGGTCCGTCTTGTCGCCGAGGTAGCGATAGCCGAGTTCGTCCCGGAACATGGCGATGACGCGATTCTGTGTAGCGCGTTCAGGTTGGCCGATGGTCATATCAATCGTATCCTTCCGATGAGCTAGGTTGTGCATCATGCCCTGCTTAACGACTCGCTGTTGTACGGTATGCCTGATTTGGATGGTTAGGTTTGCCAGGCACCCGTGCCTGCAAACGACCATTTCGTAACATTGCAGTAATGTAATGGTTTCTCAAAGAGTCGGGCTCCCGGTTTAGCAGCCGTGCCAATGTTCGAAGCGAAAGCCAGTCATCTTCGCAAAGAGCAAGAATGGTTGATTCCATCAACGCTTTGGGAACCTTACCTTTAACACGCACCTCCACTGCTATTTGTAACAACTTGCCTTCTTGTTCGGAGCTCAAATGTTCGGAGCTGGGCTTCAAATGTTCGGACCCCAATGCCAAATGTTCGGAGCTGTCAGTGGATTGTTCGGAGTCTACAAGAACATTTGGAATAGTATCAAACAGCCCCAAGTTGCGGGTCGCTGGCCAACGGTAACGAGTACCACGGCCATGTCCGGCTTTTTCAAGCCATCCTGATGTCGCCATCTGCCCCAGACGGGTACCAATATCCCTGGAATGCTCCCTGCGATAGTGCTGTATATCTTCATTCCCAACTTCACCGAAACGGTGAGCCAGCATCAATATCACCCGTCCCAACTCATCCAGGGTTCTGTAAGCATCTCCAACCACCAAGCGAAGTTCACGTTCCACGTCATCCGGTATCATGCTTGCGATTGGCAGGAAAACTCTTGTCATTTCAAGAGTGGGGTTCTCTGACACCAGAGGTATCATCCAATGTTGTTCACGCCATGCGCGCAGGATTTTCTGAAAACCAGAACCTGCTTTCTCACCCAGACCCAACATCTGAAACATTTTCTGCAAATTCGGGTTGCGCGGGTCGCTTACTCCGCCGTGGTACAACTGCTCTCTGGGAATACGCAGGCGTCCCGGATTTGCAAAGATGAAGGTGTCTTTGCGTTTGATTATGGTGATTGGGCGGGACGACTGATGATCGGAATGGATCAGGGTGTTTACAAGAGCCTCCCGCAGCGCCTCATGAACATGGGTTTCTTCCAGCCGTATAGAAGCCCTGTCCAGCTTGAATGGCACATCAACTCCATCTACAAGCCGTGGATATACACGATAGTAAAAATTGAACAGGTTTGGTACCCACTTGCCGTCCAGGGTTAAGCGATATGTCCACCGTTCTTCCGGGTCACTTGACATCTGTTCCTGATAATCGAGGTGAAAATGAGGCAGAGCATCAAGCAGGCTACGCTCATTACCAAACATCAAGATACCTGCCAGAGTAATACCTTCTGCACCGCTGCGCCGGTCACGACGCAACCCGCCCAAACGTTCAAGAAAGTCCAGATCGTTTAAGGCCAGGAATGGATGATCCGGATCACGGGAGGCAAAGCGGTTGCGATAGGCGGTCAGTGATTCCGTATCCAGATCATTCAGGTCAAACCCTTCCATAATCTGGCCATCCAGAGGTTCATCCCCCGCATCGCGCAGCAGTTGCCGTACTTCTGCTTCTGTGCAGCGGTAGTCACCCTCAAAATTACGTTTATAGGTACCCAGAAGAGGATTCCCGTTAATATACACCGGCCGTTGCTGACGGCTGACTCTGGGCACATGGATGCAGACCAACCGATGCTTGTCCACAGTCATGACAGCCACATCAGAGGCGCTGCATACCGGCTGATTCAGCTTTTGGGGATTATTATGACCATCCCAAAATGTCTTGAGGAGGGTTTCAGGCTTACGCACTCCCTCTATGGTAAACACTCCGTCTCGCTCTGCGACTCCAAGCACAATATAGCCACCATCGGTATTGGCAAAGGCAGAAACCGTGTCCCAGAGAGAACGCGGCAAACCGCCATCAGCGGCTTTGAATTCGATGTCCTGGTCTTCGCCAAGATGAAGAGTATCGAGTAATTGATCTATGGTCATATCAATCGTATCCTTCCGGTGAGCAGGTTGTGCATCATGGCTTGCTTTATCTGTCGAGTTTTGACGAGCTTGGTTTCGAGGGCGGTGATTTCAGCGTCTATATCGGAGAGGATGGTAGCGACTCTTTCTTGTTCATCATAGTCGGGAACAGAAATTTCCATTTTTTCCATTCCGGATTTAGTTAGATGAAGCATTGTTCCGCCGCTCGACGAACTGCATTTTAGTTTTTCAGTAATTTCAGAAAGCAAATGGTAGAGATAACAGTTGCTTAGCTGCTTTGGTTGACATTCAATCTTCCAGATGTGGTAGTGAAATATCGCTTTTGGTCCTTGCCAAATTATTGGTCCAAATGTGGCTGACCACATAAAGAGGAGATCACCGCTATGGCAGTATTGTTTTTCTGGGAGGTCAAGATTTGAGTAATAGTAAGTTTCTCCACGCCCTGTCAGGTTCTGGAGCCTAATTACAGGCGTCCCCATCGTTTCCCACTCGTTTATTGAATATGCTCTCCCATTAATCAGTGTGGCTAAGCTACCTAATTGCTTAGACAACCACCCTTGCTTCGGACGAAGTAACTCCTGCATAACACCTTGTTTAATGTGTCGTTTTTTGCCAATAATTTGCTCCAAGGATTCGATGAGGGCATCCACATCACTCAACGCCTCAGCGATTGCTTCTTGTTCAGCTTTGGTAGGCGGGAGAGGAATTGGGTATTGTCTTAGTTCCTTGAGGTCCACACCCGTCTGACCAGAAGATCGTTGTGACAACTTCTCGATGAATGAGAAAAGTTTGTCCTGCTTCAAAACATAATACGCAAAGGTGCCGTTGATGCTAGATCTAGGCTTAGCCTTAATTAGCGCAACGTTATATGCACCAGATATCCCTCGTAAAATCTGAAAAACGGGAGGGCCATATCGCCCAATCATAATGTCATGTTCAGTGCAGAATCTTCTTGCGAGATGCGTTGGGACATACGTCTCATATTTGTCTGTTTTATAGTCGCGAATCTGAATAAGCCTCACATAACCAAGTTTCCCCGATGTTCTAAAGTAGCTCTTATCTGGTTGTGAACCTCCTTCAAACTCAATCAATTCACCAATCGTGTGTTCTATCCATTCCTCTGGAATTACCCCGATTTCGGTTTTTTTGTAACCTGATTTCATTTCCATATAGCTTCTTATTGGCCCCCTTTAAGTCGAGTGAACTGCTTTGGCCAAGATTTGGGTGGTTTTATACATATTCCATCCAAGCGTACAAATGCACAAACATTCGGCAAGGAATTATTTGAGCAAATACCCGGATTAGTGTGCCGGCAGCCTTCTGTTTCAGTTGCAGTATCTTTTGGTTTCAAAGGGGCGTGAAAAATCCCTTGGTTCTGTTGGGTTGATTTCATTGTTCAAATCCCATCTTTTTCAAGTGGGCATGCACGACCTGCTCCATCGCGGCAACTTGTTTTGCGGCTTGTGGCAAAGGCGTCTCATACCGTTCCGCCAGTTCCTTTACCCGCTGTGTGAGTGCCTGGCTGATACGGTCCATCTCGCTGTGGATGGCAGCAGAGATGGTGGCAAGCCACTTGTCTTCCACCACCAGCGTTTTGACCTCTTCCTCACTGAGCTTGGGGTATTTCGTATATGCCAGCACATCCAGTGCTGCCTCGGCTTCTTTTAAAGTTTTCTTGAGGTCGGCCTCCTGCGTGCTCAGTTTCAGCCAGGCATTGAGGACATCGGCCTCTTCCTTGGCTTCCTTGTCGTCTTTGATCTCTTTCAGCCGTGCGGTGACGTTGGCCTTGTTCACCTTGTCCAGTTCCGAGAAGGCCCCTTCCTCTCCGCCATGCTCCTCTTCCATCTCCGTCATCTGGGCGGCCACACTCTCCAGCGTTGCCTCCTGCTCACGGATGGCTGCTTGCTGAGGGGCGAAGTATCTATCAACGATCAGCGGTTTGGGCACCAGGTCGCACGTCCAGCCTTTATCTTTCTCCTTACCCTTTTTGTCCTTCTCAATGACACGGTAGGTCTCGGCCTTCCAACCCTCGGCGGCAATCAGGTAACAGTCGTCCTGCATGGTCGTGGACCAGTAATCCATCAGGTGTTGATATACGTCGTACTTATCAATCAGCGGCTTGTCGGTGTAATGGGCGAGCAGATCTTCGGCGAGCAGGGCGATAACGTTCTTGGGATGGCAACCCACCTGTAGGCTCTTGAGTGTTTCGGTGCTGCGCTGTTGCCAGTCGGCAAACAGGGCATTCATGCTCTCGATGAACGTGACGAATTCCGGATGCTCGTAGATGGTGGGCTTGATGGCCTGCTTGGGTACGGCCAGATCAAGGTAGCCGGGGCGGTTCATCTTGAACAGGGTCTTCCGCAGTTGCGGACATACGTCCCAATACGGCTGCAAGGCATCGACATCGACGCCGGGGATGCCACCCTTCAGGTGCCCCTCGATGTCTTGAATATCCTCGGCCTGCTGGCTGTCGATATAGCGTGGTATGTTGAGGTTGAAGTCGTTCTTCTCGATCTCCTCGACACCCACCATGCGGGAGTATTTGGCAATCTCCAGCCGTTTGTTGAAGACATCTACGATCTGGTGGAGGTCGCAATCGCGCAGGCGGTTCTTGTTGCCGTCCTTGAGGTAGCCGCTGCTGGCGTCCACCATGAAGATCCCCTTGCGGGTGTGGGCGTTTTTCTTGTCGATGACGATGATACAGGCGGGAATGCCAGTGCCGTAAAACAGGTTGGCAGGCAGGCCGATGATCCCCTTGATATAGCCCTTGCGGATAAGGTTCTTACGGATGTCAGCCTCGGCATTCCCACGGAACAGTACGCCGTGCGGCAGGATGCAGGCACCTTTACCCTCGCTCTTGAGCGAGCGGACAATGTGCAGCAGATAGGCGTAGTCACCCTGTTTGAGAGGAGGAACTCCAAAGTTTTTAAATCGCTCGTAGTTATTGGCAGCTACAGTGACTCCGTCAGAGACCGTGTTAATGCCAAGCTCTTCCTTGGATAAGCCGGTGCTCCAGCGTTTGTCACTAAAGGGGGGATTGGCAACGACGTAATCGAAGGTTTTGGGCTGACCATCATCGCTGGTAAATAGTGGATTGGCCAGTGTGTTGCCCTGCTTGATCAGTGCCGTGGGGTTGTTGTGCAGGATCATATTCATCCGTGCCAGGCCTGAAGTGGCGGCATCCTTCTCCTGCCCATAGAGAGTAACCTTGGCTTTGGCTTCGTCGCCCACCTTCAGCAGCAGCGATCCCGAGCCGCAGGTCGGGTCATACACCGTGGTGTTGTTTGTCGTCTGCGCATCGCGAATGCCGATGATCTGCGCCATGATCCGGCTGACCTCTGCTGGGGTATAGAACTGCCCCTTGCTCTTGCCACTTTCCGTGGCGAAGTGACGCATGAGGTATTCATAGGCATCACCAAGGATGTCATCACCCTCGGCACGATTTTTACTGAAGTCGAGCGCCTTGTTTTCAAAGATGGCGATCAGGTTGGTGAGACGATCCACCATCTCCTGACCGCTGCCCAGTTTGGTCGGATCATTGAAATCCGGCATATCCGACAGCCTGTTGGCATTGGCCAACGGCCCGATGATCTTCTTGTTGATCTGGTCGCCAATGTCGGTTTTACCCTTGAGTTCGATCATATCCGTGAAACTGGCACCTTCAGGAATTGTGATCGGCGCATAGGGCACACCGGCGTATTTGTCACTGACGTATTTGACGAACAGCAGTACCAGTACATAGTCTTTATACTGCGAGGCATCCATACCGCCGCGCAGCTCGTCGCAGGATTGCCAGAGGGAGGAGTAGAGTTCGGATTTCTTTATGGCCATGAGGGTAAGGGTCCTTTGGGGTGCGGATAGAAAAATAGCCACTCTGCATGCAGCAAAGTGGCTATGAGTATTACCAGATACAGCAGTTAGATTCCATGAATATCTGTGGAATTACTACGCCAGAAGGAAAGCTTCTTTGGATAAAATTTATCTCTTATTCTCGCTGATCTTTGTTCGCCTACGGTCAACATCAAGCAAGGGCTGATTCAGGAAATCCGGTGTTAAGCCCTTACTGTGCGCATTGTATGCCCATCTGACAAACTGAGCCAATAGCGCTTCGTTTTCGTTCTTCAGACGTTGGTTCTCAGCCTCCAATCGATCTATACGCTCGAGTGCCTTCTGCATTTCAACAGACTTTACCTGTTTCCCAGCGGAACCATTCCTCAGGCTATTCTTTCGGTTATTAAATGCTTCCTTTACACGAACATGCGCAAAGAGGGCTTGCCGCGTAAACCGTTGCCTTAGCGGAATTTCTGTTACATCAATCAACTTCTCGTACGTCAGTTTCCCTTGCCAACCGTCAATGATTCCGACAATTGTCTGGATGTCTCTATCAGTTAATTTTCTTGATTTTTTTGCCATTAGTGACTCCTTCCTTACATCATCCCGAATAGGGCAAAGCAGTTGACGGCCCCTTGTTTTCAAGCGATGATAACCGTTCCATGACCAACCTAAGGGCATTAGCATCAGGGTCATCAAGCATCATTCTATCTTCGATTGCTCGCGAAACAGGTGAAAACTCGCGGATACCTGATAGCTGATAAACCGAATCAACAGGAATGGTTAGATCATCAATAATATCCTTGTGCCCGCGTAACACATTGAGGATTTTCTGGTGATGTTCCATCCAACGGTCAGCACCGAATTTACCATCATTTGTGGCTATTATAGCTCGCTGAAGTAGTTCCTCGGTCTCAGCAAGTTTTGTTTTTAGGCTATCGGTCCTGAGATTCCCCTTTACGCAAAGATGATCCGTGCAGAGAAGGCAGTCTCGGTATTTATCGCATGGCGTCATGGTCCAGTCGTGGACGCAATAGCCATACTCAGTGACATGGGCGGTAGGGAAAGCAAGCTTCAGGAATTCTTCTCTGGACATTGGTGCATGCATCACAAAGTCGGCAATAGGGCCAAACAGTTTTCCTCCGCTAAGTTCGCGAGCCTTGGCAATCAGTTCATCGCCTGTAACATGATCATATGCGGCATTCTGGCGAATATCTTTCCGGCCAGACCACTTGGCGATATGCAACTGGCTAAGGCCGGCATTCTGCGCGATGGTATTAAGCCAATGCCGGAATTGATGGCTGGTAATTTTAAACGAATTACCAGCCGAGTCTGTGAGCCCCAGGCGACTGAAAACAGAAGACTTGTTATGTTTCTGTCCCGCACCAAGTTGGTTATTGAAGGTATCAGTGGTAATAGTATCAAACATACATCGGTATGTTCCTCTATTTCTGTGGAACATGTTTTTAGGTACAAGGATTAGAGCATCGCTGAACTTGAGCCCCGTTTCCTTATCACAAATCGGGAAGCCCTTGGGAAGCATGCCAACAATCACACTCTCCACGTCTTCAAATCGAAACAGACAAGTGTCTTGTTTTTTAATAATATGCTCAATCCCATGGCCCTTAGCCCATTCAATTGCACTAGACTTATCTGCCAAGCCGATTAGCTCGCTTATCTCTACCGCTGTGAGCATTTCTTTTTCACGAAGAGACTCACACCCCGTGGGGAGGAACAGTTTTCCAGGGTTGTTCTCATACCAGAGAGCTATCTTGCGAGCCTCATTAGTATGTGTAGTGATTCTTTTTATAGCCTCCTGTGCTATGTCTACCATGGAATTAATTACCCACTTGATCATAGGTTCCGCACCCTTTGATGGCCACCATCTTATGCCGTACGCATCAGCACCGTTATATTTAGTCTTGTGCTCACAATTAATTGGCAGGCGGAAAACCTCATTAATGCGATCAGGAGCGCAGACTATGAGTGCAGCAATTGATGTGATAATGATATCCATCGGTTCAATGGCTATTCGATATGCTTCAATCAGAGCATCTATGGCTTCAGCGGATGGCAACTTTTCGGAACGTTTCTTCTCGGATTCTGGACCTACTCGAATATTTGTATCTTTAGGTTTTTGATTCGGGTTTCTCCAAACAAACGAAGCACATGTGAGCCGGTGATCAACCAGGAATCCAGCGACCATCTCAAGTTGGGTCCCTATCCAATATGCGCTTCCAGGGGCGTTTTGTTTTATTTGATTGGCGGCAACGTTGAGTATCTCCGGGTCGATCATTTCAACTCTTGGAATGCCGTCAAAACTCCTTCCAACCAGGATTTTTTCTAAAGCCCTGAGTGCTGCCAATCGCTTTGCAAAATCGTTAGTTGGCCTCAAAGAGTGTTGGTAGCGCATATAAGCTTTGGCAAAATCGAGAAAAGGTCTGGCCATAGGTGTAACAGCTTTCCTGGTTCCTGCTGTTTCGTAGGAGGAATAGACCAGAGCGTCACGACCTTTCCGACCCCGTTTTACTACAAACTCTGAGATGTCCCAAGTATTTGATTCCCAATCAAGGTCATCGCCGAACACTGTAAGATCCTCTCGGCATAATTTGACAAATGCGGCCAAATTACCAACGGCATCAAGCTCTCTTTTAGGGACAAACTGAACGATATTACCCATTGAATACCTCCAGTTGTTTCATTTCATTGCACTTAGTTACTACCTGAGTTACAGCCATGATGATTCGATCCTTTGCCTCAACGATGCGCTTGTCGTTAGTTATGTCATGTATTCGCTTCCTCTCGTCGAGGAGTTCATTGAGCACTTTCTCGTGTGGGCCATCAATCCACGGTCTAAACTTTACACAGACATAGCAAACATGCGGGGCAGCAGCACCACAGAAACCGTGGTGACCACATTTTCCGACATCACCTGTCCCAGGGCTCCCAGCACTTATCCGTATTCCGTCTGGACAATCACTGTCAGACCGGATAATCATCCCTTTGAATGCCTGGGCAATAGGTGCCATATATGGTGCCATGGCCTTGTCAATGATACCTGCTACTTTTGCTGTCGACTCGACATAAACGCGCACATTCTGGGTGTCCGAGTGGTCAAGCAGTTGAGCGATAACCAGTTCCCCATGTCCTTCTTCGGCAGCACGAGTGCCAACGGTATCTTTAAATCTTGTTACATGGAATTTTATTAAGTCGCCTGTCCGCTCGGAAACAACCTTGAGGAAATTAATGGTTTTATTAAGTTCGCCAGCAAGCATCTGTGAGGTCATATGATGCTTGCCAATAGGTGATTCATGGCCCCATCGAGGAAAGATCGGCAATTCTTCCGGATCAATGTTGTCTATCGCATCTGCTTTGAGTTGTTTTATCCATACAAGAAGTGCTGTACCTGCCTCGTTACATAATATTCGTTCTGAAAACAGTTCTCTCGCAATAACCCCTCGTTGTTTGGCGCGAGGCATGTTGATCATGAAGCGAACGGAACCATCAGCAGCAGTAATAACAATAAAATCTTTGACTTTTAGCATTCCAAACTGAACGAGTCGCAGTCCAACTGCCATCGACAGCCAAGCAAGAGCAAATTCACGATTACTTATGGCGCCTGATGAATATTTAATACAAAGCTCTTCGTGAATTGACAGCAGTTCATTTTCGGTGAATGCCCCCTTGACTGGGTCCATAGTGCGAACTGCATTGCCTTTTGGATTGCCCTTGAGTCGCATGCCATTAAGTAGTTTAATTGCTTCGTCATCGATCCCAGGATACCCAAGTCTCTTCCATTTTTTAAAAAAACCTTTAATGGAACCAAGGTACCACTCTTTGTGTTTTCCAAGATGTGCCTTATAATTAATGACAAGAGTACTCGTGATGCTCTTGATACGGTTTTCATCGGAATTAGGAAGAGAACTGCATAAGTTAATAAATAATTTATGCATATTGCTTGCATGAGACAAAGACATGTTCTCAATGTAATACAATAATGCAAACTTGAAATTAACAATTAGATTTTCATCACAATGATCTGATAGTTCTTCAAATTGAAAGTTGATTACTGCCGTTTGGTCAACAATTTTCCAGGTACTTTCACTTGGATTAAATTCATAACCTTCCTTGGATTTAGCTCTTTCTGGAAGTGTCATGGTTTCTTCGACAGCATTTATGCTAATGTTTATCATATGGATCCTCGCTGTTTCCTTACGTGATATTGGTGGTTACTGGAATGCAAATGATATCCATTGGAACTATTTGATTGATGCCAATTTGGCTACTTTTTTGGCGGTCCTTCTTGGCAAACTAATAATCAGTGGGTGCATTAAAACCACAATTCGCTACCAAGGAATATCATCGAGAAGGCTTTCATCTTTTAATTTCTTTCCTTTAGCTATCTTCTCTTGCATTTTAAGACTGACTTCCTGGGCTTTTCGCCTTATGAATCGCCGGGTATATACTACGGCAGATTTTGAGCCGTCTTTCCAGCCATTCAAGTAACAGCGTGTTTTCTTCTCTGTCTCCTGAAGTGGTTGCGCTTTTTGAGACATGTGTGTAAGCAATGAACCGTCCTATTTTGAAAGGAGAGGTTCAATGCCGCAACATCGTACACATCACAGCGCAGAATTTAAGGCCAAGGTCGCTCTGG
>Ga0209212_1007531_pt1 | contig 12003 bp, 8 predicted proteins | sample RifGroC2_FD_183996 | JGI IMG/M metagenome (GOLD analysis project Ga0209212, IMG submission 183996) | Groundwater microbial communities from Rifle, Colorado, USA - Groundwater C2 (SPAdes) (version 2) | ecosystem: Environmental > Aquatic > Deep subsurface > Groundwater | place: Rifle, Colorado...
CATCACGACGCGGAAGGAGCTCGAGCCGGTCTTTTCCGGAGCGCTCCTCTCCCGGCCGCTCGGCACTTTGTTTCCCCATCTCTTTCTCGGGCTCACATATCAGGTTGTGGCGCAAGATGAGAAGTACTACGGCATACCTCAAGACATCTACCGCTCGGTGATCGGGTATGACTATCTCGGTGCGAAGACGTCGAACGAATCAATGCCGATCATCGACAGATATAGCGGCTCCGACGATATGCACCATGTGGGACATTTTGCCACGCTCCTCGGCGGCTACGAAATTACGCCTGAACTGCAAGTCGGGGTGAAGATCGGTCGCGCGACCTTTGCCAGAGACGGTTCCTTCGGCTCGAAGAACCTCTGGGAATATGCTCAGCGCTCCGACTATACATCGTATTGGTCGAATCTTGAAGATCGCGAACAAAACTATGGTCACTGGGATCTCCGGGGGGGTGCCTCATATCGTTTCTCCGAGAAAACAGAAGGGGCGCTTTCGGCAGGTTATCTCTGGGGAACCGCAACACAAACGCTCGCAAGAGCGGACTCATCTCTCTACGGCAGCGGTCAAATCAACGTCGGGAAGAACTGGAACTACCACATGACCTCGGGCTCGACCGGCCAGAACTGGGATCACGATGGAGCGTTGTTCTACGGGGGCTTGAATCTAAGAACAAAACTCGATCCCTCCCGAATTCTACGCGTTCACTACCTGTATCTTCGCGAGAGAATAGACCTCACCCTCAACGGTTCGCTTTTCGACACGTCCTACGGAAACTCTCGTTCGCAATACAACGACACCCTCGTGTATCGGTATCAATCCGAGTCCCGGCTCAGCGATCGCCGAAGCGGGACGGGAGAAGAGACGGCGGACGTCCATAGATTTATGGCTTCGCTTGACTGGGAGATCGAATCCCATCTCCGGCTAAATTTTGGGGTTCATTACGAGTACCGAAAGAGCGAGACGGGCACAAACGAAGCCGTGCTTGCCCGGCGCTCCTCGCGTTACATGTCAACGAGCTCAACGTACAGCTACGACTACTCTGATGCAGTGAACGAAGAGAAGAATCTGCTCTGGACGTTTCGGTCAACTCTTACAAGCTTTCAGGTACCGATTATCCTGACCTGGAAGACGTCGGAGAAGATCGAGATGATGTTCGGTCTTAATCGCAAGATGGCGAGCTGGGATGTTGAGGACATAACGCTCGCGCTGTTCAAGATGCGCGAGCATTCGAGTACTAGCGGGACGAAACGCGAGACAAACTTTGGCGAGCGGTATACCATCCCGCGCGAACGAGTCAGCGATGTGACAACGACGGCGCTCTGGGGGCTGACCGTTTCTCCCTCGGCATTCTTCAAGATACGGTTTCTGGTGACGCCAAACTTTGTCGAGACCTACGAGGGGTCCCAACTTCAGGGGCTTCAGTGGTGGATTGGGGTAAACATGTTTCCATAAGGGGGGATTGAAAAACGAAGGCAGTGGAAGCTTCCTTGCAACTGCTCAGCCAAAAATCTTTTGAAGAAGGGTGGCTCTTCGGCCCACGAAATACCTCAACGGGAAGGGTGTTGGGGCAGGCACGGAAAGCGCGAGATGATTTGTTTCAGCATAGAGAGGTTGTGTGATTGCTCATCGCGTTCGTATGATTCGCGTGTTTCGTGGGCATTGAGTCAAGGTGAGTAGTTACGATTATGTTGCCTTCACGACGACAATCGTCTGATCATCGTGCTGCTCGTGGTCGCCGGCATGCTCCTTCACGGCGCTGATGATTCCATCCCGGATTTCACCTGCATCGAGTGCTGAAAGAATCTCGACCTGCTTGATAAGGTTCTCTTCCCCAAACTGGCTACCGTTGTCCCCTTCCGCTTCCGTAATTCCGTCACTCACAAAGATGAAGACATCGCTTGGCCCGTAGCAAAGCTTTTTCTCCTCCAGCTCGGATGAGAAGATGGCGGCCGCTTCCAGCCCGAGCCCCAACCCCTTTGGAGTAATCGTCTCAACGGTTTTCTGCCGGGCGTTATAGTAGTACAGCGGCAAATGGCCTGCCCGCGCCAGCACGAGTGTTCGCTCCTTCGTGTGGAAGAAACCGCCAATCGCCGTCACAAACGATCTCTTCTCCATATCTTGACACAAGAGTTGATTCGTGCGAGTGAAGAGTTCTTTCGGTGAAAGTCCGAAAGCGTGAAGCGACCGGAGTATCCCCTGCACTTTCGACATGTAGAGAGCGGCAGATGTCCCCTTGCCGCTGACATCCCCCACAATCACAGTGAGGCGTTGTGCTTCGCCGTTGAGGTAGTCAAAGTAGTCGCCCCCGACTTCCATCGCTGGAATCGAGATGCCTGCGATGTCGAGTCCATCGATCTCCGGCGTCTGCTGCGGGAGCGAGGCCATCTGAATGCGCCGGGCAATGGCCAGCTCGTGTTTCATTCGTTCCTGTTCTGCAAGCTCTTCGTACAGGAACGCGTTTTCAATCGCTACGGATGCTTGCTTTGCCGCCGAGCTGAGAAACTCCAGGTCTTCTTCCTGATACGTTGCCTCCGAGAGCTTCTCGCCGACAAGAATCGAACCGACCAGCTTTTCCTTGGACCAGACGGGAACGATGTACTGAAACTCGTTCTGCCGGAATTCGTTTTTGATGTCGGCGGGGAGATAGTCCACGCTGAACTCGCCTTTGAATTGTTGGATTGCCTTAGCGATTGCCGTATCGGACTGTAGACAGAATTCCTTCCACTCCCTGCCGTCGAACCCGTGCGCCTCCAAACAGCAGCACGCGCGCTCGTCCCGAAAGAACATGACGCCCACTCTCTTAAGCTGAAGTAACTCCGCCAGTTTTTCGCCCATCCCGCGAGCCAGATCGACCATGGTGAGCTTCGTTGCCATGACCTCGGCGAGTTCCGTTGCCGCCCGCCGATAATCGTACTGAGCGCGGTAAAATCTCTTGTCAATGAACCGCTGACCGACGCGGCCAACCCGCAACGAAAGATAGACGGTGACCACCGCAAGCAACATCAGAATGCCCTTCTCGTACCATTGCCGCTGGGCCGGATCCAGCGGCGTGTCGAGAAGCTCGATGGACGTAGCGGTCAGATGTACGTTGGGAAGCGGAAACTCCGAGCCTTGAAAGAAGACGAGGAGTCGGAACCCAAGAATGCCGAGAAGGAGAACCCAAAGCGTTGTGACGATGATATACTGAACGTTGCGCCGCACGCGCAAATCCAAATCGAGCAGCCGGTAACGACCGACGGTATAGAGATGTGAGAGCGGGATCAGCGCGAGAAAGAGGCCGATATAGCCGATCGCCTGCTGGCGGCCGCTAAAACCCAGATAGGATCCAAGCGCAACCGAACCGATCGTCGCAAGCACGGAGGACCACCTGAGAATCTTGTTCAGCCGCTTGTACTCTTCGGAACATTGTTTCCGGTACACCAGGCTCACTGTTACAACATATCCCAACATCACGATCGCTCCGCCGATAAACCCGGCATCGCGAAGGAATATCGAGACCGCGATCCATACAAGAAGAAGGCTGTACGCGGACACCCGAATCCATTTCCGACCGATAAGCTCCGGCCGCTCTTTTGGGAAATAGTGCGCGGCGTGAAACGAGAGGGGAATGAACAGGAGAAGTCCGGCAAACACCGTTACGTTTCGAACGAGATCCATCGTTCCAACTTGCGATCCCCTGTTTGAGATAATCATCGTCATGAACGCGCCGGACGCGAGAAACGAAAGAGCAATGAGGCGGGCGGCGATCAACCGTGGGCGCTTCAATCCAAGAAACGTCCCAAGGCCCAGATAACTCAATCCGCAAAGCGTCAAGACGAGAAACGAGATTGGAACACCGAACGCGGCAATTGTCACGTGAAGCGTCAGCACATTGTTCTCCCGAACTACCTCATACGCGAGCGCTTTTCCGATTTGTCCTTGTTTCAGAATACGATCGGCATCGAGCGCGTTCTCAAATCGCTTCCCGTTAATCCTGATAATGAGATCTCCTACTTTCATCCCGGCGCGGTCCGAGGCACCGCCTTCCGTCACGCTTGTAACCATTGCCGTGGGTCCCAGATCGCGAACGGCCTCGGCTTGAACAGCTTCCTTTGACGTCTGATACGTTAAGTATTTCTGCGTCGTCAACCGCAACACCTTTATCGGGAACGCGGCTTGCTCTATTCGGTTCAGCTCGAACTCAAGATCGTGGAGCATGGAGACTCTTTTGCCGTTCACCTCAACGAGGAGGTCGCCAACTCGAGGGAATTCTGCCTGTATCGGGTCCTGTAGTTGTTCGGCTTGTTTCGCCCGGTCAGATCCCGGAATGGCCTTTGTGAGATAAAGGTTTGATGGAGGATTGGCGAAGAGGTTTTCGTCCGTTGGCATGCTCACGAAGCGATAGAATGATATCCCGACAATTGCAGAAACATACGCCAGGAGGATGCCGAAGAGGATCCGGAAACTGTTAGGATGTTGGTTGAAGTACGTCATGGGGGATAGTCCAAAGAGCCTGTAACAGATACGCCCGTGGGATCGATTAGTTGCTCGGTGGTTCAAAGTTACTGGTTTTTGGGAGCAATTCAAGGCGGTTTTCTGCTTGCGTCTGAAATTGCTCCGCGTTATTTTGTTCCACGCTCTTCCGAACCACGGTCACACCACAAGACCCTCGGAGACGCATCGTCTCTTATACATATGCAGAGAGACCATCTGCAGGTCGCGACGTATTCCTTATGATGCTCACCATGAAACGCCCGGAGGAACGCTATGATCTCATCCGCAAAGAAAATGCGGTTCGATGCAAAGCTTGAGGCCGGCGGCGAAAAAGACAACTGGCCGCTTATCAATCTTCCTTTCGATGTCGAAGGGTCCTTCGGCAAGAGGGGTCGTGTGCCGGTCCGCGGGACGATCAACGGATTCCCGTACCGCAGTTCCATTTTTCCCTCGGGAGATGGAAGGCACCACATGATGATCAACCGGGGGATTCGCGAGGGGGCGAAGGCAAAGGTCGGCGATGTTGTACGTGTTGTGATGGAAGTCGACGCCGATCCGCGGAGCGTTGATCTTCCACCCGACTTCGAGAAGGCGTTGGCTCGAAACAAGAAGGCGCGATCAGCGTTTGAGAAACTCCCCCCTTCTCACAAGAGGGCGTATGCCGAAGCAATCATGGAGGCCAAGAGACCCGAAACACGAGAGGCGAGGATCAAAGGAGCAATCGAAATGCTGAACAAATCATCCTTGACACAAAAGAAGGTGCTATAGGCATGTCTCGACGCAATCCAAATGCAAAAGCTCTCATCGACGAGTATATCGCACGCTTAGCTATTCTCACCCAACTCATTTGCCGATCGCTCCGCGCGATCATTCTAAAAGCGGATCCGGAGATCGTTGAAGATTGGAAGTGGGGTCCGAATTATTCAAAGGACGGGATGGTGTGCGGCTTCGGAGCGTTCCAACACCATGTCAGCCTTGCGTTCTTCCGGGGCGCTTCGATGAAAGACCCGCAGAAGCTCTTTATTCAGGAGAAGGTGGCTGCAAAAACCATGCGCCGGATCAAGTTCACAAGCGTTGATGAGGTGGATGAAAAGACCATCACGGCGTACGTCAGGGAAGCAATCAAGATCAATGTGAGGGGGATAAGGCCGGCGGAGCGGGCGCTTGTGCTTCCAAAGGATTTTCGAATGATCCTCAGCAAAGAGAAAGCCGCGCGACGGTTCTTCGAATCTCTCTCTTACACGAATAGAAAAGAGTACGTGCGATGGATTGAAACCGCCAAGATGCAAGAAACGCGAACCGCCCGCCTCAAGAAGGCCGGTGAGATGCTTGCAAAGAACATCAAGCATCCCTGAGCTCTCAGTCATTCATCTTCTCTTTGTTCGTTCTTGGGGAACGTCGGACCTCTCTGCATCGTTGCCTACCGATGGAGGACCTCCGCTCGCCGAAAAGAGTCAAACGTTCAGGGCATGAAAGCGTATCTTCACGGCGGCAAGTCCTACATAGAAATTTCTCAACCGAACATCGCGAACATAGATACTTACCATGGCAGCGGACAATCAGAACGTCGACCTTTCTGCACTGCGCATTAACAAGACTCAGAGACAAGAAGACCGTCCCCCATCCTCGCGCATCATCACAAGGACTCTTGGGGTTCTTGGCTTCGTAGCCGTCCTTGCCACCGGATATTATTTCATCAACAAAGCGCTTGATCCGGCGGTCGAGGTTCAGCTCACGACCGTCTCACTCTCGTCTCCCTCCCAGGCCAATGCCGTCCTGACCGCAAGCGGTTATGTTGTCGCTCAGAGGAAGGCCGCTGTTGCGTCAAAGGCGACCGGAAGATTGGAGTACCTCGGCGTCGTCGAAGGGGATCGCGTAAAGAAAGGTCAGATTCTTGCACGGATCGAGAATGCCGATATGAAAGCCCAGGTGGATCAGGCACGCGCAACATTACGAATGAACGAAGCCGAGCTGCGCGATACCCAACAATGGCTTGCACGCCAGAAATTGCTGCTTGAAAAGGGACTGGCCTCTCAGGCTGAATTCGACGGTGCCGATGCCCGACATCAGCGTGTCGTCGCATCGATTGAGGTGGCAAAGGCGGCGATTGTTGCAGCGGATGTGGCTCTTGAGAACACGCTTATTCGCGCTCCCTTCGATGGAACTGTCCTGACGAAGAACGCTGACGTCGGTGAAATGGTGGCGCCGATGGCGGCAAGCGTCAGCTCCCGTTCAGCCGTCGTGACGATCGCTGACATGCGCTCACTGGAGGTTGAGGCGGACGTCTCGGAATCAAACATCGAACGCATCACGCCAAACCAGGCGTGCGAGATTACGCTGGATGCCTATCCCGAGATCCGCTACCGGGGATTTGTCAGCAAGATCATTCCGACTGCGGATCGTGCAAAAGCAACCGTTATGGTAAAGGTCAGGTTTGCGTCGTATGACGGTAGGGTGTTACCTGAGATGAGCGCAAAAGTATTGTTCCTGACGAAATCGGCTGAGGCTGCTCAAGCCAACGCAAAATCGCTTCTGACGGTTGCAGCTTCGGCGGTTGTCTCGCGCAACGGGAAGAGACTCACGTTCATGGTGCGCGACGACAAGGCCGTGGAAACCCCCGTGACGATTGGCAAAGAGATGGGAGCTCTGGTCGAGGTCACCTCCGGCCTTTCCGCGGGAGAGAAGGTCGTCAACAAGGTGGATGATCAGATACGGGATGGGACGAAGGTGAAGGTGCGGTAGCGGGGGTGTGTGCTTTTCACCGAGAGCGAATATGTTTCCTCGCTGGTGGGTCGTAGGATTGGTTGGTTGTGGAACGAACCGGTTTTTTGAAACTAATTCGGAGAGAGCATGTCTGCTATCATTCAGGTTCAAAGCGTATCGAAGTCCTACTGGCGGGACAGTTTTGAAATTCCCGTTCTGAACAACATCTCGCTCGATGTGCCGGAAGGAGAGTTCCTTGCACTGATGGGCCCTTCGGGATCCGGGAAGACAACCTTGTTGAACCTCATCGCGGGCATCGATCGGCCGAACAAAGGAACGATCACGATTGCAGACATCGACATCGCGATGCTGAACGAGTCGCGACTTGCGAAGTGGCGGTCGACGCACGTCGGATTTATCTTTCAGTTCTATAATCTCATTCCCGTTCTGACGGCTTACGAAAACGTGGAACTCCCCCTTCTCCTCACGTCGCTCTCAAAGAAAGAACGCCGGCAGCATGTTGAGACGGCTCTCGGCGTTGTGGGCCTGGCGGATCGGATGAAACACTATCCCAAACAGTTATCCGGGGGACAGGAACAACGCGTGGCAATCGCACGAGCGATCGCAACAGATCCCACGATCCTCGTCGCCGATGAGCCGACCGGCGACCTCGACAAGACTTCCGCCGATGAGATTCTCACGCTTATCGAGCGGTTGAACAGGGAGTTCAAGAAAACCATCGTGATGGTGACGCACGACCCGCGCGCCGCGGACAAGGCTCACACTATTCGTCACCTTGACAAAGGCGAGTTGAATTAGTGCCGTTTCCAAGAGCTATTTCTTGTTGTGACGTACTTATCATGACGGAAACGGATTCTCTTGCCCTTTTAGAGGAATGGCTTCGCTATCCCGGCCCGAAATCACGGAAAGGGCGGCGGGAGTGCGCCATCCCCCGCCCGCCCGAACGCCGCAAGGCGGGCGAGTGTGGTTAAGTAACTGACTCAAGTTGACCGCTTCGCAGCCATCCGTTGAAACGGTCGGCTGAATAAACTCGTTGAAAAATCTGAGGTGAGGCTGTCTTATAAGCCATATTTGTCATTTCGAAGGAGCGAAGCGACTGAGAAATCTGAACAAAAAATGACAATGACACTTTTTAGACAGCCTCCGGGAGCAGAGTAGCCGTCGACTTCCAGTCGATGGCAACAGCAATTGACCCCAACAATATTGCGCTTTTCCTGCGGCGGTCAACTTGAGTAACTGAGTTGTTCCAAACTCTCTTTAGATGCGGCAACAACAGGAGACCTGCATGCGAGTTTTGAAACTGATTTTCAAGAACGCGCTTCGCCATAAACTCCGGTCGTTTCTGACGATCCTCGGAATCGCAATCGCCGTCATGGCGTTCGGCATCCTGCGCACCGTCGTGACGGCGTGGTACGCGGGCGTTGAGGCCTCGGCAGCCAATCGAATGATCACGCGACAGGCGATCTCGTTCATCTTTCCCCTTCCGTACGCGTACAAAGGTCAGATTGAAAAGCTCCCAGGGATTGATCGGCTTACGTTTGCTAATTGGTTCCAGGGAGTCTACATCGATAAGAACCAATTCTTCGCCCGGCTTGCGGTCGATGCGGATTCCTGGTTCGACGTCTATCCGGAGTTCATCGTCCCCAAAGAACAGTTTGAGACGTTCAAACGAGAGCGGAATTCGTGCATTATTGGTCGCGACATCGCGAGAAACTACAACCTGAAGCTCGGCGACGTGATGCAGCTCGAAGGAGATATCTATCCGGGGAAATGGGAGTTTGTTGTGCGCGGCATCTATGAGCCGCGGGATAAATCCACAGACCCGACCGGGATGTACTTCCACTGGCAATATCTTGACGAGCAGGTACGGCAAGATACGCCGGGCCGCGCGGGAGAGGTCGGTTGGTACATCGTAAGGATTAAGGATGCGAGCCAATCTGCAGTGCTTGCAGAGCAGATCGATGGACTTTTCAAGAATTCGCGTGCCGAGACAAAGACGGAAACCGAACGCGCGTTCCAACAAAGCTTCATCGCCGGCACGAGCACCGTGCTCACGGCGCTCAACGTGATGTCGTTTGTGATCATCGGGATCATCATGTTGGTTCTTGGAAACACGATGATCATGTCTGCTCGCGAGCGGACTCGTGAGTACGCGGTCTTGAAAACGCTCGGCTTCTCGGCGAAGCATCTCGTCGGGCTTGTTGTGGGTGAATCGATGTTCATATCGTTCTTTGGAGCCGGGCTCGGCATTCTCCTTACCATCCCGGCTGTTGAAGGCTTCGCCAACGCGATGCCGAAGGGATTCTTTCCGATCTTTTTCATCGAGCCGCTCACGTACATGCTGGCTGTGACTGCGGCTCTTCTCGTCGGTCTTGCGGCTTCGATCTTCCCCCTCCAGAGGGCGCTCAGGACCACGATCGTCGATGGGCTGCGCTTTATCGGATGACAAACAGTAGAGATCATGAACGGCATCGAGGACGTTCGTCATGTTCCCACGAATCTGGACGAATCGCCGCTAATGTTCTCTCTTCGTAACTGCTCAGCCAAAAACCTTCTCAAGAAAGGGAATTATTCAGCCCACGAAACACCCCGACTGGAAGATTGTCGGGGCAGGCAAGGAAAACGCAAATGATTTGTCTCGGCATAAAGGAGTTCTGTGGTCGTTTTTGGGGTTCGCGTAATTCGCGTGTTTCGTGGGCATTAGGTCAAGGCGAGCAGTTACCTCTCTTCAATCAATTCATAGCTCGTTCTTCTTTTTTCACTTTCTCTCTTTGACGTTGCCATGAAGATTCCTCTGAAGTACACACTGCGCAACTTCCGTACGCGGCGACTGACGACCGGCATTACGATCTTCGGGGTCGCCCTTGTCGTGTTTGTCTTCGCCGCCGTGCTCATGATGGCGTACGGAATTCAGAAAACGTTGATCGCAACAGGTTCCGAGGAAAACGCGATCGTTGTGCGGAAATCATCCCAGGGCGAAATTTCCAGCATCGTCATGCAAGAGACGGTCAACCTCATCCTGACGCTTCCTCAGATTGCAAAGGAGTCAGGCGGCGCACCGATTGCCTCCGCAGAACCCGTGGTGATCATCAACCTGAGCAAGATAGACGGAGGTCTCAGCAATGTGACCGTGCGCGGGGTCTCGCAAAAGGCATTCGCGCTTCGTCCGCAGGTTAAGCTGAAAGAAGGAAGAATGTTCCAGCCGGGGACACGCGAGTTGATTGTGGGAACATCTATTGCACGCCGTTTCCTTGGCGCCTCGGTCGGTGATGTCGTGAAATTTGCCGGTGATAATTGGAGCATTGTGGGATTGTTCGATTCCGACGGCAGCGGCTTCGACTCCGAAATGTGGGGCGATGCACCACAACTCCAGGACGCTTTCAACCGGAGCGGCGCGTTTCAATCCCTTACCGTTCGCCTCACGCGGCCGGAAGATTTCGATGCACTGAAGCTGGAGTTTGAGAAAGAGAATCGCCTTCTTCAATTTGAGCCGAAGATCGAAAAGAAGTTCTTCGAAGAGCAGTCCGAGCTGATGGCGACGTTCATCCGCGTCCTGGGTATTTTCATTACGGTTATCTTCAGCGCCGGTGCAACCATCGGCGCAATGATTACCATGTATGCCGCGGTGGCAAACCGCACGGTGGAGGTTGGAACGTTGCGCGCCCTCGGATTCCGCCGCCGAAGCGTGATGGCGGCGTTCCTGATGGAATCACTTGTTCTTTCGCTTATCGGTGGGGCGGTGGGATTGTTGTTCGCCTCGGTTCTCCAGTTCTTCCGGGTTTCGACGTTGAACTTCGGGTCCTTTGCCGAGCTCGAATTCTCGTTCGCCCTCTCCCCTTCAATCGCCCTTTCATCCCTCCTCTTTGCGTTGGGCATGGGTTTGGTCGGTGGATTCCTCCCCTCAGTCCGTGCTGCACGGTTGAATATTGTGAACGCGTTGAGATCGGCGTAGGGTTATCTAAGCGTAGACGTTGGACTTTTCAGGCTCGACTTCTCGCTCGAGCTTGAATCCCTCCTCTCCTTCCAGTATCTTCCCAGAGTCCTCGATGCGGCTATTCTCCGTGGCGTTATCTCTACATCAAGCAGATGCGAAAGAAAGAGAAAAAGGCCTCTCCATCAAAGCAGTCGCGAATTTCCCGGAGAAACCGTTGGCTCATCGGGGTCGCCGCTGTTCTTCTCGCAGGCGCGATTTCGCTCATCGTTTTCATCCCCACGCTGAACGACACAACGTTCGGGCCCGACCGCTCGGTGATTCCTCATAAACCTATCACGCTCGAATTCATGAAACAGGGTGAGCTTTCATTCCTGAACGCGCAGGGAGCAATTCTTGCCCGGCTCGACATCGAGATCGCGGAGGACGAGGCGACGAGAGAACGAGGACTTATGTATCGCGAGTCTCTCGCCGAGCAGCAGGGCATGCTCTTTGTCTTTCACGAGGATGAGCCGCGGTCGTTCTGGATGAAGAACACTCCTCTCCCTCTTGACATGCTCTTCGTCGACTCCAACAACCGGATTGTCGCCATCCACCAGAATACGATTCCCTACTCAGAGCAGGAGTACGTCTGCACACAGCATGCCCGGTATGTCGTGGAGACAAACGCCGGTTTTGTTGCAAAGCATGGGATAGCGGTGGGGGACAGAATAGACTGGAGGCGGGATTAGGGGTATTTGGAGTTTGAAGTGTGAAGTGTGAAGTGTGAAGTGAAGGTCACGTCCTGACAGAAGTTGACAGTTATTTAGGCTGCATATTTAAGACTGGGAGTGACCAAGCCCAGGCTGAGATGCAACCGGATGTTGTTGTA
>Ga0209212_1007533_pt1 | contig 11997 bp, 9 predicted proteins | sample RifGroC2_FD_183996 | JGI IMG/M metagenome (GOLD analysis project Ga0209212, IMG submission 183996) | Groundwater microbial communities from Rifle, Colorado, USA - Groundwater C2 (SPAdes) (version 2) | ecosystem: Environmental > Aquatic > Deep subsurface > Groundwater | place: Rifle, Colorado...
ACCCTTTGGTGGCGGTGGCGGACGTCCGGGTGGCGGCGGTGGATTTGCCGGCAGGGGACCCCGTTCAGGAGGCCCTGGTGGTGCTCCGTCGGCTCCTGTGGATCCATTGGCACAGAAGCCAGCGAAAAAGGTATACCGCAAGAAGAAGGATTTCTCGAAGCCCGATCGGGACAATGAACGTGATTTCCAGATCAAGCGGAAGGATCAGCATCGTGCGAATCCAATACCCAAGAAAATCGATATCATGGAAGTCATCACGGTTTCGGATCTTGCCAAGAAGATGAACCTGAAAGCTTCCGAAGTCATCGGCAAATTGTTGAAAATGGGTATGATGGTCACCATCAACCAACAGATCGATTCCGATGTCGCCACATTGATAGCTAGCGAATACAATTGTGAAGTCAATTTGGTTTCACTGTATGACGAAACCCTCATAGCTGTGGATGTAGACAAACCTGCAGACATGCAGAACAGGGCACCTATCGTCACAATCATGGGTCACGTCGACCACGGTAAGACGAAATTGCTCGATGCGATACGTTCGACCGATGTGGTTGGTGGGGAATTCGGTGGAATCACACAGCATATAGGTGCCTATAAGGTCACCTTGCCCGGCAAGGGCGATGTGGTGTTCCTCGATACTCCTGGACACGCTGCATTTACCATGATGCGTGCTCGTGGAGCTCAGGTTACCGATATCGTTGTCCTGGTAGTCGCTGCGAACGATGGTGTCATGCCACAGACGATCGAGGCGATCGACCACGCGAAGGCGGCGAAAGTCCCCATTATTGTCGCGGTGAACAAAGTAGACCTTCCAGAAGCCAATGTGGATCGTGTCAAACAACAATTGAGTGATCACGGACTCATGCCCGAGGACTGGGGTGGCAGTACCTTGTATTGTGAGATTTCCGCTCTGAAAAAGATCGGTATCGATGAATTGCTCGACTCGATTCTCCTTCAGGCCGAAATGTTGGAGTTGGAATCCAATCCAAGTGTCAGGGCCGAAGGTAAAGTCCTCGAATCGCGTATCGACCAAGGACGCGGTATCGTGGCATCGATTATCGTGGAACGCGGAACCCTCCGTATTGGAGACAACTTTGTCGCAGGTATCTATCCTGGTAAAGTCCGTGCCATGGTCGATGACCATGGAAATAGGATTACCGAAGCTGGTCCAGCGACTCCTGTCGAGATAATCGGTCTCAGCGATATTCCAGGAGCAGGCGATCCGTTCCAGGTCACCGAGAATGAAAAGCAAGCCAGGCAAGTAGGTGGCAAGCGCCAGGAATTGGAGCGGCAAGGACAAGCGAAGAACGTCAAGAAAGTCACGTTGGACAATATTTTCGACAAGATGCAGGATGGTTCGATCCAAGAATTCAATGTCATCATAAAAGGTGATGTGCAGGGTTCTGTCGAAGCGGTCCAGAATGCATTGGAGAAACTTTCCAACGAGGATATCAGACTCAATGTCATCCGGGCTTCAGCAGGTGCGATCATCGAAGACGATATAAACTTGGCGATCGCCTCCAGTGCTTTGGTCTTGGGATTCAATGTCAGACCGACACCACGTGCCCAGGTCCTGGCAGAACAGGAAAAGATCGAAATCCGCAAGTACAACATCATCTATGATGCGGTCGACGATATCAGGGATGCCATGGAAGGCATGCTTGCCCCGGAGCGGAAAGAAATTGTTATCGGTCAAGTCGAAGTCCGAGATATATTCAAAGTACCGAAAATCGGCGTGATCGCCGGATGTTACGTTACGGACGGAAAGGTCAGGCGCAATGCGCAGGTCCATGTGATCCGTGACAACATAAAGATACATACCGGCAAGATCACCTCGCTCAAGAGGTTCAAGGACGATGCCAAGGATGTGGCGGCCGGCTTTGAATGTGGTATCGGAATCGAGAATTATCAGAACCTGCAATCAGGTGACATCCTTGAAGTCATTGATGTCATTGAAGTTGCGAAGAAGTTGAAAGCGAATGAGTGATTATACACATCAGCGGCTTGAAGCCCGTATCCAGGAGACCATCAGCACAATGATTGTGACCCGTGAAATAAAACACCACGGGCTCAGTCCTTTTGTTTCCGTCAGTCAAGTGACGCTTTCCAGGGACAAGGCATATGCGACCGTCTGGGTCTCCTCGTTTGTCGAGGACAACAAGCTGGAACAATCTGTCGCGGCACTCCAAAGTGCGGCAGGTTTCATACAGCAACGGTTGGGAGCACTCATGAAGACCCGCAATACTCCTCGACTTACGTTCAAAGCCGACACCTCCATACGGGAGGCGCAGGCCATGAACGACCTGATAGATAGTCTCAATGTGAAAAATGAAGAATAAGTCCTCGTTGTTGTTATTGTACAAGCCCCCGGGCATCACATCCTTTTCCTCACTCTCACCGGTCAAACGGACGTTGGGAAAGAAGGTGGGGCATGCCGGAACGTTGGACAAGTTTGCCGAAGGCCTCATGATAGTGCTTACCGGCTCCAAACGTTATATAGCCACAATCGAGTTTGGGGACGAAACCAGCACGTTGGATCCCGAAGGGGAGGTGGTAGCCTCGGGGCCCATCCCTTCCCTCGAGACAATAGAATCGGTTGTCGCCCAACAATTCGTCGGAACAATCGACCAGATTCCACCTACCTATTCCGCGGTCCATGTGAATGGCAAACGTGCCTATCGGTTGGCTAGGGAGGGAAAGGACGTTGACGTTCCTTCCCGATCAATCACCATTTACTCGGCTTCGATACTCTCTTGGGATTCTCCTCGCCTAGTCTTATCCGTACATTGTTCAAAAGGCACCTATATCCGTTCCTTGGCTCGTGATATCGCGGTGGCCTGTGGTTCAAGAGCCCATCTGGTGGCATTGGAACGGACCATGATAGGCCCCTTCCCATTGGAAGATGCCGTGGATCCGATGGATACCGCTGCGTTGCAGGCACACGCGGATTCGAGTCGTGAACGATTGCTCAAGATCGGGCATATGGGGCAACTTACCGTCTCGGCGGAAGCCTCCTTGCGCCTTGCCTATGGCAATCTGCCTCCCGAAGGTAGTATCATGGTATCGAATGTACAGGAAACCGATCGCTATGCAACGGTTTCCGACGAAGCCGGGCACCTATTGGCAATTGTCGGGTTGGATAACCAAGGTTTTCCCAACAAGGTGATGGCCTTGCCCTGTATGGAGTCGGAATAATGGAAATACATGATTTTGACCAACTGTCCTCTTCACAAGAACTCGTACATACGAAATCGGTCTTGTCGATCGGGGTCTACGATGGCCTCCATTTCGGTCATCAACGAATCATATCAGCCGCGGTTTCGCTGGCAAGATCCCATGGGGATTGGAAAACTGTCGTCATAACTTTCGCCCAAAATCCCAAGACGATGATGGGCAGGAATCCGTTTGACAAACCGTTGATGAGTTTGCGGCAAAGCACCGATTTCTTTTCCAACCTTGGAGTTGATTATTTGGTTGTGATTGACTTTTCTCCCGATTTCAGTAAACTGACAGGAGAGGAGTTCATCGCCCGCTGTTGCGGAATGTTCGATGTCCAAGCCATTGTTGTAGGGGAGAATTTTCGTTGCGGTTCCCATGCCGATACTGGTGTGGTGGAGTTGCAGGAAATTGTTCCCAAGTATACTGAAGGTGCTTCCGTATGTGTGCCTGATATGTATAAATTGAACGATGGGACGGATGACAGCAGCACATTGGTGCGTATCACCCTCACCAAGGGTACTGTGTCGGAAGTTCCGGCACAACTCGGCAGGAATTATTCGGTGGACTTGGCCCATATACCTTCCAGGAACAACGAATACCCCCTGCGATTTCCGATCGGTTCATTTGTACAGCTCCTGCCGCCACCGGGAGTGTACGAAACTGTACTGGTCATGGCCAACAGGTCGGAATGGAAGATGATTGCCTTGATCGATGAAGAGTTTCTTACATTGACCAGCATGACTTCCCCGGCGCCAAGCGTTTTCCATGCAGGTTCGGTACAAGCCGTACGGTATGACAATTTGCAATTTGTAAAGGAGTTGACGTAAGTATGTTGACAAAAGAGATGAAAGCCCAGATCATCGCCGAGTACGGCGGATCAGAAACAAACACCGGAGCTGCCGAAGTTCAGGTCGCATTGCTTACCGCACGTATTCGCGATTTGCAAGATCACTTCAAGCAATTCCCGAAAGACCACGCTAGCCGTCGTGGTTTGTTGAAAATGGTTGGTGCCCGTCGCCGACTGCTCAAGTACATAAGGAATAGCGATGTCAATAGATACCGCGATCTTATCCAGAAGCTTGAGTTGAGAAAATAATTGAAGGGTATTGGGTATTGAATTGGACCAGCTCCGAATTCCCTTGCGGGACTTCAGGGGCTGTTTCCGTTTCTAGCCCAACCCATACGTAGTAGAATCAAAGAACAAAAGAAGTAGGAAAGAATGATGAAATCAGTAAGAATCAAAATCGGTTCCGGCGAATTGGTGCTGGAAACAGGAAAAATGGCCAAGCAGGCCAATGGCGCAGTCTATGCGTATTACGAGGGTAGTGCAGTTCTCGCAACCGTGTGTAGCGGACGGGCTCCGGAAACCCCACTCGACTATGTTCCCCTTCAAGTCGAATACAATGAAAAATATTATGCAGCCGGAAAAATCCCAGGTGGTTTTCTCAAACGTGAAGGCCGCCCAAAAGATAAGGAAATCCTCGTTTGTCGCTTGATCGACCGACCAATGCGTCCCTTGTTCGACAAGGCGTTCGGACGGGAAATCCAAATCGTACCTACCGTTGTCAGTTCCGACATGGTCAATCCACCCGATATCATTGCAATGATCGCCTCATCGGCAGCCGTCACCATAAGCGACATTCCCTTCAACGGTCCTATCGCTGCGGTTCGCGTCGCATATATCGATGGCGCGTATGTTATCAACCCGACGTTCCAGCAGATCGAGGAATCCCAGTTGGAGATTGTGGTTGCCGGTACTGAAGACGGAATCACCATGGTCGAGGGTGGCGCAAAGCAGGTTTCCGAGGAAATGATGCTCGAGGCTATCGAGACCGCGCAACCGGTTATCGCCGACTTGTGCCGTATCCAGAAGGAATTGGCCAAGATTGCCGGAAAGGAAAAGCTTCCGGTCATGGAGATCAAGGAGGACTTGTCCTTCCTCGATCCGATTCGTGAATTTGCGTATCCCTTGTACAAGGAAGCAAGCTTCGTGAAGGGAAAAATGGAACGTTACGCAGCATTGGCTAAGGTCAAGGAGACTGTGGTCGAAAAATTCGAGGACGTCTTGGATGCCAGTGGAAAACCCGAGAAGGTATACGCCATGTTCGAGGATCTCGAGTATTCTATCCTCCGATCGTCTATCTTGAACGAAGGATTGCGCACCGATGGACGCAAAGTCGATGCCATCCGTCCCATATCCTGTGAAGTAGGTGTTCTTCCAAGAACCCACGGAAGTGCGCTGTTCACCCGTGGTGAAACCCAGGCATTGGCCACAACCACATTGGGCACAGCCCGTGACGAGCAGATGTTCGACACGATCGATGGCGAGAAGCATTTCAGCAACTTCATGTTGCACTACAACTTCCCTCCATTCAGTGTCGGAGAGACGGGACGAATGGGAACCGGCCGACGTGAGATCGGACATGGACATCTTGCCCAGAGGGCCCTTGAGGGAGTGCTTCCATCGAAGGTCGATTTCCCCTATACCGTACGTGTCGTATCGGAAATCCTGGAATCCAACGGATCGTCTTCCATGGCTTCCGTGTGTGGTGGTTGTCTTTCATTGATGGATGCCGGTGTGCAGATTCTCCAACCGGTAGCCGGTATTGCCATGGGCTTGATCACCGAAGGCGCCGATTACAGCAAATATGTTGTTCTCAGCGATATCCTTGGTGAAGAGGACCATTTGGGCGATATGGACTTCAAGGTAGCCGGCACCCGTGACGGAATCACCGCTTTCCAGATGGATATCAAGATTGCCGGTGTTACCCGTGAGATTATGGCAAAAGCCTTGTCCCAAGCCAAGGACGGCCGCATGCATATCCTCGGGATCATGGAGCAGACATTGAAGACTTCCAGAAAGGAAACCTCGGAATATGCTCCGAAGATCCTTACCATGAAGGTCGACGAGGAGAAGATCGGTGCGGTGATTGGAACCGGTGGCAAGACCATAAAAGGCATTGCCGAACAGACCGGTGCCGAAATCAATATCGAGAACGATGGTACGGTGACAATCTACGGCAAGAACAGTGCGAGTGCACAGAAGGCTATCGACTTGGTCAAGTCGATTGTCGAAGAGCCTGAAGTAGGAAGAATCTATACCGGGACGGTCAAAAGGATCATGGATTTCGGTGCGTTCATTGAAATCCTTCCCGGCAAGGAAGGCTTGTGCCATATCAGCAAACTGTCGAAGACCCGGGTAAACAATGTGAACGATGTTTTGAGTGTGAACCAGGTCATACCGGTCAAGTTGATGGAAGTCGACAGGATGGGACGTCTGAACCTCAGCTATGTCGACGCTTTGGACCAGCAGGAGTCGAAATAACCATGAAGCACCCTTCAGGATTGGTCATACACGTTGTCGCGGCGGAATCCGCCACGTTGCCCTGCTATGCTTCCCAGGAAGCGGCAGGTGCCGATTTGTGTGCTTTCCTTCCTGAAGGGCCTGTTTCCATCCCATCGTCGGGAGGACGGGCACTTGTTCCTACAGGACTTGTGCTCGAAATCCCACATGGGTATGAAGGACAGGTGAGACCACGAAGTGGCCTTGCCAACCGCTATGGTGTCACCGTACTGAATAGTCCGGGAACCATAGACAGCGATTACCGGGGTGAGGTAAAGGTGATTCTCATCAACCATGGGAACGAGCCTTTTGAGATAAGCCACGGCCAACGCATAGCGCAGCTGGTCATAGCACCAGTCGTGCAATGCGGTTTTATCCAGACTGAGACCACGAGCAATACCGAGCGGGGTGAACAAGGGTTCGGATCAACAGGAGTGTGATGTATGGAGAGACGCAATGTCTCCACATATGCAATCCTACGAAGGTATGTATTGCGTGAGTTTCTCCTATCATTGTTGGTTGCCTTCCTGTTTTTCTTCTTTATTTTCTTCATAAACCAACTATTGCTCTTTGCCCAACGCATTCTTCTGAAGAATGTGGATATCTGGGCTGTCGTGAAGCTGGTCGGGTTGTCCGTCCCACAAATCCTATTGTATACGATACCCTTCTCGACACTGAGTGCCGCCTCGATGGTGATCGGCGACTTGTCGGAACGCAACGAGATACTGGCGCTTCGCGCATCGGGCATTTCGCTGCGCAAGATGTTCGAACCCATAGCGATCATGGGACTTGTGCTTGCCCTTTGCACCTTTCTCGTTGCCGATGTCCTGTTGCCCTATAGCAACCAGCAGTTCAGGACCATATATGCCCAATTGCTGCGGGATCTTCCAACCATGGAATTGGAATCGTATTCGGTGAACCAAATCGGTGATATCATTTTGGTTACAGGAGAAGTACAGGATGATTCGATCGGATCGCTCGTCCTGTTCGACACTTCCTCGAATACGGACAGCCAGGTTATCAGCGCAACCGGTGGAAAAGTAACATTGATGGATATCGAGAGCTTTCTCTACAGGCTGGAATTGGATAATCCCGTGGTACTCAGTACAAATGGCACCTCCATGGACGGCTTTTCCCTTGCCGACGCAAACTCCATGACCTACTATCTTGATTTCAGCAACCAGGTCTCCCGTTTCACCGATGTGACACCATCCCAGCTCAGCTCGCGCGACCTGCTGAATGCAATCGAATCCCGCAAGACGGATCTCGACCGGGACACGCAAATCCGACTTGCCAAACTCAGGACTGTCCAACTGAAGCTTGCGGATACGCTTCGCACGGTTTCTGTACAAGACCTGGATGTACAAAGCGATACGATACAAAAGATCATTTCGTTGCAACAGGAATTGGCACAACTTGAAAAACAGAAGAGCATCAACTTCTACCTCCAGTACTATCGGGCCGAATTGCACAAGAAGATCGCATTGTCCATCAGCTGCTTCGTCCTGGTATTCATCACCTTCCCACTCTCGTACCTACGCCTCAAGCATGGCAGATTGTTTGGGTTCGGCTTGAGCCTGGTAGTCGCAAGCGCCTACTGGTTCCTCCTCTTCTTTGCCCAGACCAAGATTCTCGATGTGACAATCAATCCGGGCTTTCTCATTTGGATACCCAACCTGGTTATCGGAACAATTTCCGCGCTTCTGCTTTTACGATCGAGGCATGTATGAAAAGATTGGACCGCTATATCCTTTCTTCCATGTTTCGCGTGATCGCTACCTCCGTATTGCTGGTCGCCGGAGTATTGTTGATGTTCGATATCTTTTCCAATCTCGAGCGGTACATGAGTTACAGTGTCTCGTATGCCCAGATCGGACGGCTGACCATCCTCTATCTTCCCCAAGCTATCGGACTTGCAGTGGGACCAGCTGCGCTGTTCGCCACAACCTATTTCCTCTCCATGCTGCATGCCAACAATGAAATGATCATCCTCTCCAATATCGGGTACCCGTTCAGGAGAATCGTCGCCCCGATCATCGTATTGGGAATAGCCCTGGTATGCTTCCAGTTCTTCTTCTCCGAACAAGTCGCGATTCCCGCTTCCCGTGAAAAAGCCCGGTTGTCCAAGGAAGTCTTCGGAGAACGCCAGGTTGGAGACAATCGCAATGTGACGCTCCAATCACCCGAGGGAAGGTATGTTTTGCATGCCGGAAGATATTATGAAAGCGAGCAACGCATCACATCGGTGATTCTTGTGGTCCTAGACGAGCAGGGAAGGCTCAATGCCCGCATCGATGCGACCAGCGGCTCCTTCAACGGTAGCTATTGGGTGTTCAGGGATGTCCGCAAATATTTGCTGGATCTTGACGGAACAGTCCTCCAAGCCAGCCGGGAAGAAGAATACCATAATGAAGGCATCACCATGGAACCGGCCTTGTTCAGAAACCTCAGCGCGGATATCACCACCATGGAACTGCAGAGTGCGCTCAGGTATATCCAACGCATCAAACTCATGGACTCCAACCAATACGCGCTCTATGCCTCGGATTTGGCAAATCGTGTTTTTGGTAACCTCACCCCCTTGATTCTCATCATCATTTCTTGTTCTACTGTCTTCACTTGGAGAAAAAATGTACTCGTGCTGAGCATATTGGCCAGCCTGGCCATCGCAGTCGTGTTTTTCGTACTGCAGATGGTGAGCATGATTTTCGCCAAACAAGGTATCTACGCTCCCGAGCTGGGACCTTTGGCCCCGATAGCGGTCCTTGCGCTTGTTTCGGTGGTGATACAGATTACAAGAAGGATTTGAAAGGATATGGATAGGATTTTTACAAAGACACACCAGGATAAGAACAGCTTGGCCCGTTGTGGCATAGTTTCCTTGCCTCATGGCGATGTCGTTACTCCGACATTCATGCCGGTGGGCACAAATGGCACGGTAAAGGGAATGTACCACGATGCCGTCGCGGATATCGGCTACAACTTGATTCTCGGCAACACATACCATCTCTATCTCAGACCTGGTATCGAGGTGTTGAAACAGTACGGCGGATTGCACAACTTCAGCAACTGGAAGCACAATATCCTGACGGATAGCGGCGGTTTCCAAATCTTCAGCTTGTCCCAACTGAGGAAGATCAAGGAGGATGGTGTTGTTTTCCAGAGCCATATAGACGGCTCCAAGCACCATTTGACTCCCGAAAAGGTCGTAGATATTCAACAGGTCATCGGTAGCGATATCCTCATGTGCCTCGATGTCTGCACTGCCCCCGATATCACCTACCGCAAGGCGCGCGAGGCTTGGGAGATCACACGGTCATGGGCAAAGCGGTCCTATGACCATTGGAATTCGTTGGAAGGGTTCGAAGGGAAATTGTTCGGTATCGTACAGGGCAACTTCTTCAAGGACCTCCGCAAGGAAAGTGCGCTGGCCATAGCGGAGATCGACTTTCCCGGTATCGCCATCGGAGGACTATCGGTCGGGGAGACCCCCGAGGTTTTCTCCGAATTCCTCGCCTATACCACGGAATACATACCAACCGACCGCCCACGCTATGTCATGGGCATAGGTTCTCCCGACTATATTCTCGATGCGGTAGCCAACGGAATCGACCTGTTCGATTGTGTACTCGCAACCCGATCGGCACGCAATGGTTCGGTCTTCACCGACGATGGCATGATCCAAATGAAAAAGGCTGTCCATGAATTCGATACCGGACCGTTGTCGGAAGGCTGCACATGCACCGCATGCACAAAATACTCCCGAGGCTATGTCCGCCACATGTTCAAAGCTGGGGAAATGCTGGGCGGTATGCTGGCTACGGAACATAATCTGACCTACCTGTACCATTTGATGGAGAAGACACGGCAAGCAATCCTTGAAGACCGGTTCCTCGAATTCAAACGGTCGTATCTGGCAAGGTACTATGGCAAGTAGCGAACGCCATACATCGCGTGACGCCGCCTCGAACTCATTGGTCATCATGATCTGCACGTTGGCATCGCGATTGCTTGGTATCGTGAAGGCTAGGGCTATCGCCACGGTATTCGGTGCGACCGGTATTGCCGATGTGATCAATTTTACCTTCAACATACCCAATAATTTCCGGAAACTGTTTGCCGAGGGAGCCCTAAGCAGTGCCTATATTCCTGTGTTCACCGCCTCCATAACGAAAGAGGAGGGGGGGACGACGACTTCTCGGGCTCTTTTGGCCCGGATGCAGGGATTCCAGTTGCTCATCACGATTCCCTTGGTACTGTTCACTTGGATATGGCGCGAACCGATCATCGTGTTTCTCAGCGATTTTTCCGATCCCGCGAGTATCCGACTATCCAGTGAACTGCTGGTCTATTTCATGATCTTCCTGGGTTCCATCTCGTTCGCCGCACTCTATGGAGGGGTGTTGCAAAGCCACGGCTCCTTCTTTACGGCTGCCGCGGCACCTTTGATCTTTTCCCTCTCGGTCATAGGCAGTGTCTACCTGCTCAGTGACCGCTTCGGGGCCTACTCAATGGCACTCGGGGTCATTGCCGGAGGAACATTGCAAGCGATCGTCACCTACCTGCGATTGAGGCGACATGGTTATACGATGCTCGTTTCCTTCAACTTCGCCAATCCCGAATTCAAACGGGTCATGAAGGGGTGGGCTCCCGTGACGATTACAGCTGTAATCGCAATCGTCACCCAGCAGATAGCATTCTACTTCGCCTCTTCGCTTTCCGAAGGAACCGTGACGGCATTCAGCAATGCGATCATCCTGTGGCAGGCTCCCTATGGCATATTCTATGCCGCAATCGCAACAGTCTTCTTTCCTGCCATGGTCTCCGCTTTCCATAGGAAAGCTCCCGAAGAACTTGGAGCATTGATCTCCAAGGGGATGCTGTATATCGCCACTTTCCTGATTCCCGCGGCGCTGGTCCTCACCGTATTGCGCAATGAGACGACTGCGGTGCTGCTGCAAAGTGGACGCTTCAATCTTGGAGACACCATGGAGACTGGTCGGATCCTGATATGGTTCTCGATAGGTATGCCGATCGTGGCCTGGTATGGATTCATGCAACGCGTCTGTTTCTCCACAAACAAGTTCACGGCGACACTCGTTGTCGGAATAGTCGTATCGGTGCTCGATATCTTCATTACTTGGCTTGGTATACGATTGGAGTACGGCTCGCCTTCATTGAGTTTTGCGAATTCCCTTTCCTATGCGATCGGGATTCTGGTGCTCTGGTGTATCGCCGTACGAAAACAACATGCGCATGTACACGCGAAGGTACTGGCGGATGGGCTGGTAAAACTGTTGGTGGCAAATATTCCCCTGGCAACGCTGGCGTTCCTATACATCAGGTTGGCATCCACTTCGTGGTGGCATGATGGGAGCACGTGGTCGAATGCCTTGGTACTATTGGGACTCTACAGCTTGGCATTCGACCAC
>Ga0209212_1007534_pt1 | contig 11997 bp, 9 predicted proteins | sample RifGroC2_FD_183996 | JGI IMG/M metagenome (GOLD analysis project Ga0209212, IMG submission 183996) | Groundwater microbial communities from Rifle, Colorado, USA - Groundwater C2 (SPAdes) (version 2) | ecosystem: Environmental > Aquatic > Deep subsurface > Groundwater | place: Rifle, Colorado...
GGGATTGATGTCTTGGCTGACAGACTGGTAATAAAAGGAGAAAAAATGACGGCTACGGAAAGAAAAGAGATTAAATATCCAGTGATGGTGAAGCCTATAGGGCTAGGGTCTAGTATAGGTCTATCGCGAGTGGAGAAAGAAAAAGGTCTGGACGACGCTTTGGAAGTGGCCTTTTGCTATGATCGAAGGGTAATAATTGAAGAAGCTCTCAGTGATTTTGTAGAAGTGAATATTTCAATCATGGGAAATGGGCCCTATGAAGTATCGATGACGGAGCACCCTGTGGCCAGCAGTCAAGTATTATCTTTTTCTGATAAATATGAAGGTCAGGTAAAACAAAAAGGTATGGCTGGTGCCAAGAGACTTATTCCTGCCGACGTGAAACCAGAATTAATTAGAAAAATTGAGAAGTTTACCAAGGCTTATTTTCGAGCTATTGGTGGAAAGGGAATTGCGAGAGTTGACTATATGGTTTCGAAGTCCGGCAAGATTTATTTTAACGAAATAAATACCATGCCGGGATCGCTCGCCTTTTATCTCTGGGCAGCCAGTGGGTTTAGCTTTGAGGAACTGGTGACTAGACTAGTTAACCTTGCCTTGGAGGAAAAGGAAAGTAAAAAGGGCTTAATAAATACCTTTGAAAGTAATATCTTGGCCGGGTTCGCAAACCTGGGGTTGAAGGGCGGAAAGGTTTAAAAGTGGATTATCTTATAGTTATCTGATAGCGGGAGATAAAAGCGGATATTTTGCATATTTTCCCCAATTCCATCAACTGTTTGCTTGGATGGTATAATTCAGCTATGTCTGACTTATTGAATGACCAATATAAATATTTTGAAAAAAATCGGGATATCCTTGTAAAAAAATATCCCAATAAGCACATAATTATAAAGGATTCAGAGGTCAAAGGTGCCTACAATACTGAAAAAGAGGCATATGATGTTGCAATTTCTCAATATTCCTTGGGTACCTTCCTTATACAGCAATGTCTGTCTGAGAAGAAAGAAGATGTCGCTGTTTTTCATACCAGAGCCATCTTTAACTAAAGGTGGCAATCAAGGAATTTCAGGCATTGACTACAACTTTTTCAGGTAAGGCTAATACACTAGTGAATGAGGTGGGAATAGCTATACCTACTACAAATTTACGCAAAGTCCATTCGCATAGATATAAAGCAATTTGGGATACTGGAGCAACTAATTGTGTTATTACTAGTAAGGTTGTAGGTGATTTAGGAATATTGCCTTTTTCTAAAAGGAAAGTCGCAGGTATTAGTGGAGAAGTTATAGCAAATGTTTATTATGTTGACATTTTTCTACCTAATGGTGTGTGTGTAACCGACATCGTAGCTTTTGAGACTCCAGATTTAGTTGGAGAACCTGAAATGTTAATAGGTATGGATATCATAGGATTGGGAGATTTTTCTGTTACTCAGGCAAACGGCCATACGGTAATGTCATACAGAATTCCGTCAATCAAAGATATAAACTATGCTGAAGAAGCTAAAATATTAATGGATCGCTTTACTACTAAAAATGTAGCTGCAAGCAAAAAACAAAGAAACAGAGAATTAAGAATTCTTGCAAAACAACACAAAAGGAGTGGAAAGTAGCTCAGCAATTTTTCCTGATAGCTCATCAATGAGATCAGAAATGTGATGGTGAGAGTTTTCAATACAGGATTGCCGCGGGGTACCTCGCTATGACATTGGAGTTTTTTTGATGGATTCCGGATCAAGTCCGGAATGACAGATAGTGGTTTAAATTAGAAAATGTCGGGGAGGTCGTTTTCGAGTAGTATCCAATCGAATTCCTTGGATAGTTCGTCAATCAAGGGCCAGAGGTTTGTGGGGTTGGGGATATAGGAGACGTGGATGTTACCAGATGGATTCCCGATCAGGTCGGGAATGACAGGTTCTTGGGCTGGATTGCCGCGTATCGGGCGGACACGGGGGTCCGCCCCTACAGGGGAGGATAAAAGGCCTTGTTCGAAACTGAGAGTACGGAGGGATTTGCCGACGAGAATGAATTTATCGAAAACGCCGGAGGCGAGTTTGCCGATTCTTTGATGGACTTCAACAGTTCTAAGACCAAGCTCGACAATGCCGGGAGTGATGAGGACTTTTTTCCCTGGCAGTTTGGAGAGATCATGGATCAAAGAAGTCAAACCTTCTTCGTTACTGGAGAAAGCGTTGTCGATGAGAGTGGCCTTATTAATTTTCTTGAGCTCCAAGCGGTGGGGAGATGAAGAAATTTTGGTCACTTGTTGGGAAATAATGTTGTTCGGAACTTTGAGCATCATGGCCATCGAAATAGCGGCGGTGAGATTGTAAAGATTGCTGGTACCAAAAAGAGATGAGGAGTAGGAGTAGGATTTATCTTTGTGAACTAGGGTGAACCTTAGACCTTGGAAAGAAAGAGAGTAACCACTAACGTAATAATCCGCTTGAGAGTTGGTAAGAGAATAGGTCTTGACATTCTTGTATCGGGGCAGAGTAATCCAACTGGCAATGTTGGTGTTATCCAGGTTGACTAAGGCATTGGAGGGGTTGACGGCATCTATTAATTCGAATTTGGCTAGGGTGGTGTTGCCAATATTCTTGAACCGTTCGAGATGCTGAGTACCAATGGCGGTCAGAATAGCATACTTGGGAGGTACCATGCGACATATTTCGGCAATTTCTCCACAAATATACGCTCCCATTTCGCAAATAAAAAACTTGGTTCTTTTGAGTAATTCAAAATCGACAACCTTAGCAATGCCAAAAATGGTATTGTAACTTTCCGGAGTTTTGAGGGTTTCTTGATAACCGGAGAGAATAGTGAAAAGAAAATCTTTTACCGAAGTTTTGCCAAAAGAGCCGGTGATGCCGATGACGGTAAGGTCTGGACTGCCGAGAACTTCTTTTCTGATACGGTTGATTGTCCTTCGACGATGAATTCTTTCGAAAGGGGTGATGATAAGAATGGCGGCGAAGAGAAAGACAAAGGGCTCGATGAAAAAGAGGATGGCAGAAAAGGGAAAGACAATAAAAAACTTATAGATGATGGAGAGGAGAAGTAGTAATCCAAAGAGGATGTAGGAGATAGCCATTAGACGTCTGACTTTTTGAGTTAGTGCTAAGGGTTTTTTGGTGGAGACGAAATAAGTGAACGGATGAGTAAGCCACCACTTAAGAAACCTGCCGGTGGAGTAGCCTTCTTGTTGGAGAATGGTGAGCTGTGTTTTGATGGGGTTAAGCATACTGGAGGTCGATTATTTGATTTAGATTTTCAATTAGTTGTTTGGGATGAGTAAGGTAGATGAGATGGTTGGTACCATAAATCACATGGAGATGGCTGTCCGGAATATTTTCGGCCAGATATTTGCCCATATAGGGAATAACAAAATCCTCACTGCCCCAAATAATATCGACAGGGGCTTTGACCTGATTGAGGAAAGGTTTAAGATCGTAAACGACAATCTTTTGGAGAACACGTCTTTGGTACTCGGTCGAGTTGCTGTAGTCTCGGGGAGTATACCAACCCAAAAAGCGCTCGAAACTGTGTTTGGGTAGAATGGAGAAGAGGGGACGAAGAACTTTGGCCAGAAGAATCTTGAATTTAGCCGATTTGGACCTTTCTCTGACGACTGCTGGAGAGATAAGAATAATTGACTTTAAATCGCTTGGAAACTTGAGGGCATAATCTAGTGTGACCTGACCACCGAATGAGTGACCGCACAGAGTGAAACGGCTGAGTTTTAATTTTTTAGTAAACGCGTTGACAAATAAAGTGTATTCGGGGATGTTGGGGTTGTTCGGTAGGGGAGCTGTGGAACCAAAACTAGGAAGGTCGAGGAGGATGATTCGTAGATCAGGGTCTAGTTGTTTGGCAATTGGGATCCAGAACTTGAGGGATGAGCCCCAACCATGAAGGATAACGAGGGTGTCAGCCTGTTTGGCGTTGAATACTTCGTAGTTTGTCAGAACGCCGTCGACCACAGTTTGCATTGAGGTGATTATAAATGAATAGTGTCACAGTGCCACAGTGTCACGCGGAGAAGGGGGTGATAAAATTACGCATATGGAGAGCTATGATTTTAAAAAGATAGAAAAGAAATGGGCGCAGAAGTATGAGGAATTTTCAGGTTACAGAGGAATAGACGTGGAAAACGATAAAGAAAAGTTTTATATGTTGACCGAGTTTCCCTACCCTTCCGGATCGGGACTACATGTAGGGCATGCTTTTGCCATGACAGCGGCTGATGTTTATGCTCGATTCCAAAGAATGCAGGGAAAGAATGTGATGTTTCCCATGGGGTGGGATGCTTTTGGGCTACCGACAGAGAACTTTGCCATAAAGAGTGGAAAAAACCCTAAAGAAATAACCAAAGAAGTGACTGATAACTTTAGATACCAGATGAAGAATTTGGGATTTTCTTTTGACTGGGATAGGGAGATTAATTCGACCTCGCCGGAATACTATAAATGGACACAGTGGATATTCACAAAACTATTCGAAAAAGGATTGGCTGAGAAGAAAGAAATGCCGATTAATTGGTGTCCGAAAGATAAAATTGGTCTGGCTAATGAAGAGGTAATTGACGGAAAGTGTGAGAGATGTGGTACTGAAGCGGAAAAAAGAACTATTTCCCAGTGGGTGGTAAAAATAACGGATTATGCCGACAGACTAATTAATGGGCTTTACGATACCGAGTTTATCGAGAAAGTAAGGGCGGCGCAGATAAACTGGATTGGGAAAAAGGAGGGGGTAAAGATCAGGTTTAAAATTAAGAATAAGGAAATAATTGGATGGATTCCCGATCAGGTCGGGAATGACAGCAAGGAAGCAGATTTCGATATTGATGAGATCGAGGTGTTTACTTCCAGGCCGGATACGTTAGAGGGGGCAACTTTCTTGGTGCTCGCACCAGAACATCCAATTGTTCAAGAACTCAGGAACTCAAGAACTCAAGAACTCAAGAAAATTGAAGAGTTTTTGGCAAGTATTAAAAACAAGACTGAGATAGAGAGAACTGATCTGACAAAAGAAAAGAGTGGAGTCTTTACCGGTTTAACTGCGATTAACCCGATTACCGGAAAAGAAATACCGGTGTGGACAGCTGATTATGTACTGATGAGCTACGGAACCGGAGCGATTATGGCGGTACCGAGCCATGACGAGCGTGATAAGGAATTTGCTTTGAAATATAAGTTGCCGGTTGATGATGAATACATACCGGATGAAAAGATGATTGGTGAGGTGATACGAAGGGGTGTGGGAGATAAAGCGGTTACGTATCACTTGAGAGATTGGATATTTTCCAGACAACATTACTGGGGAGAACCTATCCCCATGGTCTACTGTGAGAATTGTGCGATGGACGTGGTGGATACGGGCGGACGCGGGGGTCCGCCCCTACAGGGAGGGTGGCAAGTTGTTCCGTTGGAACAATTACCGGTGGTTTTACCGGAAGTGGAAAAATATTTGCCAACCGATACGGGAGAGTCACCCTTAGCCAATATTAAGGAATGGGTGGAAACAACCTGTCCGAAGTGCGGAGGTAAAGCTAAAAGAGAAACTGATACGATGCCAAATTGGGCCGGAAGTGATTGGTATTTTTTACGCTATTGTGATCCACATAATACCGACGTTTTAGCGGACCAAAAGAAAATGGAGTATTGGCTACCGGTAGATGTTTACGTGGGTGGAGATGAACATAATACATTGCATTTACTTTATTCGAGATTTATTTACCAGTTCCTGTGGGATCTCGGAGTTGTTCCAAAAAATATTCCGGAGCCATACAAGAAAAGGGTATCTCACGGAGTGATCCTTGGTCCGGATGGGAACAGAATGAGTAAAAGTAAAGGAAATGTAATTGTTCCAGACGAGTTTGTGGAGAAATATGGAGCCGATTCTCTCAGAACCTATCTTATGTTCATGGGACCGTTTGATGCGACTATGGCTTGGAACGAGAGATCGTTAATTGGGGTCAAAAGATTTATCGAAAAATTCTATAACTTGATTGGAACATATGCCGGGAAAGATACAGTATCGGACGTTGAAAGTAAACGAATACTTAATAAACTAATCAAACGAGCCGATGAAAATCTGGTGGCCTTTAAGTTTAATACGGTGATTGCGAAACTGATGGAGACAGTAAACGCTTTGTCGAAACCAGGTTTTCGGGTAAACGCCGATGACTTGGGTTCGATGATCAAGGTATTGGCACCGTTTGCTCCCTTTGTAGCGGAAGAATTGTGGGAAAAAATTGGAGGAGAGTTTAGTCTTCATGGTCAGCCATGGCCGGAAGTCGATGAAAAATATCTGGTGGATGAAAAAGTAAAAGTCTCGGTGGCGATAAATGGAAAAATGAGAGCAGTGATAGAAGTAGCCGCCGGTGCCGAAGAATCCGAAGTAGTTACCTTGGCCAAACTGGAGGAAAAAGTGGCTAAATACTTGAATGAAGGAAAGATTTTGAAAACAATTTATGTGAAAGATCGGATGCTCAATTTTGTGATGGAATAGTAACCATTCACGAGTTACCAACAGTTCGTCATTGCGACCTGCCCGTCCGGCAGGCGGGGCGTAGCGCGGCAATCCAGAAAAGGGATGGATCGCCACGGTTTGTACCCACTTCGGGGTATCTATAGAAGTCAAAACTCGCGATTACATAGTTTTTATTGTCAAACCCTGAACGGTTACTGGAATAGTATTTAGTTTTCGGGTAATGTTTGGTATAGTTAAGTTATGAATAAATTACAGCTTGAGGAGAAGGTAGCTATCTTTGAGGGGAGAAACATTCGTAGGGTGTGGGATGGAGAGAAAGAGCGGTGGTTTTTTTCGGTGGTGGATATTGTGGGAGTGTTGACAGAGAGTGCTGACTCTAGAAATTACTGGAAAGTATTAAAAAGTCGTTTGAAAAATGAGGGTAGTGAGGTGGTTACAAAATGTAACCAACTGAAAATGATAGCTTCTGATGGCAAAAAATACCTAACTGATGTGGCCGATATGGAAACAGTTTTTCGACTCATTCAATCTGTGCCAAGCCCGAAAGCAGAACCAATAAAATTGTGGCTGGCTAAAGTTGGACATGAGCGAATTCTGGATATTTCTGATCCTGAGCGATCTGTAAACAGAGGGCGTGAATATTGGCAAAAAATGGGCAGAAGTGAAAAATGGATTCAGCAAAGAATGATGGGGCAGGAAACGAGAAATAAGCTGACGGACTACTGGGCGACTCATGATGTGAAAAAGAGCGAGGAATTTGCGATACTGACTAACTTGATCCATGAAGAATGGACGGGATTGACTGTTAAAAAACATAAAGAGTATAAGAGTCTTAAAACTCAAAATCTGAGAGATCATATGAGTGATGCGGAGCTGATATTTACGGCTTTGGCGGAACTTTCGACACGAGAAATTGCAGAAACCGTAGAGGCAACTGGATTTGGAGAAAATAAAGAACCAGCAATTAAAGGAGGGAGAATTGCCAAAAATGCGAGGATCGAACTGGAGGAGAAAACAGGGAAGAGTGTGGTGACCTCCAGGAATTTTTTGGGACAAAAGAAAAATGTGGACAAACTTCTTGACCAATAACAAAGACACGTCTGAAAAAATTGTGATGATAAGGTAATAATTCTGGTATTATTCTTGTATGTCAGAAAAAAAATCCGGTTTACAAACTATCTATGCACCTATTTTGGTGCTATTGCTAATTGTGGCGTCTTTCTATGTAGGAAGGCTATCTTCTCAGGTTGAGGGGTTAAAGAATAACGTGGCTGAAGCAGATACCACAGCTCCTGTTCCTGCTGGAAATCAAGTAGCGCCAGCAGCGGGTGAGAGAAAATTGGATGTGGCAAGTCTTAAAGCACGGGCCAAAAACTTGGGTCTTAATACCGGTAAGTTTGACCAATGTTTGGATGGTGGGACGACTGTAGCTAGAGTGTCGGCTGAGCAAAAAGAAGGTTCCGCTTTGGGGGTGAGTGGAACACCATCATTCCTGATTAACGGAATCCTTTTGGTAGGAGCGCAGCCACAGTCTAGTTTTGAAAGCGTGATCGAGGCTGAGTTAAAAGATGGTACAGGTGATAAAGCCGCGGCGGCTCTGGGAGAAGATGGAAAAAGACTCACGTTGAAATTGGCCGACAGCTATATTGATGGTCCCGCAAATGCAAAAATCAAAATGGTGGAGTTTACCGATTTTGAATGTCCCTATTGCGAGAAAGCTTTCCCTACTGTGAAAGCAGTTATGGATAAATACAAGGGTAAGATAAGCTTGGAGTACAAGAGCTTCCCACTATCCTTCCATTCCAGCGCCCAGAAGGCGGCTGAAGCGGCTCTGTGTGCCGGAGAACAGGGTAAGTTCTGGGAGATGCACGACGATCTATTTACGGCGGCGAAGTAAACTTGTTTGGTTTCAAAAAAGTTGCCAAGGGTAAAGATAATACTGGTCCTTAGGAGTTCCAAGTAGTGCTACAACAAGGCCTGGTTTGGATTTGTATTTAGTGGCAAACTGCGTGAGGTGTTTGGAGGAATATTGCACAAAATTGGTTTTGACCTCGATGGGAGTGAGACCTGTTGGTAGATCGAGAATAAAGTCAATTTTTTGACCAGATTTGGTTCGCCAAAAATGGATATTGTGGCGACCATGGAGTTTGACCAGCTCGCTAAAGATATTGGTTTCGAGAATATTACCAAGGAGAGTAGGGGCAAAACCATCCAACCAAAGAAGTGATTGTAGGCCGGAGTCTAGGAAAAAGATTTTGGGATTTTTACTGATTTCGACACTGGGACTATGACTATATGGAGTGATTAACTTGATAATAAAAGTCTCTTCGAGAATCGACAAGTATTTGTGAATAGTGGGTTGAGAAATGCCTGTTTCGCGGGAGAGGGCGGCTATATTTAAAAGCTGGCCTGATTGGAATGATAACACTTTGAGCATACCGTTGAATTTGGTGATGTCTGTGATATCAGCTAGATCGCGGATATCTTTGCGGACATAGGTGTCAATTAGCTGGAGGAGGTGTTGTTGTTTTTTGACAGTATCCGGTTCAAGGACAATTTTGGGATAGCCACCATACGTGACAAATTCGGCGTAAAGCCTGCCAATATATTTGATACCGGAGGAACTCAGATTTATAATGTTTTTATACTCTGATTCTTTGAAGATAAGAAATTCGGCAAATGAGAGGGGGAAAACTTCAAATTCGATAGTGCGACCGGCGAGGGAGTTGGTGAACTTGGTTTTGATGTCGAAAGTGGATGAGCCAGAGACGATAAGATGAATATTTTTGTAGTGGTCGGCAATAATTTTGAGAAACGAGCTGGGATTGTCTAAATATTGAATTTCGTCGATAAAGACGAAGATGTTTTCGTCTTTTAGATAGCCCTTATTTGCTAGGTCAGCAATAAAAGTGTCTGTTCCTTGGTTGAGGAGGGAGAGAAGATTGGGGAACTCGAGATCATAATAGATGGTTTTATGACCTTGCTCGGTGAGATAGTTGTCGATATAGCGCAATATGTGGGTTTTGCCAACCTGACGAGCACCCAGGAGAACGAGAATTGTTTCGTCACCTAGATATGGTTGTATTTGATCAAATACACTTCTCTTGTATAACTGCATTTGATTATAAGTATAACTGATGATAAAGTGTATGTCAATAGGAGTTGTGTTTTATGGCTGGGGTGGGGCTGGAGGAGTGGTGGTGGCAGGAGCGGGACTGCTACTGCCGGGTGCGGGAGGGACGGGGGGTGGAGCAACTGTCGGGTGGATGGTGACTAGGGCGGCTGAGAAGGAGGTACTGGTAATGGGGTCGGCTGAATAAACAATGACAGAGGAGCCAACTTTAAGATCTGAAAGAGCCATCTTTATCGGTCCTGTTTGGTCGAAGCTACTTAATTCAGTGTCGCTCGTGAGACTGATGGTGTAGATTTTGTTGACTGGTGCAGTGGGAGGGGTTGCTCCCATGGCAGGAGGGGCGAAGGAAGAAACAAAGCCACTGACTTTGATAGTATTACCAGAAACCTCGGTGATAGGGCCGGAGAGACTGTTGCTCTCGAGTTGTTTGGAAATGGCAATGGCTTGAATATCGCGATTGCTGGTGAAGCGAAGGTCGTCGGCCAAGCTGATATTGACAGTTTCGCCGATACTAAGATCTTTGAGAGTGATCGCTAATTGATTAGCTATCGGTGGAAGAGGAGGAGTATTGGTAGTGGGGGATTTGAAGGCGTAGGGAATATTGGGGATGGGCTGGGTAATACTAGTGGTATCGGTAATGGCGACTTTGAAGCTGAGAACTTTACTATCGGTGTTGGGGAGAGTTTGGGCATTGACTTCGACGATGAGGGAGTTGCTGGATTTACCTGTAATCTTGGCTGAGGAAAGATTGGTGATAGGGAAGGATAGGTAGAGAGCATCGGGGTTAAGAGTAACTTTGGTGGAGGCAGGAGAAGTCTTGTTGGACTTCGGTAAAGAGATTAGATTGTTTTTGAGTGCGAGACTACCCATGTAACCAAGAAGAATGATAATAACAATCACGGCGATGGCGATAATGATGTTTAGAGGATCACGTTTACTGGAGTTTTCCATGATGAGATTGAAATTTTATTTTTTTAATTCTTGGATAACCTGCTTGAGCTCTTCGATTTGCTGTTGTTGATTGTCGATGGTCTGCTGTTGTTTGTCGACTTTACCTGAAAGCTCGTTCAATTTTTTCAAAATATCCACCCCATCAACAATTAATTTTTTGGTCTCAATCAGCCCCTCTTTGAATTTGCTGATAAAATCAGTAGTGATGCTTTGGAGAGAGACTACTTGGACTTGCTGTTCTTGGATGGCTTTGATTACAAGTGGAACAATCTTGTCATACTTAAGACCAAGAGTGCCGTCTTTGTTATCAGTAACCACCACTTCAGGTAAGATTGGTTGTACTTCTTGAGCAATGAAGCCAATTTGTCTGGTTTTCTCTAAGGATCTTTCGGGAAACTCATCTGATCGCCAGTCAAAAAAAACAGGGCGGAGCTGTTTTACTTTTTCAAGGGCATTGTCAAGATTAATAATATTTTTCTTGAATTTGATATCAGAGGAACCACTGACAAAACTGCCAGTAGCATAACCACTACCTGAAACATAAAGATCATAAGTTGCAGTACCAGCATCAACATATACACCATAACCATTTAAGCTAGATCCATACACGCCGGCGTTGTTGGTGCTGATGCCATAGACGCCACCGTTGGTGCCACTGCCATAGATGGCATAGTTGGAGTTCCCAGCACCCCCAACACTTAATTTTGATAGTGGCCCCGTCGTCCCGATGCCGACGTTGCCTGAAGTATCTATAACCAATCTTTGAGTACCGCTAGGACCAACATCATCCGCAATAACAAATTTATTTCCTATTGATTGATCTATTCCTACAGACCATTGGTCTTCTGTATTCTTAAAGCTCACCGCTGCGTCAAGAGCAGCACTACGTTCAATCAAAAGCTGATTATTTGCCGCACTAGAATAAATATGAAGTGATGTACTCGGCCCCGTCGTGCCGATGCCGACGTTGCCCGTGCTGGTATCAACATAGAGTTGGTTGGTATTGACTGCCAGGTCGCCGGTGGTGGCGAGAGAAATATTCAAATTAGAACCGGAGGCGGGCTGGAGAGTAAGGGCGCCGGTGGAGGTGTTGATGGTCGAGGCGCCGCCCGATAAATTAAAGGTTGTATCGGGGGTGGTGAGAATATTGGAATCAGAGTCCAGGGTGAGATTGCCGGCGTTGTCGGAGATGGTGGAGCCGCCAATTTTGACAAAGCCGATTGTACCGTTCCCCGCTTGGATACTCGGGTTGCCAGTATCCAGAGCAGTGATCTTGTGGAAGACTGCATCGCCCGCGGTATCGACATAGTAGGTCGTGCCATTGGCAAAGTAAGCGGCGTCGGCAAAGGTAGTTTTTGTGCCGGAGTTGTTGATGAGGAGGTTGCCGGATGCGTCGGTGGTGAAGCTGGAGTAGGTGGA
>Ga0209212_1007540_pt1 | contig 11992 bp, 14 predicted proteins | sample RifGroC2_FD_183996 | JGI IMG/M metagenome (GOLD analysis project Ga0209212, IMG submission 183996) | Groundwater microbial communities from Rifle, Colorado, USA - Groundwater C2 (SPAdes) (version 2) | ecosystem: Environmental > Aquatic > Deep subsurface > Groundwater | place: Rifle, Colorado...
GGAAGAATTCCGCAAGCGCTCTCTGATCGCCGAGGCGGTGGTCGGGCAGATCGCCGGCTTCGGGGTGAACAGTTACTTGTTGGGGCTAAGGGCGGCGGTGGAATACCTCTAAGCGAAGGGTGACTCGTGCTCGTTGATGAAGACGAACAACGAAGATAGGTTTACTCCAGGAAGAGAGAGCCGGTGTCAAAATTTTTCTGTTTCATCTGCTCGATCAACCTATCCCTTTCCCTCTGCAGTTGATTGAGTTGGTTTCTTATGTCACTGAGATCTTTTTCCTTACCGGTGTAGGCTGGGAGCGGCACATCCACGCGCGGCGAGATCCCTCCCGCGCGGTGCTCGATGTTGGCCGAGGGGACCCCGGAAAAGGTCGAGGGTGTCGAGAGTTTTATTCCGCCGGCGTCGCTCGGGCCCGACGGGTTATACTGAGTATCTCGCAGCCTCGACATCAAGTCATCCGTCCGCGCCTTAATCGCCTCCTCGCTATTGAGAAGGGTTGGCTCAGGGCCAGTGCTTCCTCTCGTGGCAAGAGAAAAGCGATCCCTGGCGGACCTGATCTGATCCGTGAGCTGTCTGACTTTGTCTTGATATTCCCTTTCTTCTTTGGCTCTTTCCTGTGCCAGCTTCTCTTCGGGGCTGAGGGCCTTCTCCTGGACCTGGCCGGGCTTGGCTTCTTCCACAGGAGCGCGGCCCGCCTCGATCTTCTCCTCTCGGGCCGTTGTGGGGGGAACGACGGAAGGTCTCTCTGTGCCAAAAAGAGACATACCTCGCGTCTCAGACTCTCCCGCCTTGAGGATAGACTGGATTTGCTGGCGGCTGATGCCGATCTCGCCTCCCATGCCGGGAAACTTGATCATCCCGCCCTCTTCTCGATAGCTCTGGACGGTGATGCGCCGACCGTTTTTGAGCACCAGGGTGTACTCGGCAAAGAGAGGCCCCGGGAGGTAAAGAATGAATGCCAGGGCTAAAAAGAGCAGCTGCTTTGGGCCATTCATTAATAACATAATACCATTTAGGATTTCTCCGATCAACCGGCATTTTCCAGGCCGTTTACAGCTTCTGGCAATCGTGTTATTGATTTTCTTACTTGCTTTGGTCGCTGGCGATTTATGAGCCTTCCTGGTCGCAGAAATTTTCTCTTCTGGTTACCCCTCTGGTGGCTTTTCTTATGCCCTCACGGATCCTGGGCTGTGGAGCCCAGCGTGCAGATTCAATCCCCCAAGAACGGCTCCCGCATCGTGCAGGACCAGAACAGCGTGTTTGTCAGCGGCAAGGTCTCGACACAGGGCACCCGGACTCCCAATGTGGATATCTTCTTTGTCGTAGACATCTCCGGAAGCACGGCCAATTATGCTGGGGTGGATTTCGCCGACAACGCCGACCCGCCTGCTCCGTCCGGCCCCTCGGGTTGGGGGAGGCCGCAGATCGGTGTCTTCGGCGGCGGATTTGGAATGGGCGGGCCGCCGATCAGGAATTTAAGAAACTCCATCCTGGCGGCTGAGGTTGCCGCTGCCCGTCGGCTTCTCTTGCAGCTCAGCTCGCAGACGACCCGTGTTGGGTTGATTACCTTTAGCGAGGGCGCGAGGCTGCTCCAGCCCCTTACCCGGGATTTTCCGCAGGTAAAACAGGCGCTGGACGGAATCTTGGCGGCAGGCCCTTATGGTGGGACCAACATGGTGGAAGGTATCCGGTTGGCTATCAAAGAGCTGGCCGGATTGGGGCTGAGCGAGCGTAGAGATGACTCGGTAAAGGTCCAATTTCTTCTGACCGATGGCTTTCCCACGCTGCCCATCGGGGCGGGGAGGAAGGTCACCCTGGAGGATAGCAATCTAGCGGTCAATGCCGCTCGCATATCCGGGAAAGCAGGGATCAAGGTCCATGTCTTTGCCCTGGGCGAAGAGGCCCTCTCCTACCCGGCGGCGGCGGTGGGAATCGCCCGGGAGAGCGGCGGGATATTTACCCCCGTTGTTAGAGCAGGCGATATCTTGACCATTCTGGAGAATGTCTCTGTGGTGGGAGTGGACTATGTCGAGGTAGTTAATACGACCATGAACCAAAAGGCGGCTCAGATGCGTTTGGCCACCGATGGTTTTTTTTCGGCTGCTCTGCCGATGATCGAGGGACTCAATCAGATTCAGGTCCTGGCCCGTGCCAGTGATGGGGTGACCGGGCGGGACTCCATATCGGTCTACTACCAGCGGGGAGATCAGCGTTCGCTTGACCTGGAGGTGTTTCTGGAAAAGGAAAAGAATCTCAAGCTAGAAGTGGAGCGGTTAGGCAAGGGCAAAGAAGAAATCCAGAGAGAGATTGAGCGCGGTAGGGAGGATAGCCTGAGGCGGTCCCAGGCGCCTCCCCCAAAAAGTGAGGGCCCTCCGAGATAGACTTTAAGGCAAGAAAAGGCGGCCCTAACGGCTGCTCTTTTCTATTTCGGCGGCTATGGCGATCTCCGACGCCCCCGCCTTTTTCACAATCGACAGGACCTTTACCGCCTCTCCAAAGAGCATCTCTCGGTCTCCCCGTAAAATCACGATTTTGTCCGGGCTCGTCTCAAGAACCTCCCGGAGGGAATTTTCCAGGTTGGCTTCGGTCACCTTTTTCTGGTTGACGTATATTTCATTCTTGGGAGTGATGGTGACCGTAATTCCTCTGGGCTCAGACTGGGTTTTTACCGCGGACGGAAGATTGACCCGGCCGCCGGATTCCACGATCGCTGAACTGGTGATCATAAAGATGATGAGCAGAACCAAAAAGATATCGGTCAGGGGCGTAATGTTAATCTCTGCGACGATGTCACCGTTGTCCTCCCGCCCAAGAGATGTGATGGCCATGGTTTCTCCTTACTGGTTCATTTTCTGAAGGATCTTCCCGACCTGAATGCGGAATAGCCCGTTCAGATTCCCGATGCGGGTTTGGAAGTAGTTATAGAAGATCAAGGCGATGATCGCGACTCCCAGCCCCAGGGCGGTAGCGACGAGAGCCTCCGAAATTCCCGCGGCCACGACAGTGAAACCTCCGGTCCCTACGATAGCCATGCTCTCGAAGGACTTGATGATTCCAATGACGGTTCCCAGCAAACCGATAAAAGGGGCGCTGCTGGCGACGGTTCCCAGGATCCAGAGGTGTTTACGCATTTTTTGTGTTTCCTCAAACATGGCCTCTGTAGCCAGCGCGCTCACGGTCTCAAAGCTTTCCCTTGCATATCTCGTAATGACGTTCATGAATATCCGTCCGGCCGGGGACTGCGCGTTCTGCCTGCACATGGCAAGGGCCAAATCCTTTTGTCCGTTGCTGATGGGATCCATGATCGACTCGCTCAGTCTCAAAGTTGCGTTGCCGATATTTCTAAGGGACCAGAGCCGTTCGAGCACGACTGCGACGCTGATAATGGACATGAGAATCAGCGGGTATGTGGCGATGGCCCCTTTGTGGATGATCTCAAGAAGGTTCAAGCCTTGATGCATAGAATGATATCCTTTCGCATGTCTAGCCGAAGATTACCCGATGATAATATTTAATCAACAGCAGAGCCAACAGAGCCCCTGGACAGGGGGTGGAACTTCATCCTCGGATGCGGATGTCCACAGTGAAGCGAATGATGAGCGATTCGCCCGCCAGATCTTTTAAGCTTTCCGGAATGGGAGGAAATGGAGAAGCTTTTTTCATCGCCTCGAGCGCACTGCCATTAATTCCGGGGTCGGTTGAATCCAAGACCTCCACCTGGCTGAGTTTGCCCGCCCTGTCCAAGGTGAAGCGGACACTAACTTTCTGGATGCCGGTAATGCCGTCCGGATATTTCCAGACCGAATTGACCCGTTTCTCGATCGATTTTAGATACTGATTATAGTCGCCGCTTGAGGCGCCCTTCAGCCCCGAATAACTGCCTCCTCCGCTCCCGCTGCCGGTTCCGCCTCCTCTGGTTCCTTTGCCGTCTTGCGATCCTCCGGGCGCGCCATAGGGCCCTGCGCCACTGCCCGTTCCTTTCAGTGCCCCGGGTATCTGGCTGCCTTCGCTCAGTGCGCGTATCCCTTCTCCGTCGCCTTTACCTTTAAGAGCCGCAAGACTTTTTTGATTGGAATCCGGGTTGACTGCCGGCTGCGAGTTCGAGGCGCTGGCTTTGGTAGGCAGCTGGACCAAGGAGTCCGGCGAGCTCTCTTTGACGGCTAAGAGCTGCGGGCGAGCCACGCCAGCTAAAAGTTTGGGTTGCGGCAGGGTGGGGACGGGATCAGAGGTTGGCAAGAGCTCTTTGCTGGGGATGGAGCTGTCAACCGACCCCGAATCCAACTTTCCCGATTGTTGCCTGGGTATTTCAGGCAAGCCGCGATTTGGCAGCGCCCGCGGCCCGCCGGGACCCCGGTCAGGACCTATGCTCTTGTCCTTCGATGTTCCCCTTCCCACATCTATGAGCTTGATCGGAATGGAGACCACAGCTTCATCAGGGTTCACGGACAAGGTCAGCGCGCCTAAGAGATAAAAAATAACAAAGTGCAGCGCCAGGGAGAGAGGCAAAAAGGGGCTCCTGGCAACAGAGTAAAATGCCAATTCGCCCCAACTCTCTGTCGCTTCCTGGGCCATATCTAGCTTCCTGGGTGGGGAATAGTCTGAGGATCCGCAGGCGTAGCAGGGATCTCTTCCTGTTTGGAAAGGAGTTCCAGCCCGGCAGCGCTGACATCTCGTCTAACCAGCCGACCCGCTTCGTAGTAAGACCAGAGGTCCACCACTCCGTCGCCGTTAAGATCCCTTTCTTCTTTTAAGACTACCTCGCCCTCCTTGGTGGTATCATAATGGATCCATAAATCGATCTTGCCGTGGCGATCCAGATCTTTCTCTACCCTGGCCAGGCGCCCGTTCTGATAGATGGCGCGAAAGTTCGGGTGTCCGTCGCCATACTCATCTCGCTCCTCCCGGATAAGCTTATCGTTTTCGTAGTAATAGACCGTGTCGGATCTGCCGTTTCCTTTGGCATCCACCTCACGGCGCACCAACTTACCGTCCTTAAAGTAACTCCAGGTATTAACTTTTCCGTCTCCGTTGGTGGCCTCCTCCTGGCGCACAATCTCTCCCGGCTTCATAGGGTTGTAGTAGATCCAAAGATCCGCTATCCCATCTCCGTTGGTATCTCGCACTTCTACGTTTTTAAAAGGTATGTTTGGAGTGGGCGGAGGGATCTCCCTTTTGCTGAGGGATGCCAGCGGAGCGGGCTCGGCTGCGTTGCCGTCCGTCTTTGTCTGTTCTTTCATCGCGGGGAGCGTGCTTCGGGCTACCTGGATTTCTTCTTTCTTTCTTGGCTCTGAAGTGGTTTCCACCTTTCCCAACTGAGCTTCCAGCTCCCTTTGGCGTTCTATTTCACGCTCGATCTGAGCCTCGAGTTCCTTGTCTTTCGCCTGTTCTCCCTGGATTTGTGCGTTGATCTGCTGGTAATGAGAATCAGCGGTGAACAGTCCATAGAATGCCCCGATAACCAAGCCCGCTGCCGCCCCATAGGGGCCGGCAATGGAGCCTCCCATGGCCACTCCATCCATCATTCTCTCCCAGACGTATTGCCCGTGCGGCGATGAGTTTGCTTGAGGTTGAGGGTATGAGGCCTGTGGAGGAGAACCAGCCGGAGCAGGAGAGCCCGGAGTTGCCGGGTAGGTTGACGGGTAGGGGGAACCCCCCGGAGGGTACTGTACAGGCACAGGATCACAGCCTGCGAGAAAGAGAATAAAAAGCAATGCTGAGCCGAGCTTACTCATATCACTGCTTGACTGCTTCTTGCCCCTTAGCTGTGGTAGAGATTTTCTTTCCTGCCGGCTCGGCCTCGGTCGTCATTCTTAAGAGTTCCTCTTGGACCGGGGTGAAGGGCAGCGCAGGAACATCGGGCTCCGCCTCAGCTACCTGCTCTTGTTTTACCACTTGATCGTCCTTAAAGAAATAGCGCGCGTCGATTTTGCCGTTGAAATTGAGGTCCTCTTCCTGCAGAAAACGCTTACCGTCTTTATAGGTCACCCAGACATCGACGCGCCGGTCCCTGTTGGTATCGGCCTCCTGCCGCAATTCCTGGCCATTTTCGTTGTAGAATATTCGGACATCGAATAGACCATCGCCGTCCGTGTCTCGTTCTTCGCGGACGATTTTGCCATCTTTGAAAAGGTCGAGAGTGTCAGGCTTGCCGTCTCCTTTGCTATCCATTATCCTCTTAGCCAGCTTCCCCTGCGAAAAGAACTCAGTCAAATCGATTCGTCCCTTGCCACGCGAGTCCTCTTCCCTGCGCACGAGTTCCTCGCCTTGGAAATAAAGAACTCGATCGGCCTTTCCATCCCCGTTAAGATCTTCCTCTTGCCTGGCCAGGCGCCCATCCTGGTAATAGCCCCAGAGGTCGATTCTTCCCGTCTGCTTGCGGTCGATCTCTTTTCTGACCAGTTGACCATCTTGGAAATAGGAAAAGCTATCCATTTTTCCAGCCCCATTCGTATCTTCTTCCATGCGGCTGATCTTCCCCCCTTGAACGTAGGAAACGCGGTCTACCTTGCCATCAAAATTGCGGTCCTCCTCATTACGAACCGGCTGATTATTTTCATAAAAAGCCCAAAAATCCGGCTTCCTGTCCCCATTGGTATCCTGCTCCTTGCGCACTAGCTGTCCTTGGGAGTCAAAATAGTACCAAAGGTCAAGCTGGCCATTGCGTTTGCTAGAGACCTCTTCTCTCTGCAGCCTCCCATTTTGGTAATAAAGCCATATGTCAGGCTTACCATCAAAGTCTTCATCCTGTTCAACGCGCTCAATTTTTCCCTCACTGTCGTAATAGATCCAGCGGTCTATCTTCCCGTCGCCGTTGCTATCCCTCTCCTGGCGCGTGACATTCCCTTTCTCGTCGTAAAAAAAGCGCGCCACTACCTGGCCGCTGACCGGACCGTTTGCCAAAAGTGCCGCAACTAGTGCAAGGAGGAAAGCCTTTCTTTTCAGAGCTTTATGCCTTTTCACTCAACTTAACCCCAAATATGAATGTTGGGCAGATTATGTCGGGGTGGGGTTCCAAGTCAACGGCGGGCAAGCCAAAGCCGTTTAAGGCATAGGCTTGGAGCCTGGATCGGCTGGTTTTTCAGCTCTGGTGTCTTTCTTACCCTCTTCGAGAGGTGCACTATCGGGCTCGCTCAAGGCCTTCTTGAAGCCCCGAATGGCCTCGCCGATAGATCGGCCGACATCGGGAAGCTTCCTGGGGCCGAAAACGAGCAGGGCAACTGCAAAAATGACGAGTAACTCCGGTACACCGAGGCTTCCAAACATAAGAGTTCCTCCTCACCTTTTTTACCCTTGTGTCCCAGGGTTGTCAATCTACCCCTCTTTTTGACTTGTTTAGGCGGACAGTGTAGGGTGTTGGCACGCTGAGAGAAGTTGCCGAAAGTAGGGTAGAAATTCGGCTCTGGAGGCAGCGGCTGGGACGGAAGAAGCGCTATGGAATTTCTCTGGGATTGGTTTCATCGGATTTATGACGTGGAGTCTCTGGTCCGGGTTGGAGGCCTGGCGGCCTTGACGGCAATTGTCTTCACCGAGACCGGGCTTTTCGTTGGTTTTTTTCTTCCCGGCGATTCCCTGTTAGTGACCGCGGGGATTTTTGCGGCCAAGGGAGACCTGGATATGTGGACCTTGAATACCGTTCTCAGTCTGGCTGCCATCCTCGGGGATACGACCGGCTATGCTATCGGATTCAAGACCGGCCCCATGATCTTCAGGCGTGAGGACTCGCTTTTCTTCCATCGCAAGCATCTGCTTACGGCCAAGCAGTTTTATGATCAGTACGGGGGATTCACCATTTTTATCGCCCGCTTCATTCCCATCCTGAGAACCTTTGCACCGGTAGTAGCCGGAGTGGGGAAAATGAAGTACAGCCGGTTCATTGCCTACAATGTCTTTGGCGGGATTTTCTGGGTCTTTAGTACGACTTTTGCCGGTTACTTTCTCGGCAGGATGGTTCCCAACATCCAGGAGCAAATTCATGTTGTCATTGCCGTTGTGATCTTCCTCTCGCTCCTTCCAGGGATCACCAAGCTCGCCAGGGAGAAATGGAAAACCCGCAGTAGTCCCGGATAGTCCAGGGAGATTCTACAGTTTTCTTCAGTCGGTGGAAAAGAATTGGAAATTTGGGGCATTGCGATAATCCTGGGGATTGTTGAGGGACTGACCGAGTTCATTCCGGTTTCCTCAACCGGACATCTCATCGTAGTAGGCGACCTTCTTGGATTTGTCGGTGGCAAGGCCGCGACATTCGAAGTGGCTATCCAGCTCGGCGCCATCTTGTCGGTTTTGGTGCTTTACCGCCACAGGTTTCTGGGGCTGTTGCCCGGCAAAGAAGGCTTCGTTCCCGGCTCCGCCTTGGAGGGCTGGCCCGGAGTTTGGCGAATTGCTTTGGCTACAGCTCCAGCCCTGATCGTCGGCACCGTTGCCCATCACTTCATCAAGTCCCATCTTTTTACCCCTGTCGCAGTGAGTTGGGGGCTGGCAGTAGGGGGAGTCGGGATCTTGCTTGCGGAAAGGGTCATCTCCCGGCGGACCTTACGCTCCCTGGACGGCCTCACTGTGGGACAAGCTCTGGGGATAGGACTTTTTCAGACCCTTGCCTTGTGGCCGGGGATCTCCCGCTCTGGGGCGACCATTGTCGGCGGGCTCCTTCTCGGTCTGGACCGGAAAGGGGCCGCTGAGTTCTCGTTTCTCATCGCAGTGCCGATCATGCTCGCCGCCACCGGCTTCGAGCTCTTGCAAATGGGAGGCAGTTTTACCGCCGATGAAGTGGCGCAGTTTGCCGTAGGATTTGTCGTTTCCTTTGTGGTGGCGATTATGGCGATTGCCACCTTTATCCGCATTCTTAGCCGCTGGAGCTTGGCGCCATTCGCCTGGTACCGGATCGTTGCGGCGCCGGCCTTCTATCTGCTGACTCGCAGCCTCAGCCTCTAGCCCGGGGAGTGAAAATCCCCCTTTTTGTGTTTTAGCCAGTGGAAAAGTGGGACTCGATAAAGATAGGCGAGAAAAATAATCGCCGCAGAGATTAACGCGAAGATGGCTGCGATGAAGTATTCTTGGCTCCTAAGACTGGCTCCTTGGATGGTAAGAAAATAGGTCCCCGGCATCCGGCCAATGGTGGATATGATCATAAAGGTAGCCATGCTCATCCGGCTTAAACCGAGGAGATAACACAGATAATCTTTGGGGAAACCGGGGAGGACAAAGAGTAAGAAGCAAACCAGGGTCCCCGTATGGGTAGTGACGAAATCGAATTTTTTCAGGACTTCCTTTTTGACAAATTTCTCCACGAAAGGCCTGCCTAAAACATGGGCCACCTCGAAGGCTAACCAGGAACCCAGAGTCAATCCTAAGGTCGAAAGGAGAAAACCGAAAACTTTTCCGTAGACATAACCGCCAACTACTCCCGTGAGCTCTCCTGGAATGGGCGAAGCGACAACCTGTAACGCCTGTAGAAATATGAATGCTGCAGAGGAATAGGAGCCAAGAGAAATGAGAAATCTTGTTAGGGTTTCTCTTCTTGAATAAAAATTTCCTAAATCGTCCAATTCCTCTGTTACAGGCCCTAAAACGCTAAATGGTTGCGGGCCAAACCAACTCACCGTGAAGATAAGAATGGCAAAAAAGGCTAGAATAGTTCCACGGATTAAAAGTCGGCGTTGTTGGATAGTCATTTAGATTCCTTATATTATCAATAACTGGCTACAAAAACGAGCACCCAAAGCAGGTATTATAATTTGGCGTCCGCCGAATGCGTTAGGAGGGAGTTATGGATATTCTTTCACACGGGCTTTGGGGTGGGTCGGCTTTTTATCCCAAAGGTATAAAAAGATTTACCGCGGCATTTTTCGTGGGTATGGCGCCCGATCTTCTCTCCTTTGGCTTATATCATCTGACCCATCCAGGTTGGCTCAAATTGCGTTTGGCAGGGGGAGTCTCCGGTCCTCCTCCTCTATCCACCCTGCCGGAATTTCTTTTTCATGCCTATAATCTGACGCACAGCCTTGTTATCTGGGCATCCCTGTTGGTCGTCATTTGGATGGTGAGAAAACGCCCTCCCTGGTTATTCTTACCATGGGGCCTCCACATCCTTTGCGACATTCCTACGCATAGTTCGCGCTATTTTCCTACACCCTATCTCTGGCCTTTCTCGACGCCATTGGTGGAGGGGATCTCATGGGCATCCCCTTGGTTTATAATGAGTAATTATACAGCTCTACTCGCGGTTTATTGCGGGATGTTCGTCCGTGTGTGGCGGAGAGATAAAGTGCAAAAATCTAGCGACAGGTAAAGGTGAGACCTACAGAAAAGGTCGGTCGGACAGGGAAGAGAATCCTGCCCGACCACATTGGTAAGAGCCAAGATAGCTTAGGAATCTAAAAAAATTATTACTTCTTCTCTTCTTTTTTCTCTTCTTTCTTTTCAGCCTTCTTTTCAGCCTTCTTCTCGGCCTTCTTCTCGGCCTTCTTTTCAGCCTTCTTCTCGGCCTTCTTCTCGGCCTTCTTCTCCTCTTTCATCTCGCCTGCAGCGGCTTTCTTCTCAGCCTTCTTTTCCTTCTCTGCGGCAGAGACCATCGGAGCAAAGGCCAAAGCGCTCCCTATCAGGATCGCTACCAGCCACAAAAACCCCTTGCTTCTCATAACTACCCTCCTTCTCTTCACCCCTATTCCTGACTTAAATTTACCCAATCTCCATAACTGCGCCAATCGGGGGATATCGGCGAAAGACAGGGTATTATTATTTTGTCATTTCTAATAAAAGCCTCATCAATTGTCAAGCACAAGAATCGGGCGCTTTTTCCTCACCGCCGATCCGTTGGACATCCGCAGAGCCGCATAATATATTTCCAATAGACATGTCCGACACCGTCGTCCGCATCGAAAACCTGAGGAAGCAATACGGCCCGATTACTGCTTTGGACGACATCTCTTTGGAGGTCGAGAGAGGAACGATCTTCGGCCTTCTCGGACCCAACGGCGCCGGTAAAACCACCGCAGTCAAGATCCTGACCACCCTGGTGCGCCCGGATGCAGGCAAGGTTGAGGTCGCTGGAGCCGACATTTTAAAGGACCCGGAGCGCGTGCGAAGCCTTATCGGCTATGTCCCCCAGGAGCTTACCGTGGACCCCTATCTCACGGTTGAAGAACACTTGCGCTATTATGCAGACCTCTACCACCTTTCCGCAGCGGTGAGAGAACCCAGAATCCGGGAGGCGCTGGGTCTGGTCGGTTTGGCAGGACAGGAAGATCGCCGGGCAAGGTATCTTTCCGGAGGAACGAAGAAAAAACTCGATCTGGCCTGCGGGTTGATTCACCGGCCGCCCTTGATTCTTCTCGACGAACCTTCTCTCGGCTTGGATGTGCACGTGCGCCGGGACGTATGGAATTACGTCTTAAGACTCAAAGAGCAGGGGACCACTGTTTTTCTCTGCACCAACTATATGGATGAAGCGGAACGTCTCTGCAATGTTGTGGCGATTATCGATCACGGCAAAATCGCCGTCGCCGGCGCTCCCGCGGCATTGCGAAGCCAACTCAAAAAAGATGTGATCTCTGTCGAGATCGCCGGCTTCAACGAGAATGAGAGGGAAAGATTAGCGACCCTCGAGAAGGCGGTCTCTCAGTTAGCGATCGTTCAGGCAACCACGAAGGACGGCGTGCGGCTCAAGATCGATGTCGAGAGCAATGAAATCGCCCTGCCCCAGATCCTTGAACGGACCGCTTCGCTGTCCATCCCCATACGCACCATCACCTACAGCCGTCCGGGATTGGATGAGGTTTTTCTCCACTTCACGGGCCGCCCGCTTGCCGAGGAGAAGGAAAAAGATGCTTGAGTTCGCGCAAGAGACCAAGGCGCAGCTGGTGCGCTGGATGATCCATCTTCGGCGGGAGCCTTTCAACATAGCTTTTAACCTGCTCAACCCCGTTATCCTTCTGATCTTTTTAGGAGGGGCTTTTCAGGGGCTGGCCCAAGGGTCGGTTGGGGGAGACTATCGCAC
>Ga0209212_1007541_pt1 | contig 11992 bp, 13 predicted proteins | sample RifGroC2_FD_183996 | JGI IMG/M metagenome (GOLD analysis project Ga0209212, IMG submission 183996) | Groundwater microbial communities from Rifle, Colorado, USA - Groundwater C2 (SPAdes) (version 2) | ecosystem: Environmental > Aquatic > Deep subsurface > Groundwater | place: Rifle, Colorado...
TTCGCCGTTTTTTCAGGATATACAATCAATACCTCGAAGCGTTCCAGAAGGGCGTGTATAACTTTATCAAGGAAGATTACGACGCGGCCACACAGCAAATCATCCCGCGCAAGTATTTCTCCGGAGGGGTCAGCGTAACCAATATCCCCGTTTCATCCGCGGCCAACCCGGCGCTTTTGAAAACATTTGCCGAAGGCGTGCATCCCTTTACCGTTTCGGCCGGGATTTCAAGCCTCAACGGCAACATCTCCTACACCATGCCGTTTAAAAATTCCGAATTTCCAGTCAAATCCGCTGCCTCGCCAATAAATGCCGATCGGGCATCGAATGATTCAGATACTTTAAGCCGTTTTAAGAAAGTTATTTCCCAAGAGATTGGAAAAAGGGGAGAAAATATTACGCTTACAACGAAAGTTATTGCAGAGGAAACGCGGCGATTTAGTTATAACGTCCCGCCGTTATCTGTTCCAATCAACCCTTTCACGAAAAAAGCCATTGAAAATGAATTCGGAGTCACAATCCCCCTGGAAGAAAATGATTTCAAAACGGTTGGGGACTATGTCAGCTTTATTGAACAGGAACTTGCTTTGCTGCAACAAACAGTCAGAAAGACTGTTGAAGAAATCGCCTCACAAGTCATTTCGTTGGACGCGATAAACTCACAGAAGTCTGGAGTAAAAGATCTTTTCATGCGCCAGTATAATAATAATAAGTTTGAAAAGTTTGGGTTATTGTCCTCTGTTTTCGACCATATTTGGTCGGGTAAGGTGATCCAAGGTTATCTGGATGATTTAGGCAAAATAGAAGGCGGTGAAGTCGGTGAAGCGGCAAGAATTATCTATAAATCTTTTTCCGCCTCCTCCTCGCCGCTTAATGCGGCCAGAAAATTGATGTTTGATAAATATTCCTCAAGAATAGCGAAGCTGGATTTGAGTTCAAAGCTAAAAAGAGTGATGACCGATCTTGCCATGTTCGGGCAATTTAATAAACAGGTGGAAGATGATTCTGAGTTTGGCGAACTCCTCAAGGCACTCTTGGAAGTTGGAACGTATGCGACTAAACATGGTCAGGAGGAGGCACAACTAGAAATTCGGCTTAACTTAATAAGCCTTGTCCCGCTTATTGCCGGAAGAGGGGATGATTATTCTGTTTCAATCCTTGAGGCCTTGTTTCTATTGAATGAAGATGTGTCGGCAAAAGGAGGAGAACAGGCAGTCGGGATCGATAATGAATTTTATAAATGGATTATTGAAAATGAGCCATCCGATGAGATCGCCGGGGATTTTGAACTTGTAAGAAGTCTTTTAGCTGTCCGCGGTCATTTCACTCCGGAGGATATCGCGATGCTCAAACAAGAGATTCTTGCGTCGCAATCCACCTCCTCACCGGGAGAAAAGGATCTGGAGAAACTTGCCAAAAGATTGGGTGTTGCCCCTGATGAGGTAGACGGCCTCATTGAGGAATATGTGCGGGCTGTGGGAGAGATAGTGGGACGTATTCCTGTTGTTTTGTCGTCCAGTAAGGAGAGAAAAGCGGTAGATTTGTTTATGGATCCTTCACGTCCCGGAGATGTAATTATAGGCCTCATCTATAACCAGGAGTATATATCCAAGGAAGAAATAAACGAGTTGAGGGTTGATGCCTTGGAGATGGCTGTTAATGGTGCAGGTGGTGTGGGCACATTAATCTCTACCCAGGGAGGGGGGCATGTGGCTGATTTCTTCAGAGGGGAGAAAGGATTTGAAAGACTCTATGGTAAAGGGGCGGCAGAAGATTTAAGAGGCGACTTCAGGTTGCTAAGAGAGTTGTTGAGTACCGGATTGCCAGGACTTGTTTTAACCCCCAGGAAGATTTCTGACACAGGAATCCGTAAAGTCATAAAAGATGCAATTCTGGCCGCCTCCTCTCCGGTGAAGGATTTAAGCCAGGAGGAATTCGAGCGCGGAAATGCTGTAGAGTTATTGTTTATAGCGCTCGGTAAAGCAAACCGTGCCCCTGTTGAGGATAAGGAAACGCTGGATACGTTATGGTATGCAATAGGCCAATTGGAAAAAGAAGACGAATTTTATTTTATTAAAGGAAGCGATCTGCTTAACAGATTAACAACTTCCGCAGCGATTAGATTTGTAAGAGAGGCGTACGATGAAGAACATGGCGCTTCCTCCTCGCCGGTGGTGGCGACAAAGCAAAATGTGCTCTCTTGGAGTGGGTTTGATGACTTGAAACGAGATGAAGTTATCAAAATTGCTGTTAAATCCCCAGAAAAAGGTTCAAAGAAAAGAGTTCCTGTCGCAGAGGTCGGTCATATAAAGGAGACGAAGCCTTCGCGGAGTGTGCGCCGTTTAAAACAGGAATTAACCAATGATATTTATGTCGTAGAGTTGAAATCTGGAACAGGCAAAAATGATCTGCTTTTTAACATTGGTTCTGACACCGACGGCCGGGCTTGGATTAGCATGTTTCAGGGCAAGGACGGCAAAGATTATAAGTCTCTGAGCAAGGAAGACTGGATAGACTCAACAAAGGTAACCGAAGCAATGAAGGCGTTAACTTTTAAAGTTTTTGAAGGTGAAAAAAGAATCGAAATCATTGTATCCAAAGAGTGGTTTGATTTTTGGGAGGGCATTAAAGAAAGCAATCTTATCACAGATGCCGGGTTAAAGACTCTTAATGGATATAGATTTGAGTTCAAATCCGCCTCCTCGCCGGTGAGTATTTCGTTACTACTTGAAACGCTGGAAAGTGGTGATGAGGCGATGCGTAAGGCCGCGGCCAATGCGTTAGGATCCGTGGACCCCGCAGATCCTAAAATTCCAGAAATAACGAAAGCCCTTGATTCGGCATTGAGATTAAAGAATCAATCCCTGGATGTTCGTAAGGCGGTCGCTCGGTCTTTGAAAAGAATAGGGGGCATGGATTCTCTCGCCGGTGCAACAACCAGTGTCAATGAAGATGTCCGTAAAGCCGCGATGGAGGCTTTAGATTCCTCCTCCTCGCCGGTAATTGCCACTTGGTCTGAATTTAAAGAAAGGGTGTTTGAGTATTTGATGCCTGATAAGCTTATTAAAAGCGAAGGTATTCTTAAGTCGATGGAAGAATTCGACAGACTTGATGATTGGAAAAATAAAATCTTTCAAGGGTTAGATGAAAAAAAAGAAAACATCTTGGATCTTGTGAGGGATGGTTGGGTAAGGCTCTTTTTTGAGTTCCCCACGGGTCGTACATTTACCGATCCGGGGACTAATCAAGAGTATTCCATTGTTGGAACTCTTGCTATTGATATGTCGCATCCATATCGTGGAGAAGAGAATTGGAGGGAGCCATCCAGGCCTGGGGACTATTTCGTATCTGTTACCTTTAAGGATACAATCTCCGGCGTAGAAGATCTTTCGCAATTAAAGCGAGTACCATTCTTACGCAATTCTTCGGGTTTTGGTAGTATTCACGTTAGCAAAGAATTTCTGAATGTATCCAGCCCGATGACAGGCGATACGTTCACGAAAGGCGGTATTGATTTGAACCCCGGCAACATGGAGCTGGAGACCAATTACGGCGCTGACAGGATCCGGTTGCCCATGCCGACAATCCCTCTGGAGAACATCAAAATCGACGGCTTGGTCCCGATCATCATCCACGTGGCGCCGGTGACCAACCTGCCGCTCCTGCTGGGCTTGGCCGATGAAGGTGATGGCGAGGACACCTCTGGATTCCAGGTGCGGCAACCCTCGCCCGCCGGCATCCCGCGAAGGCACAAGGCCAGGGAAGTCGAGGAAATCGGCCTGTTGAATTAAACGAGAGAACCGGGCGCTTGCAAGGGTTCGACGAGAATAAAACGGCAATTGTTGGTGGCGGGTTACGCCACCGGTGATTGCCATTTTTTTGTTCCCAAAAGTCCGCGAAATCGATCAAGATGACCAATGCGGAGAAAGATAATATTTTTTACCCGGTTTTTTAAAACGGTATTACAATAGAAAATGTTTTTAATAATCTCGCAAGGAGGAGGCGCCATGAAAAACATACTTTCCGATATCCTGGTCACCGCAGTAATGATATTTTTCATCTCACCGGTTTATGCCGCGACAATTGCCGGTGTCGTCAAATATGAAGGGGCGGCGCCGAAGTTCAAAGAGATCAAGATGGACGCGGATCCGTTGTGCATAGAGAAGCATACCAGCGCTGTGTATCCCCAAACCCTGGTCTTGGGGGAAGGCAACACGATGGCGAATATTTTTGTGCACGTCAAAAGTGGTTTGCCTGACCAGGCCTATCCGGCCCCCGCGGAACCGGTGGTGCTGGATCAAAAAGGATGCTTTTATGAGCCGCACGTTTTCGGGGTCATGGTGGGCCAGCCGGTCAAGATTCTTAATCCGGACGGGACTCTCCACAACGTCCATGCCATGAGTAAGATCAATCCGGAATTCAATCTTGCCATGCCGAAATTTCGCACCGAAACGACCAAAGTGTTCGATAAACCGGAATTTATGTTCGCCTTCAAATGCGATGTCCACCCCTGGATGCTGGCATGGGGTTCAGTCATGCCGCATCCGTTCTTTTCCGTAACCAAACAAGACGGTCAATTTACCATCGATAATCTCCCGGCCGGGACCTACGAGATCGAGGCCTGGCACGAAAAGCTTGGCACGCAAAAAGCCAGCATAACCTTGGCCGATGGTGAAGCGAAAGAAATCAGTTTTACTTTCTCAAAACCGTCATCAGGGGAATAGTTGCATGTCCCATTCACATGAAGATCCCCGCCGGTTAAGTTTCTGGCGCAAATACATTTTTGCGACGGACCACAAGATCATCGGACTGCAGTATGGTATTACCAGCCTTTTTTTCCTTCTATTTGGTTTTTGTTTGATGCTTCTCATGCGCTGGCAGCTGGCGTATCCGGGGGAACCCATCCCCTGGATAGGAAAGTTCCTGGGGGAGAGCCGCGCGCCCGGCGGTATCATGCTCCCGGAATTTTATAATGAACTGGGCGCCATGCACGGTACCATCATGGTTTTTCTGGGTGTCGTACCTCTTGTGTTCGGTGCTTTCGGAAATTATTTTGTCCCGCTTCAGATCGGCGCGCCGGATATGGCGTTCCCTAAATTGAACATGACCAGCTATTGGTTGTTCTTTATCGGCGGCGTGGTCATGCTGGCGAGTTTTTTTCTTCCCGGCGGCGCGGCCAATTCCGGCTGGACGGCCTATCCGCCGTTGGCCGACATCGCCCCCATTGGGCAAACCTTCTGGCTTATTGGGATGGTTTTTTTGATCAACTCCTCCTTGCTTGGCGCCATCAATTTTATTGCCACGGTATTTCAACTGCGCGCGGAAGGCATGACGTTTATGCGCCTGCCGTTTTTCGTCTGGGCGCAGCTTGTCACCGCGTTTCTCCTTTTATTGGCGTTCCCGCCTTTAGAAGCGGCCGGGGTCATGCAGCTTTTGGACCGTGTCGCTCACACGAGTTTCTTTCTCCCCAGCGGATTGGTGGTCAGCGGTGAACCTTTGCCGGAAAGCGGAGGGGGGAGCGTGCTTTTGTGGCAGCATCTTTTCTGGTTTTTGGGTCATCCGGAAGTGTACGTGCTGATCTTGCCCGCCATGGGTATTGTCGCCGAGATCATCGCCAATAATATCCGTAAGCCTTTGTGGGGATATAAATCGATGGTGTATTCCGTCATTTTTCTCGGGTTTATGTCGTTTATCGTCTGGGCGCACCATATGTATCTAACGGGCATGGGGACGGCCATCAGCGCGTTCTTCCAGACGACGACGATGATCATCTCGATCCCTTCAGTTATTATTCTGACTTGTCTTTTCCTCTCGCTCTGGGGCGGGTCGATCCGTTTTAATATCCCGATGCTGTTCGCCTTGTCCTTTTTGCCGATGTTCGGGATCGGGGGCTTGACGGGGCTTCCGTTGGGTTTGGCCGCGCCGGATATCCATTTGCATGATACATATTATGTCATTGCGCATTTTCACTATGTTGTCGCACCAGGGACAATTTTTGCTCTTTTTGCGGGCATTTATTACTGGTTCCCCAAGGTTACCGGGCGAAAAATGAGCGAGGTCCTTGGGCATATCCATTTTTGGCCATCATTATTTTTGATGAACTGTATCTTCATGCCGATGTTCGTGCAGGGGTTGGCCGGGGTTTCGCGCCGGTTGTATGATGGAGGCCAACAGTATGCCCACGCCCAGGCGACACTGCCGCTCAATGAAATGAGCTCGATATGCGCTTGGCTTCTGGGGTTGTTCCAATTGCCGTTTATATTCAATCTTATTTGGAGCATGCTCAAGGGAAAGAAGGTGGCTTCTGACAATCCCTGGGAGGCAACGACCCTGGAATGGGCCACGCCAACGCCTCCGGGGCACGGGAATTTTGTCAAAGTCCCAAAAGTGTATCGCGGGCCTTATGAATACAGCGTGCCGGGGGCGGCGAAGGATTTTACGCCGCAGGATCAGGAACGCGTTTAAATATAGGGAGTAATCTTTTATGGAACTCATGCCGTACATTGTCGAGGAACGTAAAGATACCGGGCTTTACAACGCGAAGCTCGGGATTTGGCTGTTTCTCTCCTCGGAAGTCATGCTTTTTGGCGCGTTATTTTCGAGTTATGTCTTGTTACGCACCGGGGCGGCACATTGGCCGCAGGGCTCGTCTATCCTGAATGTTCCGATGGGGGCGTTTAATACGGTGGTGTTGATCGCCTCAAGCGTGAGCATGGTTTTTGCCTGGGCCGCGCTCAAAGAAAATAAATTCGGCAAGTTCAAATTTAACCTCGGCATAACGATCCTTTTGGCGCTGACATTTTTAGTTGTCAAATCGTTTGAGTACGGCGCGAAGTTCGAGCATCACATGTATCCCAAGACGAACACATTTTTGGCGATCTATTTCACGCTCACCGCGCTGCACGCCTTGCACGTCATCGGGGGGATCATCGTTAACAGCTATTTTTGGGGACCAGGCAGCAAGATGTGGCAGACGGATCCGCAGCGGTTTACCAACCGTATTGAGATCGCAGGGATCTATTGGCATTTTGTCGACCTTGTCTGGATCTTTCTGTTTCCGGTACTTTATCTTCTGTAGGAGAAGGATGATGAGAGGGACGCACGACATCAAACAGAAAATTCGAAAGTATTGGGGCGTATTTACCGCCTTGCTGATTTTGACGGTGGTTACGGTCGGCATCAGCTATTTGAAATTCGGTCTGGCCGCGGCCATTATTGCCGCTCTCACGATCGCGCTGATCAAAGGCTCCTTGATCGCGTGTTTTTTTATGCACCTGATTTCCGAGAGGAAGCTGGTCTATGTGATCCTCGGTTTTGTAGTTTTCTTTTTCTTGTCCATGATGCTGTTGATCTACGCCTCGTACTTCAGTCTGCCGGGAGGAGCGACCTATGTCTCTTAGGGATTTTCATCTTATTTTTATCAGCGCCGCGGTTTTGTGCGGTATCGGGTTCGGGTATTGGGCGGTCAATCAGTACGCGCTCCTGCAGGGCTGGGCGTATTTAACAACCGCGATAACTTCCTTTCTTGTTGCCGGCGGTTTGGCCGTGTATGAAGTTCTTTTTATCAAAAAGATCAAAGGGTAATGTGTCCCCATGCGATACGGGTGGTTGGGAGGGTCTGTCCTCTTTGTGGTCAATTTATTTTTCGCGGGAGCGCGGCCTGTTTACGCCTGCAGCGTTTGTTTCGGGGGAGTATCGGACGATCCGGCCAATGTCAGCCTGCGTAACGGCGTGATATTTTTGTTAGCGGTTGTCATGTTTGTACTGGCATTTTTTGTCAAATTTTTTTGGGGTGTTCGAAAAAGAGCGAAGTTGACCATGGACAGATTTTAGGAAATATAACATGGATATCACAAAAATGTTGAATTTGCCGATCGTCGCTTCCGCCCACGGCCATGAGATAGACATGATGATTTACCTGGTGCATGTCTTGATGCTTGTTTTGTTTCTGGGCTGGGGGATCTATTTTGTCGTTGCGCTCTGGAGGTTTCGCCGTAAAAACAATATTAGGGCCAATTATCAAGGGGTTGAATCCCACGCCTCCTCCGCTATTGAAATCGGTGTTATTATCGCGGAGGCAATTTTGCTCGTTGGTTTTTCGATCCCATTTTGGGCCAAGCAGGTCAACGCCTTCCCTGACCGTAAAGATATCGTCGAGGTGCGTGTCGTGGCCGAGCAATTCGCCTGGAATATTCATTATCCCGGCCTTGACGGAATTTTTGGCAAGACGGATTTAAAATTTTTTGACAAACAAACTAATCCGCTTGGCCTGGATCCCGGCGATCCGAACGGAAAAGATGATGTCACGACGATCAATCAACTGCATCTTCCGATCGGGCATCCAGCGGTCATTTATTTGTCCTCGCGGGATGTCATGCACTCGTTTTCTTTGCCCGTTATGCGCGTCAAGCAGGATGTCATCCCGGGGATGAGCATCCCGACATGGTTTACACCTACCAAAACCGGGAAGTTCGAGATCGCCTGCGCGCAGTTGTGCGGACTCGGTCATTACCGCATGAAAGGGTATCTCACCATCCATACCCAGGAAGAATTTGATCAATGGCTGAAAGAACAGTCCAGCTCTGCCGAACAGGACGAAGGAACCGATGATTTCTGGGGTTCCTGATACAACCGGGCAGACAGCATCTTCCTCACCTAAAGGGTTGCGGCGGTTCTCCAAGTTAACCTGTTTTTCCACGCTCTTTCTTATTTTTGCCGGGGGGATGGTCACCAGTACCGGTTCCGGACTCGCTGTTCCCGATTGGCCGTTGTCCTACGGAACGTTGTTCCCGCCGATGGTGGGAGGTATTTTCTACGAACATGGACACCGCATGGTCGCCACGACTGTCGGATCTTTGGTCCTGTGTCTGACGATTTGGCTGGGCATCAAGGAAAAACGAAGGTGGGTGCGCCGTTTGGGGATCGCCGCTTTGGCGGCGGTCGTGTTTCAGGGGATCCTCGGGGGGCTGACCGTTTTATTTTTTCTCCCGACGCCCGTTTCGGTCGCGCATGCTGTTTTGGCGCAGACATTTTTTGTGATAACGATTATCATCGCGTATAGTTTGTCGCTTGAGCGGCAACGCAGGGAATTTAAACCAGCGATTGGTCACCGCGGCCTGATAAAGATAACTGTTGTTTTAGGCGCGCTGATCTATATCCAGCTTATTTTAGGCGCGCTCATGCGCCATACCGCGTCGGGATTGGCGATCCCCGATTTTCCAAGGATGGGCGGATATTGGGTCCCGCCGTTTAATGATACGATGCTGACGTATATCAACGACTGGCGTTTTGAACGCGATTTGCCCATGGTCAATATTTCTCAAGTCGTTATTCATTGCGTGCACCGCGTGGGAGCGCTTTTTATCGCAGTAACGGCTGTTTTGCTGGATGCTGTCGCGTTGCGTGAGCGGATTACCGATAAGGCTATCGTCAGGACAATCTGGATGCTTAACGCGCTTGTGGTCGGACAACTTTGTCTGGGTGTTCTGACCGTGCTTTCGGAAAAATCACCGCATATCACCAGTACGCACGTTATGACCGGAGCGGCAACGCTGGGCGTTGTTGTTTTGCTTATTTTGCGCTTGGCACCGTTATCCTGGAATAAATTCAAAAGCACTATTTTCTTGAAACCATGAACACACAAACTATCATTTCCGCGTATTTAGAACTGACAAAACCCCGGATCGTCGGCCTTGTCCTGGTGACCTCGGCGCTGGGATTCTTCCTCGGTGGGCAGGGTATTCATGACGTGGGGCGTTTTATCGCGCTGTTGATCGGTGTGACGTTGGCTTGCGGTGGTTCCAGCACGCTTAACCAGTATCTGGAGCGTGAGTTCGATGCCAAGATGCTGCGCACGCGCAACCGTCCTATCCCCGCGGGGATCATCCCGGCGGCGCACGCGCTTAATTTTGGCATTATATTGACGTTGGCGGGGATCTTTATCCTGTATGTGAAGGTCAATATTTTGACGGCATTCCTGGGTTTGCTCACGTCATTTTTGTATATCATGGTCTACACGCCGATGAAAAGGGTCAGCTGGTTGAATACGACCGTCGGCGCGTTCCCGGGCGCGATCCCGCCTTTGGGAGGGTGGGCGGCCGCGACGGGACACCTGAATTTCTCCGCCGGTATTTTATTTTTGATTTTGTTTTTATGGCAGCACCCGCATTTTTACTCGATCGCCTGGTTATTAAAGGATGATTATAAACGCGCCGGGTTTAAAATGCTCCCGGTCGTTGAACCTGATGGAAAGAGGATGTTCGCGCATATCTTGTCGTTTTCCTGGATGTTGCTTTTTGTGTCTCTGGTTCCGGCGATGGTCGGGCTATCCGGCGCGATCTACGCGGGTGGCGCTTTCGCCGCCGGCATCGCGCTGTGGTGGGTAGGACGGAGATTGACCTTGACCAGATCTTTGGCCGATGCGAGAAATCTTTTGAAGGCGTCCGTCCTTTATCTGCCTGTTTTGTTTGCTCTGATCATTCTTGACGTTACATTTTAAGCGGGACGAATATGTTCACTTTGCATTTACCAACCTTAAACGCCTGTCTGAATTTTACGGCAGGCATTTTGCTTTTTTTCGGCTGGCTGGCCATCCGTAACAAAAAAAGCGCCCTCCATAAAAAGTTTATGGTCGCGGCGCTTACTGCTTCGTTCCTGTTCCTGGTTTCCTATCTGACGTATCACTTAACGACAGTGGGAGTGACGCGCTACCACGGGCAGGGAGCAATGCGGGACATTTATTTTTTCATCCTTCTGACGCACACGCCGCTGGCGGTCATCATCGTGCCGTTTTCCCTGCGGGCCGTTTATTTCGCGATGCGGGGAGATTTCGCGCGGCATGTGCGCGTTACGAAGTGGCTTTTACCGGTGTGGATGTATGTTGCAGTGACCGGTGTTATCATTTATTTAATGCTTTACGTGTTTTAACGCGCGATGCTTTCTTAAAAAGTGGTCTTGATAAAGATAACCCCCGCGATTAACACAATGCCCGCTATTACGGCCAGGACGTAAATCATCTTCAGGAACCCGTCGGCACCCGTGTCAAATTTAAGGATAGTTCGCATACGTTATCGGCCCTGACGTTTGAGCATAAATCGCTCAACGATCCATCCAAGCATGAAGATCACCGCGCCTGTCCCGAATATTCCCGGGTTCATCAATCGCGGAAAATCCTTCAAGAAGCCGACTAGGATGACGGTTAATCCGGTTGCCTGGGCGATTTTGGCAATGTAGTACATATTCAGACTGTTGACAAGTTTTATTTGACCCCCGCCATATCCAGGATGATCCGCGTGTTGTCGCGAAAACACCAGTGCTGGATCATTTTGACCTTGATGAAATGGAGCAACGCGACCACAAAGAGCGCCTGATAGATTATCGCCGGCACCCGGCAGGTGTCCACCGCCCCCACCAGGACAAAGACAATGATCATCAGCAGAATATTCAAAAGGAGGGGAGGATAGACGCGGAATTTTATCGCGAGCGAACGTTTGTGATACGCGGGGTCCAGTTTGTGCGCTTGCGTGTATTCCTTGATGCTCACGCCGGTACCGACAAAAAAGAAAATGATCAGCGTTTCGGTGAACAGATAGATAATGCTCGCCAACAGCATAAATGTCAGGTGTCCGGCCTTGAGAACGGGAAACCGCAGAAAGCTCTGGGCGTAATCTGGAAGAGGTTTTGAAAGTCTCGCGACCGGAGGATGCCCGTGCTACGTCTTCGGCCTCTCGGACAAAGGCTCTTTCTTTTCCGTGAGAACGGGCAGATCTTTGGCTTTGGACTTATTTAAAGCGATGTAACTTTTCCATTTTTCCGGAACGTCATCCTCGACAAAGATCGCCTGGACCGGGCATTCGGGGATGCAGGCGCCGCAGTCAATGCAGACCTCGGGATCGATCACGAGCATTTCTTTATCTTCGTGGAAACAGTCGACGGGACAAACGGTAACACAATCCGTATAACGACATTTTACGCAGGGTTCACAAACAATATG
>Ga0209212_1007544_pt1 | contig 11989 bp, 10 predicted proteins | sample RifGroC2_FD_183996 | JGI IMG/M metagenome (GOLD analysis project Ga0209212, IMG submission 183996) | Groundwater microbial communities from Rifle, Colorado, USA - Groundwater C2 (SPAdes) (version 2) | ecosystem: Environmental > Aquatic > Deep subsurface > Groundwater | place: Rifle, Colorado...
GTCTGGATCAACAAACCCAAGGCCGCAGACGGATCGACCGATGAATTGCACATTAAATTCTGACCGGGAGTGTCTCAAAGTCGTTGACACGTTCCGAGGCTGCCACTACGAACGTGTCACGCAATGATGTCGCGGTAAACGTCAAGCAGTCGAACCCCTGCAGCAGTCCATGTTAATTGGGGAGCCATCTTGATACATTCAGCACGTAACTGCGCGAGTAAGTCAGGATTTTTGTACACCATCGTGAAGTGTGCTGAGAGGATATCGACATCGCCGACAGGGTGGACGAGTGCATTCTCCATATGGCGGCAAGCGTCGGTGATCCTGTCTGAAACAAGGGGGACGCACCCGCAACCAATGGCTTCGGCGACCACCAGAGGAAATCCCTCGGATAGGCTTGGCAGGACCAGAACATCGCTTTGTCTCATGAGTTCGGGTATATCACTGCGCTGACCCAATAGGCGAACTGAAGGGTGTTTGAGGTACGGCGATAGTATCTTGAGGTACTCAGCCGTGGCGCCACCTGCGATCAAGAACGTCCCTGTGCTAAAAGCAGGCGATCGCAACCATGCCTGTAAAGCGTAGTGCAACCCTTTTACTGGAGACAGGCCGCCCACAAAAAGCATCGTGAAAGGCCGTTCGACAGGGCGAGGATTATCGCTTGGATAAAAATCGGTCGGATCAAACCCGTATTGGTGTCTCGCCAACTTTTCCGGCACATATCCCTGCTCCAGAAAAGTCTGGGCCACATGTCTTGACGGGCAAAGCAGGCGGGTTGCCAAGCGGTACTCCTGTTCTTCCAGGCGCAGAACCTCGTCGTTCCACTGATGCTCGTGGTTGGGCGGTAACTTAAAGTGCAACTGCTCACACTCTTTCTGTACGACCTCGTAAAAATACCTCGTATTTGAATTAGGTCGTTCGTAAACAGTCGGGATTCCCAATTTTGCGGCCATCGTTAGTGTACGTAAAGCAGCAAGGGGCCAGGTATGAATAATATCGACCTGCCCAACAAGCGCTTCGAGCCGTTGAGCTACAATCCAATCATGCAGAGCGTATGAACGCAATCTTCCGACAATTTTGTAGGAGATGCGCACCTTGCCCCGGGACAGCGTTGGCCATACCTCAACATTTGGAGCAACTGGCGTTTGAAGCACTCCCGGACATGCCAATACCTCCGCTCCGGCAGCAGCCAAACCCATTACTTGTTGCCAAGAAGTACAACCGACTCTCCCGCCACCCAGTTTTATCGGAAAGCTATACAGCACACGTATATTTTTTGTATCGCACTTCTTGATCCGTTGTCCAAGACTCCTGCTGGATTTGGAGCACATAAAACGAATCATGCTTCAACAGCAACCAAGTTTTTCATGATGCCAAGCACTTTTTCACGCACGGCGGGCATATCGTCCTGCAAGGCAGTCCTATAGGACTGACGTGTATCAAAGATCGAATCTATTACAGACAGCACTTCGGTATTAGAGAGCCTCCTAAGATCTGCGACGGCCGCCTCCGCTCCGACACTCCGCAGTACACCAATGAACTTGCCGCTGTATGCCATAGCTACTGCAGGAACACCCTGTGAAAGCGCGGCGATGCAAGCGTGCATACGGGCGCCGACGAAGAAATCGCATTGGGCAATCACATGTTTGATTTCCCTCTCACTATAGGGCGGCTTCATTGTGAAGATGCGTCCAGGATAAACTTGTTGCAGCTCGCTGAAAATTTCGTCGCAAACGGGAACATCTCCTTCTCCCCTGATCCAAAGCAAGTGCGGAACCAGAAGCACAGTAGCGTTTTTTGATTCTATGAAATAAGTAATTGCGGCCCGGATCAGGGCCTTATAGTCGACCGCCAGACCGAACATGTTGTTTTGCGTGTACCCGCCTATCCATAGCAGGCCACTCACATTGAAACCGACGACCGGTCGGCGTGAGAACACCCTCCCTAACGGTGGATCAAGGGGAGTAAATATCTTCGGAGAGACAACAAACCCGAGGTCATGGCAAAACCGCACACGATCGGCACGATTTAATGGCACTAAGTTCTGAATGGCCCCAACGGCTTCCTCGTCGCGCGTATATACCAACGCACTTCGAGAAAGGATCGACTTCGCCATAACCCGGGAGGTTCGAGATTTGAATGGTCCGATTGTTTGGGGAAGCTGTATCACCGGCTTGTTCAAGAGAAGCGCTAGCACCTGTGGCAACGAAACATAAACAAACCTTTTCATACCATAGATGTCGCTGAAACTGTCCCCATAGTTCAAGGACAGCACGTAATCCGTTTGCATCAGCATTCGCAACCACGGATTACGGGACACCAATTTTCCCCGAAGGAAACGTGAGGGAATAAGTGATAGCAAGGCCGCTGTCGCAATCAATCGCACAATATGATTTTTCAACCACAGCTTCTTCGAGAATCGGATGTTCAACATTTCCACACGAACTTGTTTGCTCGGCAAATCAAAAATAAACTGTCGGGGTTCGGTCCCATACTCCAAAAACTGTACACAGGCATTGGGATACTGAGCATCTATCGCGGTCAGCGCCCCGGTAGTCAAGGCTCTGATTCCCAAGTTGCTGTTCTCGTAGTCTGTCCCCAGGATACAAATTCTAGGGCAACCTGCCACAGGCTCGGCAATGCCTTCCATAGATTGAGTTTCAGATGGATTAGTCAAGACAATGGAGAGGCTTCCACCAACCTCGCGACACAGCGCGCTTCAGCGTTCCCGCCAAGGTCCGAATTTTCCGTGACAGCGGCAGTCTTATCCAACCGTGAAACTGCGAGAAACCGAGAAACTGCGGGATAGGTATGAGCAGCAAGCGAAACGCCAGCAAGCGACCAAATAACTCCTGACGCTTGCTCAGCAGGTGCGGCTGTGCAGCGAAGACCGCATCGGAACTGGCGGGAGCCAAATTTACGTATCCAGCCGCAACCGCACCCCGAAGGACCTCCCTACCTCGTTGAGTACGGACGAGGACGATCGACATACCCGGATTGGAGCGGGCGTCATCGTACTGTTCCCAGGCATCACCGCACGAAATATCGGCCACACGACCCAGCCCATCGGGGCAAAGCCGACACCGTAGTGGAACATATGGTGTCAACTCTCTCCATGCTTGCTGGTACGGCTTGAAATCTCGGCGCGCGCCCTCTCCACGAGTGACGGTAAAGCCACCGGGCCACCCGTCGCCCCGGTAACGCAATTCCTCGACCGTATCCCGCTGAATATGCATTCGTTCGAGCAGGTCGAGGGTGCCGCGCGTGCTCGGCGTTCCAGCGCAAAAAAAAGTGAACACCGCTCCCAAGTGTTGGTCGAGCGTCGGGCGACTTCTGCGGGCAGCTATCACCGCTGCCGTATCGCAAGGCTTGCCAATGAAGACGCACGGCTGGTCACTGTTTTCAATTTTGTCGAGACCGTCGCACGGAGAAGCCGGCGCATAGCGCGAACCCGCCCGTGCCAGCAACTCCGAACGAGTGCGACTGGTGAAGGTCTTATTCAACCATGGCTTGTCCGGATCCATGCCGGCGTGGAGAACGAATGCCATCTTCTCCTGCTCAAGGCACCAGAGCGCCAATGCGGAAAGAACGCCACCCGAAGAACCACGATGGCGCAGCTCCGGATCGGCGGCGTAGCCTTCCCAGATCTCAAGCGTCGGCCCATACTCCCGGTCCGCAGGCGTCGGGTTTTGCATCGACCCGGTAAGCACGGAAGCATCAAGCGAATAGCCGGGGCAGATGTCAAGAAACTCAGCTGAAACCGCGGCTGCCTCAGCGTCGAATAAAGGCCGTATGCCTGTTGACTCTATGTTGACAAGTTCGACTGTGCCAGATTTTATGGCGTATTTGCATATTCCACAGCCCAAGCATAGTCCCCAAGCAACAACGTCCTGAAGATCCTTAATTTTCCGAAACACTGTCTGCCGAGATCCGCACTAACGTCAAGATATTATCGAGCGAATAAGCTCGAAATATTCATTTTGCCTGACATCCCAGTTGTTATCTTTAATATAATTTCCGGAATTCTCGACGAACTTCTTGCGCAATTTAGGATCTTCCATCATGGCCTTCATCTTTTGTGCGAGGTCGTCAACATCTTCCGACTGAAAGAACATGATCTGCGAATCGTTGAAATAATAGCGGTCTATTTTCGTGCTGGACGCGATGATCGGGATGCCGATGGCCATGAATTCGGGGATTTTTGTGCTGAAGGCTTCATTCCCGAAAGAAACAGCGCGCTTTGGGACCACACCGAGATCCGCCTCCGACATCTCCCTTGCGATCTCTTCCATCGGGACAATCCCTTTGAAGATAATCCGCTCTCCCAATCCCAGATCTTTTACCATGGAAACTAATGATCTTTTCTCGCTTCCTTCCCCGATAATGTGGAATTCCGCGCCTGGATGGTCGGCGGCAATTTTTGCGAACGCCTTGATGGCGACGTCGATTCCCTGGTGCCAGTTCAGCGACCCGGGGTACAGCATGACGAATTTCCCGTCGTTCCGGGTGCGGGGGAATTTCTTGAAAATATTCAGATCCGGGTAATTCAATATTACCGAGCACTTATTCTTATGCACGGAACGCGAAAGCAGGGTGTCGTACCAGATATGGTTTGCGATGATCACGTGGTCCGAGAACGCGATGGAATATTTCTCCATGAGAATCAAATATTTAAAAATAAGAGAGTCTCTATTTTTATTGAATTTGCTGGCATAGAACTCGGGGATGATGTCATGAATATCCAATATGATTTTCGTGCCCTGTAATTTCTGAAGAAGAGCGGAAAAAACCATGAAATCCGGCACGGAATGGACGTGGATCACGTCGTATTTTTTTTTCTTGCTGTTCATCGTTAAATAGAATCCGGATTTCAGCATAAAGAGAACCAGTTTAAACAAATAGGTTATCGGCCGGTTTTCATTGACCACCCGGGTCTGTATCCTGTAAATTTGTACACCGTTCAATTCACCGCGTATCGGTTGGCCCCGCTGTCTTAGTGAAAGTACATCCACTTCGTCACCGCGTTTTGCGAGAGCTTCCGCGTACCTCCGGACCCGGTTGTCCGCCTCGTAATACGTGTACGCCACCATGCAGATCTTCATGTCTCCATGCCCTTTACACGTTATTGAACATTACGGAAATATTCCTTCGAGGGTACTTTGTCCAGATTGATGTTGATCTCTCCGCTGACAGGCGCCACATTCATGAGAATCTTCCGGTCGTTATTATGAAACCGGATTGCCTGCGTTGCACCTTGCGAAACCGATACGGCTTTCATGCCCGGATCGACCGGGAGAATGATCGTCAATTCCTGATCATAAAGGGATGGATCCGTTCCGACTTGAAGCAGGACGACGATGGATCCTTTGTTCCGTGACACCAACGACACCCGGGATTGGTTCCGCTCCGTTTCATATTTCAATACATCCGCCAACGGCGCTACCCACAACTGGTCCTTCATCTGCCCGAGGAGTTGAACTAACTGATCGAATTCCTCGATTGGCAAGGCAAGATCGTATCCGCGATAAATGGACGCGATTCGTTCTTTCCACCCGGGTTTTCCGATGGAATGAAACACGATCGGAACGTGTTCCCCCTTCTGTACAGCGGTCTGTACACGGGCGTTGATCTCTTTGTACCCGCGTTTCGAACCAACCCCGAATCCCGGGTGGCTGCCATCATATAGATCGATCAGTTTGTATTTTTCTACCATCGACTTGTATTCTTCAGATGCGTGCTCCCATTCCTTGCCGCCCCACTTCTTGCCTCCTCCCCCACTGGCGAAGACCAGCAACCTGCCCTTGTTCGGGTATAATTTCCATATTAGCCGGGAAACCTCGCCGATTTCGAAATCCGCCTCCACCGGCGTTTTCGCTCCGCGATGATGCATGGTGTGGTTCCCCATCTGGTGCCCCATCGCCGGAACGTGCTTCTCCCAGAAATCTTTATTTTTCATGTAGCGGCCCGTACCCGGATTGATCATGAACGTGGCCTTTAGCTCGTATTGGTTCAATCGCGGGATGGCATGCGTTACGTGGGATTCCATGGAGTCGTCGAATCGAAGACTCACAGCCGCCGGCTTTCCCTCATACCAGGGAGCGATCACCGGGGCCTTTCTGTCATCGGCGATGGAATGACGGAGAAATATCGTCGCGAGTATCATAAGAATTGCCGATAGATATTTTACCGCAGCCTTCATATTTTTCACCGCGCGGATCGATTACCGAATCTCAAATCAAGGGAACTGCTTGACAACGGAAGGACCGAGGATCCCCGCAACGTTCGTGGGGATCACCTTCCAGCACTTCTCGAGCACTTCCCGCTTGCGCCCTCTTTTCGTCGCGTATTCCGTCTTTACGGATCGGTTCGGGAAATACTGATAGTAATACCCGTATTTCGTTCCTCCCCACCCAAGCCGGTACTCGTCCGTCGAATCATTGTTTGGGATCCTCCCGGAATGAAAGATCTCGTATCCTTTTCCGCAATAATTCCGGATCAGATCCCAATATAATCGATACAGGTATTCCACTCGTGTCTTTTCTGTTTCCGGAAGACAGGAGAACGGCAACGATACGGTCTTTTTGTACTCCTTCACCAATGTCCCCGCGACGACTCTCCCTTCCCTCTTCAGAAGAGCGATGGAATACATCTTGAATCGTATTAAATCCCGTATCCAACTCCGGCTGACACACGGTATCCCGCGCGTGTGAAGATGTTCCAATAGGATCCTGTAGAAGCCTTGCAAGTCATCCGACGGGTGCTCCAGCACAAGAGGAGATTTCTCCGCTCTCAGAATCGCGTCCCGGTTCCCTGGCTGCATTCCATCCCATACCTGCCGGACATCCTGCGACAGCCGGAGCTCCCGGTTGTAATAGTTGTCGTCGGTGTGAAGATCCCCAACCATTCGATGTTTGTACTGTTTCAGCACGATTCGACAGGAATTGAATTTCCGGGATAATTCGATGGCTTTCCCCAGCAGGACCCCGGATGCCTCCTCGCTATCGGCGACGATGCCGCCCGCGACGGCATGGGGGACGGCGATCAGCATGTCGCCGTTCAGAAGCGTTTTAATCCGGTAAAGAGGCAACACCCCCGATATTTTTCCGGAATCGACCGCGGCGATGGGGAAGAAATCGAACCGGTAATGCCTGGCCAACACGTCGCTCCAATCGAAACTTTGCCAGGCGATCGATTTTTCATTTCCAAGGAGATATTCCTCCCATTCCCCTCTATTCGATGGATCGATGATCACGGCTTCCATGATGCCCTCTCGTCATTATTTGACTTCATTGATCACCATCTGGTACTTCCCTGAAACATGCGGAGCGATTTCGGGTACGCATTGAATTTCCAGATCCGTGTCGGAGGAGAAATTATCCCGCACCATGCCCCTGATGTAGTTCTCCGTTTCCCCGGAATACCCGTCTCCCTTGACGACGACGACGCGAAGGTTTTTCTCTTTCGTGTAGATCACCTGGAATCGCCTGATTTGACCGGCGTGTTTATCCGTCATGAAAACCCGGCACCAGAAGTTCGGCGAGATCATCCGCCCATCTTTTGCGATGAAAATTTCCCCCGTCCGACCGATGAGCTTCGACATGACCTGGAGCGTTCTCCCGCAACCGCATCGCTGGTTGCCGACTTCCCCGATGTCCCCCATCCGGTACCGGATGAGCGGCATCGGCGATCGGTCCAGGTTGGTGACGAGGAGCTCTCCTCCCTCCGTCACCCCGTTTTCCGTCTTCCCGCTCTCCACGATCAGGTTTTCCTGGTTGATGTGGAACGAACCGGCCAGACAGGCCGCGGCGATGTGGCCCACTTCCCTTGCCCCGTAGATGTTCGCGACGGGGCAGCGAAAGACTTCCTCGAGCAAGGTCTTCTCGTGGTCGTAGAGCGGCGCGGCCCAGGAAATGACCAGCCGAATTCCCCAGCGGGATGGATCCAACCCGGAGGTTTTCACGTATTCCGCCAGCCCCGTCAACGCGGAGGTGTACCCCCACAACGTAGCGGGACGGAAAATTCGAATCCGCTCGACGGAAAGGGCGTATTCCTTTTCAGAGAGGTTGGTCCCCGGCAGGATCAGCTGGTTCCAAAGCGCCTTCCTCAGCGCGAGAGATCGGGAATCCGGGTCGTACGCGGTGGCGAGCCTCGCCAATCTCGCTTCCCTTTCCCCGGGACGGACACCGTACCATTGCTTCAGCCGGAGCTCGTATGCCCAGTTCAAGGCGGTCCTGGATCCATCTTCATAAAAAACGGTGGGAGCTCCCGTGGAACCGCTGGACGTGTTCCGCACCATCTTGTGCCTGCGAAAAGGAGCGAAGAGAAGAGGCTCTCCCGGCGGCCTTCCGGACCGGTCGGCGATCACGCTGTCCTCGAGGAATCGGGAGTCGATCAGCTCCTCCCGGTTTTCGACGAGATCCCGCCTCCCGAGCGGAGGAATCTTCGAGATGTCGGAGAGGGCCCGGATGTCGGAGGGCTTGAGAGCCAGCCGATCGAACAGGTTCCGGTAATACGGGACATACTCGTAAACATACCGGACCAGGCCCTTCAGTTTTTCAAGCTGAAGCTCTTGAAGTTGATCGGTTCCGTACCGTTCGGTCTTCAACAGGCCGCGGTATTGAGACAAGATCCGCTTCCGGTTGTACAGGTAGTTCGTTACAGGGAAAGCGACGTGTCCGACGAGCAGTTCCCTCATGAATTTCCTGCAGGAGAACGGGGGATCTTGCGGTATTTCCAGCTCTTCATGGAAAATATATTCCGGTACTCGATATCGAACAGTTCCCGAAAACCCACTTTCCGCGTCAGGCGGAGGTTCGCTTCGTTGTCCGGCATCGTCCCGCCATAGAACTTCCGGATGCCTCTTCCCCGCAGCTCGTCGAACATCCGTAAACGAAGTGTTGATCCAAGGCTTTTCCCCCGGTACGCCTTGTTGACGGTGATCTGCTCGGACCAGGCTTCGCCCTTGCGGAACCTCCTCCTCTTTTTCACAAAAATCATATAGATGTCGCCGAAGGAGACCAGGTTGAACCCCGCGACCTTTCCACCGTCCATGGCGGCGATGCAAACACTGCCTTTCCCCAGCATGGATGCAACCCTCTCCCTCAGCCACTCCTCCATGTCCTCGATCTGCCGGATAATGTCCTTGTCCTCAGGCAGAACCATCCTATAGGCAAAATCGTCCGGTTTTGGTGGTCGTCTTTCAGCGCGCGTCAAATCGATCGCGTAGATGCGATACCTCTTTTTTTCATAGATGAATACGAACAGATACTTGACGGATTTCCGCAGCGCCACTCCGATTCCATAGTCCCGGGCGTTCCGCCGGAATTTCGCCACCAACAAGGGGGTGTTTGCGTGGTTCGGCATGGTTTTTCTCAGATTGCCGGAAGTTCCACATGGCCTTTCCAGTTGGGATGCGGTTCGAAGTGGAGATTCCGTTTCTCCTTGTACTCCTCCAGACCGAAAATTCCCTGGTTCTCGATGATCCGGAGATCCTCTTTTTTCCCCTTGAAGAGCGGCAGCTCGCTCCCGGCGGTCTTGAACGCATTCCAGATCATCGGTATTTTTTCCACATCGAATCCCATCAGTGTCGCGGCCACCATATCCATGCTGACGGAATTGTGGCCCGCCATCAGGACTCCGGCCGCTACCGGGTCCGGAGAGACGGGGCCGTCTTTTTCCCCACCGATGATTCCATCGATCAGCGCGAAATAGTTCCGTTGCACGGAGTCCCGGATCACCCCGTTCTTGTCGGCGTACAAGGCGATCCTGTTCAGGTCGATCAACGTCCGCCACAGCGTGTCGTTGCCGTACCACATGGCCTCGTAGATGTCGTCCTTGAACGGATAGATCATGTGGGTGTTCCAGATGATCTTTTTCACGACCGCGCAGATGAACTTGACGGGAATGAAAGGGTTCGACTGGATCTGATCGTGAAGCACGAGCACCGCCCGTTTCCGTAATGACGGGTTCACATACTGATCTCCCCCCTCCTCCACGGAACCGGTGATGAAGTGGGGAAGGCAATCCTTGAGCGCCGGCAGCCCCATGAAATTCTTGATCGCGAGCGTCACCGCCGTCCTTCGATGCGTCTTCAGTTTCGCAATGTTGATGATGGCATCCGACTCGATCACCGATCCGGGAAAGACATATTGGTGTTTCCCGTCCGAATGATATCTGTACATGGTCTTGTGGCTGGCGATCGCGATCCTCAGCCGGCGGGGGTCGATCCCCTTGAAACAGCTCCGCTCGCCGAGGTCCACCACCTTGTACCCACGAGGATCCTGCTCCACCCGTTTCCGTGCCCACTTTCCGTACATCCAGCTTCTCGCCCCCCGGACGATCCGCAGGTCGAAACACTCGATCGGGATTGGGGTCTGTCCCCTGTACCATTGGAGAAGCCCTTCGATCTGGGATATCGCCATCGCCTTGTCGAACTCTCCGAAGATGACCTGCGAATCGCCGATGATGATCCTCCCCCGGTTCTCCAGGGCGATGCAGATGTAATCGAGGATCGGGCGCAAAATGGAGGCGTGCGTGATGACGGAGAAGATGTCCTTGTCGGATAAGTGCCTGTGCCGGACGGTATTCGGCTTCACGAAGACCGTCATGCCGGGTGTGACGATTCCCCCGAAAGGATTCCAATCTGTCGTGCCGTAATTCTCCCTGTCCAGGCCGAGCATATGCAGGGTCTCCCGGACCTCCGCGTACACACGATTTCCGGGATCGACCCCGTTTCCACGATATTCCGGGAATTTCGACGGAGGATGGAACGGAAGTGTGGACGGGTAACTCCTGGATTCCACGAAATTGACGGCGACATCATTGGTAGGAGGATTCATGATGAAAGGTTCCTTTGCCCGATTAATCGGGGGATAAAAACTTTTTACAGGTCCTGGCCACTTCGCGGGGGAGGACATTCCAATATTGACCGGGGTATCTGTCTTTCACGTATTCGAGGAGATCCCTGTAGAAGCGCATCGGATATTCATCAATACGTATTTTATGATCGTCGAAATTCATGTAATCCGGATGAGCAATCAGAAGAACCATTCCTCCGTGCAATGCCACCCAATCTAATTTCTTCTTCCATATATCGATATTCTTTTCTCGTAGCGATATAAAAACAGTGAAATCTTGCGGAAGCGTATAAGGCAATTCCATATAACCGCTTCCCGTCCCATTATTTTGTATCCAGAGCGGAAATATCGTATTGACACCGTCCGATTGGGGTTCGAACGGATCGAAGTCAAAAGTGGAAGCGTCATATTCGATATTGAGCATATGAAGCCACTCCAGATTATGGTGCATGGCACCCGACCGGAACCCAACCGAATTCCACGACTTCAGGTAATTATTTATTTTCTCTGCCGACTCAATGAACTTTGTCCGTGAAGCATACAATTTACCATTGTGCTTCAGATCGTGAACGCCGACCTCATAACCGTTTCTGACAATCTCGTTTCTCAAACTCTCAGACACTTTGTACCTCTCGGGAACGAAGTTGAATGAGGAGACAAAACCAAGTTCCTTTTCAAGTTCCAGCAGGCGAAGGCAACGCCCTTGCCCCAAATCGGTCTCCACATCGTGCGTCAGGATGAAGGCGAACCTCTTCCCTTCCGGCCAACCCGTCCATCCCTTTGGCATGATTTCGGAATCCTTCATGATGGGCCAATCAGGGTGAAACAGGCGCATTATCCTGACGTACCATCTTCGTGCAACTATTTGAAAATATCGCGGAAGGAGTGGTCTTATGTTGTAGTAATATTTATTCATCGCAGTAATTTATTATGTGAATGCAGACGTTCCGTATCTATCCAAAATAGCGGTAAAGCAATTCGCCGGAATACCTGAGCAAGGGCATCGGCATGTGTCGAAATATACTGTTATGAACTCCACTCACATTCGATTTGCGCTTCAGGAATACTTTTGAATTAATGTCGTACATGTAGTACCGGATCTTCCCCTCATCGGTAGCCCAACCGGCCTTGAA
>Ga0209212_1007546_pt1 | contig 11984 bp, 9 predicted proteins | sample RifGroC2_FD_183996 | JGI IMG/M metagenome (GOLD analysis project Ga0209212, IMG submission 183996) | Groundwater microbial communities from Rifle, Colorado, USA - Groundwater C2 (SPAdes) (version 2) | ecosystem: Environmental > Aquatic > Deep subsurface > Groundwater | place: Rifle, Colorado...
CCTGCTGCTCTCGGACCCGGTAGCTCCCCAAAATGGCTGGATCGCCCAGTGAAGCGTCAAAGGGCTTGGCGACTCCCTCCGCCGTGTCCCAGATCAGTGGCTTACGTGTATCAGCGTCGCGGACATATTGACCATCCGCGCCGATAAGGTACGGAGCATTGGTCAGCTTCTTCAGATAAGGAGCATCGTAGATATTCAACTCGTTGATCAGAACGTTGACCAGGCCCAAGAGAAAGGCCGCATCCGTGCCGGGACGAATAGGAATCCACTCATCGGCCATGCCGGCGGCGTGGCCGCAAGAGGGATCAACCGCCACCACCTTGATCTTCTCCCGGTTGCTCCCCAATTGAAAAGCAGCATGCATGGAGCCGTGGGCAACAACCGCACCGAACTGGCCTCCTACCGCGAGAATGTAGCGGGTGAGCGGTATGTCGGGCGCTGCCCCGAAGGCAGCCTGGTTGAGGTAATAAAGAGGGTGAACAGCATTGCCACAAAAAAAGCTTGAGGAGAAGGGACGCACTAACGTTCCGAAACCGAGAGCCCACGGGATATCTGTAAGGCAACCCCTGTCAAAGCTGACAAACCATAGTTTCCTGCTGTCCTCCTTCTGAACCTGCTTCAGCTTCTCCGCTACTAAATCCAGCGCCTCATCCCAACTGATCGGCGCCCAGCCCGGGTCAATCCCAGGCCCCTTCTCCGGATTAGTGCGCTTAAGCGGCCTCGTAACGCGATAGGGCGAATCCAGCGTGAAAAAAGCCGAGCGCCCTTTGGCACAAGCCAGCCCCAGGTTGTGAGGGTTGTCTGGATCGCCGTCGATGCGAACCACCATCCCGTCCTCTACCGTGGCGACGATGCCGCAGCGGTTCAGACACATCTGGCACATTGTGCGCACCTGATACGATCCTTCTTGCTTCAACTGTTCCGCTACCGCTTGAACCATCGATCTCCCTCCATTACCTGCCCATGTCGCCTACCTTGCCGCCAGTGTCGGTATGGCATTGCCTCCAAGGAAATTGCTGCTCATTCGAACCATAATAAAAGCAGGCTATCAGCGCCCCTCACGCAGGGCTGATGTGAGTCTCTTCTGGTAGGCTTCCCCCTCTTTGCTGGTAAACAACCAACGCATCAGCTTCAGGGTTTCTTCGTTTTCTGCCCAATTAACAACCTTTGCGCCGGAATCGTCAATTAACTTCTTGACTTCATCAGCCCTGGACTGCTTTGGATAGGAGAAATTCGTCCATTTAACTTCTTTTTCCCATAGCCGCTGAGCCTCTGGTCCGGTATTGAACAACGCCCATAGCCTGGCTGCGTTGGCATGGGAAGCATTCGTCCTCACTACCATATGCGCCGGACTCCAACAGACTAGATCCTGGATTACCGCCATACCGGCGGGATCGCCAGCCTCTTTGCGGCGATAGTATTCGTAATCGTTCGCGAAGGGCACCATCAAAAGTTCCCCCAGGACCAACCGGTCGGTTCCCTGACTGGCAGGTATGACCATCGGTTCGTTTTTGCCCCAGCTACGGTAAATATCGAGGACTTTCTCCTTGTCATACATAAGCAGCGCCATGCTCAGCACGTTTACGGAGGGTAGGACCGAAAACTTTCCCTTGTACTTGGGATTCCCAAAGTCTGCCAGTTTCTTGGGAAGGTCGGCTTTAGAGATGAGCTTGGTATTGTAGACTACAATAAAAGTGTTGTCCGCGAATTTAAAGGCGGTATTTTTCAGCACCGCTGGGGAAATGCTCTTGTCATCGAGCGGAGTGCCCTTCGGAACAAGTTCCTTCCAGTTCTGAATGGGCTCAACGGCGCCTGCGTCCATCATGGTCGTTATATGGGTGTCATAGCCGACTGTGGCGTCAAAAGTGGGTGTCGTCCCCACCCGATGCTCGGTAACTGCGATAGAGACTATCTTGCTGTACGCCCCGGATCCGGTATGGCTAATTTTTAGGTTAAGGCCGTAGTACTTGTTCATCGCGGCCTCAAGCCCCCTAACCAATTCGGGCGTTGCGGTGCTGGGGAGCATGACATTTAGCTGGCCCTCTTTACGGGCGCCCTCAACCAGCTCTTTTAGACTTGCTGCTTCAGAAACGGCCGGCCAGCCTCCGACCGTCAAAAGAGACAAAATAATTCCTGCAAATAAGGATCGTTTTATGCTCATCATTTTTTCTTTCCCCCTATCGTCAAACTGAACTTGTAAGTCTAGTACGGGGCGGAGTCAAGCGGATAGGCCTAAGCCAGCGTAATTAAACTGCGGCATCTCCATCGGCACACCGACTTTCCTGATCACCGCTTCGAAATCGATGCGAAGCTGCGGATCCTCATCTTCGTACTCGATAAGAGCTCCGCCCTCACGCACGCTGGTGTACACCCCTTCTTTAAGGTTGTGACCTTCATGCCAAAACCTTTCGCTTCGGATGGATCGACCAAAGCGCCGCGCGCATCGGCGATAAAATTCGTCTCCCAGTTGATGATACCGTTAGCTTCTTTCCGTATGTTCGTGGGCATAAAATAGTTGGTCTCGCCGTTGAAGCGATCGCTAAACTTGTATTCACTACCCAAGACGAACGGAATGTTGTGCAACAGATCGATCATCAACGGCGCGCTGGTGACGGCCAAAAACAGCGCCGGCTCATTGCTGCCGTTGATCATGCGATGGCGCGTATTGAGCGGGATAGCGAACAGGCTGCCCTGCTGCCATTCGAAGTGCATCTTGCGCCCAGCGTCGCCGGGGGAAGAGATTTCGGTCGCGCCTACGCCTTTGAGGATGTAAATCAATTCTTCATAAAGATGATTTTCCGAATTGAGCGCTCCACCCGCCGGAATTTCCCCGACGTACATGCCGGTGAATCCCTCCATGCCTTTGAGCTCGATATAGATGCCGGTGCCTCCCGTTCTCTTCCACGGCTTTCGCGGCAACACCGTAACATCTTCGATGCCATACTCTTCGATAACCGGAATGCCTTCTTCCTTTAAAAACATTTCGTAGCTGGTCTCTCGCTTCACCACAGTTAGTGTCCTTTCGTTACTCGATTATTTGTAAGGCGTCCCTGAGTTTTTTCTGGTACTCCTTCCCCTCCTTAGTCGACGCAAACCATCGCATATGCGCGATGCTCTCGTCGCTCTCTGTCCAAGCCACTATCCTGGCGCCGCTCTCTTTCAATAACTTTTGGATCTCCTCGCCCTGCGACTGCTGCGGATAGGAAAGGTTGATCCATTTGACCTCTTTTCCCCATAATCTCTGCGCCTCCGGTCCGGCATTGAACAGCACCCAGAGCTTTGCCGCATTAGGGTGAGGCGCGTTGGCCCGCACAGCCATGTAGCGAGGATTCCAGGGAACGATATCCTCGATCACGGACAGGCCGACCGGATCTCCGGCATCTTTGCGCCGAAAATAGTCATATTCCTGTGGGTAAGGCATGAAGGCTATTTCGCCGAAGACGATTCGATCCACCCCGTTGTTGTAAGATAGGATTTTAGGGTTGTTTTTCCCCCAAGTGCGGTAAATTTCCAGGGCCTTGTCCCTCCCGTGGGTTATCATCGCCATAGCCACCGTGGTCAAAGAGGGGGAGACGGCAAATCTTTCTCTGTACTTCGGATTGCCAAAATCCGCAAACTTTTTCGGCAGGTCGTTCCTGGAGATGAGCTTGGTGTTATAAACGACGAAGTGAAAGTTGTCGGTAACTTTAAAAGAGGTGTCCTTGAGAACCAGTGGAGCGATGCTCGGATCATCTCGCGGCGTGCCTTTCGGTAGCAGCTCCTTCCAGCCTGGAATCGGTTGCAGCGCGCCTGCATCCAGGATTTCTACGACCTGCTCGGTGCCCCCGATGGTCACATCGAATGTAGGCTTAATTCCCGTACGGTGCTCTGTAATCGCGATCGAAGCTGTTTTGTTATAGTTCCCGCTGGAGGAATGGCTGACCTTGAGATTCAGGCCGTAGTACTTGTTCATGGCGGCCTCAAGGCCCCGTACCAGCTCCGGGGTTGCTGAGCTGGGAAGCACGACATTGAAAACGCCCTCTTTTCTGGCGCCTTCAATAAGTTCCTCGAGCCGGGCTGCCTGCGCGGCGTCTACCTGAGAAGCCGGCAGCCAGAGAGAAAACATAAGGGCAAGAATAATATTAGGACTGATTCTACTCATGAGTTGCTCCTTCCCACATGTTAGATCCATGACACCCCGCACCGGGCCGAAAAACTGGCCTTTGCTTCTACTATTGCCGCACTTCCTTTAGTTCCCCTCAACCTTGGTGATCTTCACCCGCAGGCAGGAGTCCAGCGAAGTGGTGACAAAATCCATATGTTCGTCATCCATTGTGAGCAAAGAATTAAAATGGATGCCTCTGGGTTCTCCTCCCTGTGTGGCTGCCTTAGCCCATCTTCCGGCCGAGCCCCACACCATCGTGACCTCCGGATGAACACTGGTAGTAAGCTTCACCCGCCCCCGGTCCTTCTTCCCCGAGTCGGTCTCGACCTCCACCCAATCACCGTCTTTAATCCCTTTCCGTTCGGCGGCATCGCGATGGATCACCAGGCGGTCGTAGCCCATCTGGTCGCCAACCTCATTGAGCAAAGGGTTGCTCCCAGTGGCGGTGAAAGAGTGATAGGGGGCTTTCGCATTGATCAGATAGAGATCGAACTCCGGTGATTTGGGGGTATGAGCCGGACACGGGCGCCATTCGGCCAGCGGGATATAGTCCGAGGTATCCCACGCAAGATCCAACTTCCTGGTCATCGCATCTACTTGTCGCCCCGCATCGATCATGTACTCGTGATAAAGATGAATCCTCGGTTTGGGATAGGCGCCCGGGTAGCGTTCTTTCATGCTTCTTTCTTTCACAATAACCCCATCTTTCAGGTACCAATCAACACCTTTGTCCGGCCCAAGCGTGCTCTTGAACAGCCGATCCATCAGCTCGTGGTAGGAGTACTGTTTGCCCGGCTCCAAGACGTATGGGGGACGGAGATTCCACGTCGCGTTGCAGGCAGCATAGACATCGTCGAGAAAGCCGGCGCGTTTGGCCAGCTCCAACAGGATCTCACCGTCGTTTACCATCTGATCCCAGGGTGGATCGAAGGGCGGTTTTACCACCGGCTTCTGGCCGTAGTAAACCCCTGGCTTGGAACCGGTGTAGACATTGAAACGGCCTAAGGGCTGCAGTTCTTCCAGGTAGTGCAGCCCGGGAAGGACAATATCGGCAAACTCCGTCGTCTCCTCAATCTCGCTGGTGATGGAGACGATGAAGGGAATCTTTCTGAAGACCTCGGTCACGATCCCCTTCCCACCACCTGAAAAGGCCATGTTGGAGCGGCGCTGGAGAAGCATCTTGGGCTGCAAAGCGAGGTTCTTGTACTTTTCAGGCTCTGTAATAGTTTTCACTGCAAAGGCGCGGCTCTGGTAGGCAACCGGGAAGAGCTCGAACAGGTTGATAGACTTAGGCGGCGTCACTGTGCGTGGGGGATAAGGATTGGTATGGTGTCTCGAACCCGCGCGATCCGAAAGGGTAAGCAGGCCGTCCTCTGTGGCCCGGTATGCGAAAGGTTCGAACCCCATCAGCCCTCCCGGCACATCCAGACCGCCAATGATGGTCTGGAGCAGCATCGCGGCCATGCCGTTCAGGTAGGCATGCTTGTGGGCGCTAAGGCCACGGTACCAGACCACAGAGGCAGGACGATAGGGCAGCTCCTCCCCGTCAATGGTGATGGTGCTGCCGATGCTGGCCGCCTCCCCAAACTCCTTCGCTATCCTCCGCACCGTCACTGCGGGAATGCTGGTGATGCGCGAGACCTCCTCCGGAGTATACTTCCGCACCTGCTCGGCCAGTACCTGAAAGGCGGGACGCACCTGCTGCTCTCGCACCCGGTAGCTCCCCAAAATGGCTGGATCGCCCAGCGAAGCGTCAAAGGGCTTGGCGACTCCCGCAGCCGTGTCCCAGATCAGGGGCTTTCGCGTATCGGGGTCACGGACGTATTGACCATCCACGCCGACAAGGTACGGAGCGTTGGTCAGATTCTTCAGATAAGGAGCATCGTAGATATTCAACTCGTTGATCAACACATTGACCAAGCCCAAAAGAAAGGCCGCATCCGTGCCGGGACGAATAGGAATCCACTCATCGGCAATGCTGCCGCCGTGGCCAGCGGAGGGATCGACCGCTACCACCTTGACCTTCTCCCGGTTGCGTCCCAATTCGAAGGCGGCGTTTATGACGTTGGGACAGACAAGAGCACCGTACTGGGCCCCTTCCGCGAGAACGTACCGGGTGAGAGGCAGGTCAGGCACCGACAACCAGGCAGACTGGTTGAGGTAAGTAATAGGGTGAACCGCGCTGCCACAGAATTGGCCTGTAGGCTCCACTAACGTCCCGAAACCCAAGGCCCACGGGGTCTGCATAGGAGCAACCATGTCAAAGCTGATAAACCATAGTTTCCTGCAGTCCTCCTTCTGAACCTGTTTTAGTTTCTCTGCTACTAAATCCAGCGCCTCATCCCAACTGATCGGCACCCAGCCCGGGTCCACCCCAGGCCCCTTCTCCGGATTGGTGCGCTTGAGCGGTTTCGTAACACGATAAGGCGAATCCAGCGTGAAAAACCCTGCGCGTCCCTTGGCACAGGCCTTCCCCAGGTTGTGAGGATTGTCTGGATCGCCATCAACGCGAACCACAATCCCGTCTTCTACCGTGGCGATGATGCCGCAATGGTGCAGGCACATATGGCACATTGAACGCACCTGATACGATCCTTCTTGCTTCAACTGTTCTGCTACCGCTTGGGCCATCGTTATTCCTCCCTGTAAGCTTTATCGGCCATTACCGGCTCATCCCGCCCACCCTGCAAGCAATCACACAAGTCTGGCAACCCACGCACCGCTCAAGGTCCAACGTAAATCCCCATCGGGCCGTAGCTAATCCCTTTCCTGCAAAAGTGAGTTATCAGCGCCCCTCCTGCATGGCTAATGTGAGTCTCTTCTGGTAAGCTTCTCCTTCTTTACTGGCATACAACCAACGCATCAACTTTAGGGTTTCCTCGTTTTCTGCCCAATTAAGAACCTTTCCACCGGAATCATCAATTAACTTTTTGGCTTCTCCAACCCCGGACTGCTGTGGATAGGAGAAATTCTTCCATTTAACCTCTTTTTCCCATAGCCGCTGAGCCTCTGGTCCGGTATTGAACAGTGCCCATAGCCTGGCTGCATTGGGATGGGGAGCATTCGTCCGCACTACCATATGCACCGGAGACCAAGGGACTAGATCCTGGATTACCGCCATACCGATAGGATCTCCAGCCTCTTTGCGCTGAAAGTATAGGTAATCGGTCGTGAGTGGCACCATCAAAAGTTCTCCTAGTACCATCCGGTCGACTCCCTGACTGGCAGGCATGACCATCGGTTCATTTTTACCCCAGCTACGGTAAATATCGAGAACTTTCTCCTTGTCATACAGAAGGAGCGCCATGCTCTGCATGGTTACGGAGGGCAGGACCGAAAACTTTCCCTTGTACTTGGGATTCCCAAAGTCTGCCAGTTTCTTGGGAAGGTCGGCTTTAGAGATAAGCTTGGTATTGTAAACTACAATAAAAAAGTTGTCGGCAAATTTAAAGGCGGTATTTTTCAGCACCGGCGGGGAAATGCTCTTGTCATCGAGAGGAGTGCCCTTTGGAACAAGTTCCTTCCAGTTCTGAATGGGCTCAAGGGCGCCGGCATCCATCATGGTTGTTATATGCATGTCATAGCCGATTGTGGCGTCAAAAGTGGGTGTCGTCCCAACCCGATGCTCGGCAACTACCAAAGAGACTACCTTGGTGTAAGCCCCAGCTCCGGTATAGCCGATCTTGAGGTTAAGGCCATAGTATTTGTTCATCGCAGCCTCAAGACCCCTAACCAATTCGGGAGTTGTGGTGCTGGGGAGCAAGACATTTAGCTGGCCTTCCTTACGGGCGCCCTCGACCAGCTCTTTTAGACTTGCCGCTTCAGAAACGGCCGGCCAGCCTCCGACCGTCAAAAGAGACACAATAATTCCTGCAAATAAGGATCGCTTTATGCTCATCATTTTTGCTTTCCCCCTATCGCCAAACTGAACTGTAAGTGTTGAAGGATTTTCGTTACCGCCTAGCAGGCGCGGTTGTCAGTTTTTTAGTTGAAATTTTCCTGAGTGACTCCTGCCTGAACTTGATCATGCCGCCGACTTTATCTTGCGACCTTCTGCCTGTTCTGCCTCAATAGCTGCCATGACTGTCTTGATGCTCTGTATCCCTTGACCCTCTTGAATCCCTGCTCGCAATGAAGCAGCACAGAGGTCTGAAGCTAACCCTATCCCCAGAAGCAAGACCGCTAGCATGAAGATCTTGCCGAACTTGATGGACCCGATTCTCTTTAGCCTTTTCATGGTATTCTCCTTTACCGCTTTGGCAGAGGCTCCGGGCCTGAGAGCTTAAGCCAGAGATTAAGGATCTCTTTCGGCTGATCTGAAAGGCGCCGGAATGCTTCCAGCAGTATGCGGCCTGGAGTGAACTCAAGCTCGTAACCTGTCAACTTAGAAAACTCCTGGGAAAACTCCTTATCCTCGATCATCTTGCCCACCGCCTCTTGAACAGCCAACGCGCGCTCGACCGGAACCTCGGGGGGCATCGCCAGATACCGGGCATAGCGGCCGAGGTCCCAGTTCGTCTGCATCAGGGCAAGGTCTTTAGGCCCGAGCGGAGGATTCGCATATTTCTTTACCAGCTCAAGAATGGTCGGGACTTTGGATAGTTTTGGGAACCGAGTGGGTTCGCTCTGCCAATGGATAACGACCTTGTCTTGCTCAATCCAGTCCTTTTTCTGAGTCAGGAAGTCTGCCACCGAGTCTGCTTTTCCGTCTATCTCGCCGCGTTCCAGAGCAAGATATTGCTCTCCAGAGCTGTAGGCTGGGATAATATTAAATTTTACACCGAGGAGGTACATCCCAAGCCGCATCTCGTTGTAATAGTTGTGACCTACTTCCATAACGCCCATGTTCACCCTGGGCGCCTTCAGGAGCTGCTCAAAGGTATCCATACCAATCCCCTTGCGCGTCACAATTAAGCGATAATTTTGAGACAAATAGTTTGCAATCCAGCTAAACTTGGTGATATCGAATTGAACTCCCTTCTTGTCGAAGATAGGGCTCCGATGGGTGCCAGCGGAGATCTGACCAATTTCAGTGCCATCCCTAGCTGCTCGATTATACAGATAGTTGGACGAAGATAGGCCGCCGCCTCCCACCAAAACTTGGACTGATCCCATCCGGGGACTGCCCGGGATGTATTTTGGGAAGTACTTCATCAAGATCCGAAGCATCATCCCCGAACTACCATCCATCTGCGCATATGTGACCCACTGGATCGTTTTTCCTCGATAGAAGGCCTCCGCCGCCCTCCGCTGCGCATCCGTAATCTTAACATCCGCAGCCGTGTAGACCGGCTCTGTCTCTTCGGGCACAGCGGCCTTCATACTGGAAGTTGAGCCTGCCATCAGGAGGAAACTGACCAGTATCAAAGTTTTATACCGTTCAAGGAATATGTATCCTTTTATTTTCATCATAATGTCCTCAGTAATGGCTGGTGCGCCCTTCAATGCTGGTATGGCATTGCCTCCAAGGAAATTGCCTATTCGAATCATATAAAAGCGAGCAATCAGCGCCCCGCCTGCAAGGAATCAACTGAGAAGCCTTTGCCCTTTCCCTTACTTCCGCCCCAACCAAGCGTTGGTTATTTGCCCCAGGAATTTTTTCCCCTCCGGCGTGGCCATCCAGCGAAGCTTGTTCAGACTTTCTTCGTTCTCAACAAAGCTAACCAATTTCACCTTGTTAGCTTTGATTTGTTTCCTAATCTCTTGCCCCATCTTGGAGCCCGGTAGATACAGCGATGGCAAAGAAGCTCCCTTCTCGAGAGCCTGATTTCCCTTTTCACTCAAATGCCAAAGGACGAACAACGTTGCTGCGTTGGGATGTCGGGCTCCTTCGCGGACGTAATACATTGCCTCATTCACAGCTGTATAGTCGCGGAAGAAAGCAAGCCCCATCGGCCATTACCGGCTCATCACGCCTACCTTGAGGTGGTCACACAAGTCTGGCAGCCTATGCACCGCTCAAGCTCCACCGTAAATCCCCATCGTGTCGTAGCTAATCCCTTCCCTACAAAAATAAGCTATCAGCGCCCATCACGCAGAGCTGATGTGAGTCTATTCTGGTAGTCCTCCCCCTCTTTGCTGGTAAACAACCAACGCATCAGCTTCATGGTTTCCTCGTTTTCTGCCCAATTAACAATCTTTGCGCCGGAATCGTCGATAAACTTCTTGATCTCTGCTGCCCTGGACTGCTGTGGATAGGAGATATTCATCCACTTAACCTCTTTTTCCCATATACGCTGAGCCTCTGGTCCGGTATTGAACAGCGTCCATAGCCTGGCTGCATTGGGATGGGGAGCATTCGTCCGTACTACATTATATACCGGAGTCCAAGTAACCATGTCCTGAATTACCGCCATACCGACAGGATCGCCCGCCTCTTTGCGGAGATAGTAAGTGTAATCGTTCGCGAAAGGCACCATCGAAAGTTCCCCCAGGACCATCCGGTCGACTGCCTGAGTGGTAGTCAGGAACTTCGGTTCATTTTTCCCCCAGCTACGGTAAACATCGAGGACTTTTTCCTTGTCATTGTCATACGTAAGGAGCGCCATGCACAGCGTGACTGTAAAGGGGGGAACCGAAAACTTTCCCTTGTACTTGGGATTCCCAAAGTCTGCCAGTTTCCTGGGAAGGTCGGCTTTAGAGATAAGCTTGGTGTTGTAAACTACAATAGCAAAGTTATCCACGAATTTGAATGCGATATTTTTTAACACCGCCGGGGAAATGCTTTTGTCATCGACGGGAGTGCCCTTTGGAACAAGTTCCTTCCAGTTCTGAATGGGCTCAAGGGCGCCGGCGTCCATCATGGATGTTATATGGGCGTCATAGCCGATTGTGGCGTCAAAAGTGGGTGTCGTCCCAACCCGATGCTCGGCAACTGCGATAGAGACGACCTTGGTGTAATTCCCGGCTCCGGTGTAGCTAATCTTGAGGTTAAGGCCGTAGTATTTGTTCATCGCAGCCTCAAGACCTCTAACCACTTCAGGAGTTGTGGTGCTGGAGACCATGACATTTAGCTGGCCTTCCTTACGGGCGCCCTCAACCAGCTCTTTTAGACTTGCTGCTTCAGAAACGGCCAGCCAGCTTCCGAACGTCAAAAGAGACACAACAATTCCTACAAATAGGGAGCGGCTTAAGCTCATCATTTTAGGTTCCCTCCTTATCGTCAAATTAAAGCGTAGGCGTTGATCGTTCAGGCCATACATCTAGCCTCTCGGTGCTCTTAATGTCACTTCAGGACTCGTCACCTCGCAGGCCTCGAGGGCGGCAAGGGCGTAGACCCGGGCACAATTGGCCAGGTTCTCAAAATTCAGCGGCTCCAGGCCGGTTTGCTCGTCCCGGTTCAGACGGGCTCCCGTACGGGTAATGCCGCCCGGACCGTAGGTGATGGATGGTATACCGTAGAGTTGGAAAAAGGAGCCGTCGCTTGAAACGCTGTAACGCGTCGGCTCGATCGGCTCGGGCGGCTCGCTGAAGAGCTGCTGGTGGGCGCGGGCGACGAGCTGTGCTAAGGGCGCGTCCAATGGGATCTCGTAGGCGTGCCGCACCTGGTAAAAGGATACGTCGGCCTTGAAGTCCGGGTCGCCGGTTCCGGCCGCAGCGACCACTCCTTCGAGATGATGCTTAAGCTTCAGCGGCTCCGTGCCCGGCACAGTCGTGATGTGCACGAAGAGGTGAGCGCTCGCCGGGGTGTTGTTGGGCGTGTACGGGCGGCCGGATGCGATCGCGCCGACGTTGATGAGTGGCAGCATGCGGGGATGCTGATAGAGGCGCTGGTACTCCGGCTCCCAGGCTTGAATAACCTGGATGACTTTCAGCATCCTATCCAACGCGCTCACGCCCG
>Ga0209212_1007547_pt1 | contig 11984 bp, 14 predicted proteins | sample RifGroC2_FD_183996 | JGI IMG/M metagenome (GOLD analysis project Ga0209212, IMG submission 183996) | Groundwater microbial communities from Rifle, Colorado, USA - Groundwater C2 (SPAdes) (version 2) | ecosystem: Environmental > Aquatic > Deep subsurface > Groundwater | place: Rifle, Colorado...
TTTCTATTTGTTATTGCAAAAAACTCAGAGGTTTTTTGTCCTTGAGTTGTTTCTGCAACTCTTGAAAATGCAATTTCTGCAGGAATTCCTTCTCCTAATCTATTTCCTAGAATAAATAGAGTGTCTGCAAATTCTTCTTCTAGGATTTGAGTGTTTTCTCTTGCTTTAATTAAATTAAGGGTTTTTTCTTTGTAGGCAAGGGCAAAGAATAATGCAATTCCTAGAGGGATGAAGAGGCTTAGTATAACTGCTAAAGGTCCAAATGGTCCTAGAAGAGTATTTCCTGCAGGGCAAGGAGGTAATGCTCCTGAAGAGCAGACGAAATTGAAAAGTTTTGTATCTCCCATGAAAGACATTCCCAATTCTGCAAATGAATAATCTGATTTAAGTCCAAATAGGCTTGTGAAGAAGGAGGATTGGAAAAGGAAGGGTATTAGTCCAACTATTAAAAGAGGAATTGAAATTAGTGCTGATTTGATATAGGGTTTATTTGATTTGAATTCTGCGTACTTGGGATTTAATTCTAAAACGGAAGTTTCTCCGTATCCTCCAGGTCTTTTCAATAGAACTTCTGAAGTCATAAAGAATACAAAAAATGGAATTATTATGTTAAAGATAAGTAAGACGTGAGGCCATTTGATGAAACCCTGTAATAATGCAGAGGCTAATGGTAAAAGGGCAAGGGCTAGAGTTGGAAGGACAATTCCTAACATATAAATATTTGTTAAAGGAGAACGAATTTCTCTGGAATATTTAAGCATTTTTTCATAAACTCCGTCGAGAATTACTTGAAGAGATTTTTCAAGGATTTGGACTCTTCTTGATTCTGAGGGTTCGAAGAGAGAGGATTCAATGAGATGGAAAGATTCTACAAATTCTGGAGCATAGTCTCTCCAGGATTCAAAATAATCATCTAGGGATGCTTTGATGTTTGAGAATTTTCCTATTTGAACATTGTAGAATATTTTTTTGAAATCTAATGCGAGAGGACCTTCAAGATGTTGGGAGGCGAATTCTATTGCTCTTTCTAAATTGGAAGTATGTTTCATGTAAACTACAACATATAGAATTGCGGGAACCATTTGGGAAGAGGCTTTAAGTCTCCAGGCGTTTGCAAGTCTTTGAGGCATTGAATAGGTGTAGTAGAATACAAAAAGACTTGTTATAAGTCCAAGGAAGCCGAGAAGGACTAGATTTGATAGGTCAATTGAGGGATTGATTAGATAAACTGAGACACAGACTAGAAGAGATAAAAGCAAAATTGTGAATAGGGAGACAATTGATAGAGTTAGAGCTTGTGAGGCGGTTGCTTCTAGATGTGCAATGTCTAGGAATTTTTGAATTTTCTTTCTGTCGTTTTCTGCAATTTTAATGGAGAGGACGTTTCCAAGGGATTTTGTCCATTTTTCATAGTTGGAAAGTTTTGGAACCATTTCAGCTTTGAATGTTTTGTAATCTGAAGAATATTTTGGGGAATCTAGACTAGAGGAAAGTTTATCGGAATACTTTTTTATTATCTTGGAAACGTCTGTTGAGGGAACCATCTTTTTATATTTAAAGAGGGTAAATAATGGTTATAAACTTTGGGTTTAAACCCAAAGTTTAAGGGGTTTAGTTAATAAATATTCAAATTATATTAGCTAATGTTTGATTATGAAGTGTGGATAAATTATATTATCTTAGGTATAATAAGATTATGAGGTTATAGAAGATAATTAAATTATTAATGGCCGGTTAGGTTTTATAATAAGGTTTAATAATCTAAATAAGCTAGAAAGAATATGGTTAGTAAAAGAGGACAGATGTGGGACACGTTTATTCCGTGGCTTATAGCAATAGTTATTCTTGCAATAGTTGTTTTGGCGGCAATATTCATGAAGGACAAACTTGTAACTTGGGGCATTTACATAAAGGGGCTTTTTAGAGGATAAAATGAGTGAACTAACAACTGGAGAGATAGTGAAGATGGTTATGGCTGTTTTGGTTTTGTTGGTTGTAGTTGTGGGAGCTTATTACGGATATACTTATTATTTTAAGACTTATTTTGAGGGACTTGGACCTTCAATAGAAGATTATAATGCTAAAAATATTGAAATTGTAAAGAGCAAACCTGTTTTGGCAGTTGTGACAACGGATAGTAGGAATAATTATATTACATTTACAGGGGACAGCGAGAAGAGCGAATATTATATTTGTAAAGGATGCCAGATTGCAAGTGATGGGGAGATGTTTAAGGATGATAAAAATCCTGTTTGGCTTGATGAGAAAGTCGGATTTGTAGATAGTAATGGGCAGATAAAGATAATATCTAAATTCCTTGGAGAAAGAATTGGGACATTGAATGACGCACTTAAATCATTTAATACAATTGCGAAATAAAATGGAAGAAAAAAATAAAATAAATAAAAAAGGCTTTTTGCTTGGAGAGTTTACGTTGAAAATGCTTGTGGCAATTATGTGCATAATCATTCTTTTGTTTTTGTTGTATAAAATATATGGTAATTTCACTGGGAAGACTGAATTATCACAGGCAGAATCGAGTATAAATGCAATTGGAGAGGAGATTAGTTCTGCGGTTTTAAGTAATTCAGTTAGAAGTTATATGGTTTTGAATCCACAGGATTGGATATTGGTTTATTTTGGAGGGGATGTGAAAAAGCCAGAGAAATGTAATGGAAAATGTTTGTGCATATGTGAACAAGTTGGATGGAGTGGAGTAGTTGGAAAAGATCAGCAGAGTGCTTGCAACAGTCAGGGAGTTTGCAAGAATGTTGGTTATCAAATAGTTGGATTTACAAATCAAGTTATTAGTAAGCCAGTTCAATTGGAAATTCAAAAAGTGGAAAATGGAGTGTCGATTGTTGCAAAATGAAATTCAGATTAAATAGATTAGGCGGGGGAGATATGGAAGGATTGGTGGAGAGGCTATCTTGGATTGCTTTTGTAGTAATAATTCTTGGAGCGTTATATTTTTTAATAAGGAGGTTTATTGCTTAGCAATAAACCTGTTGTTATCTTAATGTCTGCAATATCTTATCTTCAATTCTCTAAAATTATATTATATATTGTATGCCCATCATCGATGCCTTACTGCATAATCTAATTATATGAGCAATATCGAATAATTTAATAATGCCTCTGGATTGTATAATTTATGAATAGAAGGGGAGAATTGAGCAGTTCACAGCTTGTGACGATTATAATCTTGATTGTGAGTTTTGCAGTTATATTAATTTTCTTTTATATGTTTAATTTTAAAGGGGAAGTGGGCAAGGAGAGTTGCAGAAATTCAGTTGTATTAAGAGGAACTGCAATGTCCAAGTCTGTTGTGCAGTTGCAGTGTGAGACAAAGGATGTTTGTTTTTCTAAAACAAATGGATGCGATTCTGCAAAGAAAGGAACGGAAGTAATCAAGGTATTGGATAAGCCTGCTTTGTTGAATGAATTGGGGAATTTAATGTATGATTGCTGGTGGCAGATGGGAGAGGGCAAGGTAGATTATAGGGCATCGGGAGTTGGAAGTAGTGAGAGTTATTGTGCAGTTTGCAACACTATAAAGTTTGACTCTTCCATAAAAGGAAACAGCGAGATGAATTCAATTTCTCTTAAGGAGTTATATACTTCATTGCAAAATAAAAAAGTTCCAAATAAGGATATGAATTATTTGCAATATATGTTTAAGATGAATGATTATGCCGCCGTTGTAAGTAATGTTCAGGCAATTTCTGAAAATTATGGAAAACAAATAGATCTTGATAATCAGAAATTGGATTTGTCTTCTGGAGATTTCGCGCTTGTTACAGCGTTGACAAAGAGTGGTTGGGCTATTCCAGCCGCAGGAGCAGTTGGAGGCGGAGTCGCTGGAGGAGCTACAGCATATCTTGTGACTGGTGTGTTGCTTGGATCAAATCCTGTTGGATGGATTATAGGTGGAGGAGTTGCAGCTGGCACTGCAATTGGAGGAACGATTGCATATATGTCTACAGATAATGGAATTACGTATTTACCTCCAACATTATATGGTTATAATAGTGAGGATTTTAAAGGATTAAATTGTAAAGAGTTCACAACACTCGCTTAATATGAACAAAATTAATTTTAGCAGAAGAGGAGATATTCTAATGAGTAATGTTGTATTCATACTTCTAGTTATTCTGTTTTTTTCGATTTTGTTGACGTTTGTTGTGAAGCAGAGTTCAAAGGAATATATTCTTGAAGAACAGAGTGCAAAGAAGATTGCACTTGCGATTGATGCGGCCAATCCCGGAACACAGATATATCTTAATCTTGCAAAGGTATTGGAGAAAAATGTAAGAGAAGAACCAATAACTATCCAAGGGAATATCGTTTATGTTAAACTTACAGAGAAAACAGGATATGGATATGCGTTTTTTAATAATGTTAATGTTGAAGTTGTGAAACAGGGAAATGGGAAGATAATGGATGAAAATGGAGGTGTCCTTTTCAGGGTAAGATGATGATTAATTTGAAAATAAATAGGAAAGGAGATGAGAGAGTATTGAGTATGTATTGGTTTATATTATTTATAATTGTGGCAGTTGCGATTGTTTCTGCTGTTTTGATATTTTATTCTTATCTTTTGGATGTTAGAAGTACGGAAGCAGGGATATTATCTGATAGAGTAGCTGATTGCTTGTCTGATAATGGAATTTTGAATGAGGGGAAATTGGATGAGGCAGTTAATAATATTGAGGGAGCGTGTAATTTAATATTGAAGGATGAGAGTAAGGAAAAATATTCAAGTATGAAAAGTCAGTATTATATTAAGGTTGAAGCAAATGGAAAATTAATTGAAAGTGGAGATAGAGACTTTCTGGCTTATTGCGGGCAATCTTCTAAGGTTAATATTCCCGTTTGTTTTGAGAAAAAGTTATTTGTTCTTAATGGGAATGATTTTGTACCTATTAAAATCACAACTGTTGTAAGGAAGGTGGAGCAAAATGCAAAAGGATAGTTTTGTTTTGAAAATGAACAAAAAAGGAGAGGTTAGCGAGACTATGACATGGGTTTTTGCGACGATAATTATAATCGTAATGATTTTCTTGTTTTTGTTTGCTGTTAATTTACTTGGACAGCAGAAGAATATGAATTTCGGAGTTAAGAGTGAAGATTCTGGATTTTCTACTCAGGAAATGTTGTTTGGAATATTAAACAAAGAGGTTTCTGGTAAAACTATTAGAGATATGATTGTTGGTGGAGACAATAATGCTATTGCCTCAGTTGAAATAGGAAAGATATTAGATGATTTTGCTTATTATGATGTTAGATGTGACTTTAGTGGAAATGGAATTAAAGTTATTCGTGGCGGTTCGGGGAAAACTGTTTCTGTTAAATTTGGAGGAAAGGAGGTTTCATTGAGATGTTAGGGATTGGAAAAAATAGCAGAGGAAGTATTCCAGTCACAATATTTGTAATTGTAGTTCTTGTTTTGCTTATTGTTACTCTTGGGGCATTTTCAATTGGAACATATAATGATAGGGGAACTATTGAAGATGGATTCAGGCAAGTGCAGGAATATAATTCAAAGGTTGCAGAGGCGAAATATAATGGGCAGGAATTTGTTGATGCAATAAGATTGGATGAAAAGAAGTATTGGATTGCGGGAGAGAAGATTCAGAAGGTTAGTGTTTCTAGGATTCCGTAGATTTGGATATATGAGTTAGAGGTTGGATTATTTTTATATTAGCTGATGTCCGATATTGAGGGATTTTAGAGTAGGTTTAATTGAGAGAGAATATTAGAAATATTGATTGATAAGCGAGAGGTGTATAATATAATTTAATTTAATGGCTCTTTATAACTTATAACTCAAGGATAAAAAGATTTATATAAAGGCAGGATTTTGAAAGGGGATGAATAAGGGAGGAGCAGTTAATATTCCTGGAGGAGTTGCGACTCAACCTGGATCAGCAGCAGCAGCATTAGGCGTCCCTACTAGCAATCCTGCTGCTCAACCAAATCCTGCGTCTATTTCAAGTTTGCATAGATGGGGAATTGTGATTTTGCTTGTTCTTATTGCAATTATTGATTTCTTTTTCAGTTCAGATGTTACTTGGCTTTTGGGAGTAAATGTTATTCTAGGATTATTCGGAATTATTCATCTTTTTGCAAAGGGGCTTTTCCACAAAATAGTTCTGGGAATTGTGCCTTTAGTTCTGGCAGTTATGGCTTTGCCTTCAGTAGTGGGAGGAGTTTCATTTACAGCCAGTCTTCCTTTTTTGAGTGCAATAGCGCCAGGATATTGGTTTAGATATGTCCTCTTATTGGGAGTTATTTTATATTATTACTTTTCGAAGAATCTACCTTCAGTTGATGATTATAAGGGAATGACTGGCGCAGCAGTAAATACTAAATGGAAATTTAGCATTGGAAGATGGATTATAGTATTTCTTCTTATTGCTTTGATATATGGGTTTGAGAATGGGGGAGGGTTATCGACACTTTTAGGGTTAGGAGATGTTGGACTTTATCTTGTTCCGACTATTTTATTGATTGTAGGGTTTATGTTGTTGTTTAGACCAGGGTTAGATAGACTCATAGGATTTGTTTCTTTGCTCATGGGAGTAATTGGAATTTTAGACTTTACAGGATATGGGTATTTGGTTGATTGGATATTTTGGCCATTAATGCCTGGAGCAATTGTGAGATATATCGCTATTGCAATAATTATATCTATTGTATTAAGAGGAAGAGCACAATCTTCACAATAAACAAAATGAAAAATAAAATCTTGGGAATATTGGGGATATTGTTAATGCCTTTGGTGTCTGCATATACTAGTTCTAGTTTATTTGGATATTTTAGCAGTCCGGTTGATATGATGGTTAATAGTGAGTGGATAAGATTCCTGTTGGTGTTTGGAGTGTTTTATGCTTTGATATTTTTTTCAATAAATGGGATGTTTTCTGGAGGGAAAAGTAAAGGACCTGCAGTAATTATATCTGTTTGTGTTTCTCTCCTTATTACAATTGCGTTGGCTCAGCAGGGATTATTCTTTGGTTATTTTGGAGGAGATTTTAGTAGTTGGCTTATCTTTTTAGCAATTTTATTGGGATTAATATTTATTGTTTCTGCATCATTCAAGAATTTGGGAGCTAAATTTACAGGGATTGTTCTTTTGATTTTGTGGTTTATTTTTGCATTCTATTTCAATCCAGTTAGTTGGATTAATTCGGGAAGTGCATCGGACTTTGCAAATCTTCTTTATTATGCCTGGATAAGCATTCCTGGATTTCTAATTACTTTATTGATTGCCATTGGAATGTTTTTCATAAAGAAGAAGAGAGATTTGAAGGATTTGATTGAGGGAAAGTAGAAATAAATTTTAGTATATAAAGTATAAGCAGATTTAGGGAGACAAAATATCATATCATCTGTTTAAGATTTTTAGTTAAAAATTTTTAATATATAGGAGATAATTATATCAGTTTGTTATAGTGGAGTTGTTGGAGAGGCATTAACTTGACTTTTAGTTGGAGAGAGATTAAGTTATTTTGAGGAAATTGGGAACGGAAGGATTCTAATTATCTCTTGCCTAGTAATTTCGATAGAGCACTTATTGCTCCAAAACATACAATGGCTACTCCACTTACCAATCCTAATGTCTCAAGAAAGTTTGGATCTTTTGATTCATCAGCTACTTGTTCCAATTTTGACTGAACTTGAGAAAATTCATTGGAGTCATTTGATGCAAGAGTGAAAGGGGCGTAATTTAATGCTAGTGCTACGGCTCCAACTGCAAAATATTTAGAGATTGTCGATGTATATATCATAATCTTCGGACTAACTATGCCTATTTAATCTTTTCTAATTGATGTAATAGCTTAGGATTATGAAGTAAAACTTAAAATAAAATAGATATAATATAACGTGTTTAATTTCATCGAGGATGAAATTTAATATTGAGAGATAATTATTATTAATGAGTAGGAATGATTTATCGGATAGATTATCTTTGTCGTATATTGCTTCAGAAAGCTAAGTAGATACAGTTTTGTAATATCTTTTTAAATCTTGAATTTATTCCTAAAATTACAGGCATTGCAGGTAATTGTCTTATGTGTTTTTGTTAGGCGTATTTGGCCTTTTAGAGGGCTTTTACAGGCTTTACAGAAGGTTTTTTTGTGTTCCTTGAGCTTTATATTAAATTTCATAGCTAATCGCCTTATCTTCCTTAATTGTTCTTTATCTAAATCTGACTGCTTGAAGAAGTTGTCTATTTTTATTCTTGCTTCAGTTTTTGAGAGCTTTGTTTTCATTGAGATAGGTAGAATTAATAGTTTATAAAATTATAACCCTAAAGAATTATTTTCTTTTCTTTGGTCTGAAAACAAGGAATAGTATTATGATAACTACTACAATTACTAAAATTGTTATGACTGTTGAGCTTATCCCTGATGAAGGCTCTGAAACTGCCTCTGTTGGCTGTGCTTCCTCTGGAACCGTGGAAGTTGTATCTGATGTCTGCTCTTCTGCCGATGTAGAAGGAATTGATTCATTAATAGCAATAATAGATAACGTGGCTTTGCCATTTAACGTTCTAACAAGAGTCACAGAAATATCATAACTATTATCTCCGTTAACATTAAACTTCTTTGTCTCACCTATTGAAAGAGTTGCAGTTTGAGGTGTGCTTGTAACAGTTATAGTCGCCGTGCCATTGGAAGCTGAAACCAATGAAACATAGTGATTTGAATTTTGAATTACTACTTCCATCCTTTCATTTGAGGAAATTTCTTTCTCGTATCCATTGGCAAATTGGTCAGTTGTAACAACTGTGGTTGTTACTCCAGGTGATGAACTTCCTCCGCCACTACTTCCTGATGAGCTACTTCCTCCCGCTAAAACTTGAATAATAGCATACTCGAAAGAAGCATTTGCTGAATTGCCTGCACCATCTGTTGCAGTACAAGTTGTGTTAAATGATGAACCGATAGTTGATGTTGAAGGATTTGCTGTATAAACTAGTACCGGGGTTGACAATGCATCTGTGGAAGTACATGAACAGGAAATAGTGCTTCCCTGTGAAGTAGTTTGAGGTGTACAGGAAAATGTAGGTACTGGGTTCACTGTGTCTAATGTTATTTTTCTTGTTGCTGAGTTATTAACATTTCCTGCTGTGTCTGTTACAGTGATATTGTAATAATATGCTCCGTTTGGCAATCCCGTCCAATTAATAACTCTCTGAGCAGTAATATTTGTTGTTGAGTTTACTATTCCAGTTGTGTTATAAAGATTGAAAGTTATATTAAACTCGTTTGTTTCTGTTACTGTCACATTGACATAAATTGATGCTCTTGAAACATTAGTTCCACTTACCTCGCTTCTGTTTCCAAATCCAATTACTGGAAGTGTTGAGTCTATGGTTATTGTTCTTGTTGTAGTATAGTTCACATGTGTTGCAATATCACTTACTGTTACATTATATGTGTAAACAGCATCTGGAAGAGAAGTCCAATTGATTGCTCTCGTTTTTGTTCCACTTGTGCTCTTAAAGGTTGTTGAATTCCATATCCCTGTTGTGTTACTTAATGAAAAGGTTATGTTTGCCTCGTTTGTTTCTGTTACTGTCACATTGACATAAATTGCTGTTGCTGTTGCGTTTGTTCCATCAGCTGCTGCGCCTGTACTAAATGCTGGAACTGGAATAACATTATCAAGAATTATTACTCTTGTTACTGAAAGATTTGTAAGTCCATAGCTGTCATTTACAGTTGCGTTTATATAATAGGTTTCATCTGGAAGGTCAGTATAATTCATGAAAAAAGAATTAGTTAAAAGTGAAGATACTACTGAATAAGAAATATTTCTTAAATCTGTTGAGTTATATACCATAATAGTAATTGTGTCTATAATTCCATTGTCTGCGACTGAAATATTTACTGGGATGAATGTTTGTGAAAGATTACTTCCGCTTGCAGGAACTTGAGATACATTAAATTCCACTAATGAAGGATAGGTTGTGTCATTAACAACTATAGTAATTCTTTGGGAAAATGATGCTGAGCCTGAATCGTTTATTGTGGAGACAGTGATATTATATGCTCCAGGTGTTGCAATAGTTGCATTGAACCAAAAACTTTGATTTAATGAATTGTAAACCATTCCACTTTCATTATACCAATTAAGCGCAAAAGAGGATGAATAGTTGAAAAAAGAGGCTATGGTGGAAGTCCCGTTTGAGCCAGGTATAAATGTAAAGTTGCCATCTAGAGTAATATTTACAGCAGTAATATTTGCAACATCGCCTGCATCTGGATTTTCAATTGTTATATTAATAATGGAAGAAACATCTTCTAGAATATTTTTTGAAGTTGTACCTTCAGAAGTTGTTATTACGTGTGCTGCTAGAGCAAAACCTAAAACGAGGACAACAATAAATACTGATGTTAAAAAATTCCTTGCCAGAATAGATTTATTTTGCATGTCTCTCTTTTTGTTAATCAAATTAAATAATTATAGTATATAAATGTTTCTTTATGCTTTTTGTGGCGGGAAAAATGGATAGCAGAAAAGCTTAAATACCTTCTTTCTTGGATAAATTTGAAGACGGCCATAGTAACTTGGTCACACCTGTTCCCATTCCGAACACAGAAGTTAAGCTTGTTACGTCGGTTGTGTTAGTCTCCGTCAAGAGGCGAAGCTCCGATGCTGTCTTCTTAATTTTTTTATTTGTCGAAGACAGCATTTATTATTATATTATCTTGTGTGGTTGCTTTTTGCAAATTTTTTATTTATGAGTTAGCATTTATCTTTGAACATAGGTTAAATATTTGTAGAATACAAATATTTAAAACATTCTTGTAGCTTGATTTTAAATGAATAGAGATAGATTAATGGATATTGTTTCTAGATTTAGAGGGAAAAAAGTTGCAGTTGTTGGAGATATTGCTCTTGATGCTTATATATATGGTTCAATAAATAGATTAAATCCAGAGTCTGCTGCATTGCTTCTTACTGTAAATGATGAAACTGAAGAGCATAGACTTGGATGTGCGGGAAATACAGCCATGAATGTTTCTTCTCTGGGAGCAGAGGTTACATTATATTGTGTTATTGGAAATGACTCTAGAGGAGAGGTTTTTAGAAAATTGTGTGAACAGAATAATATTAAACTTATGGCTGCTGTAGAAGGGGAGACAATAAAAAAGCAAAGATGGTTTGATAGGGCGCATAATTATTATTTATTTAGAACTGATTTTGGAGAATCTAATCTTAGTCCAATGGGTGCGCAATCTCAAGAAGAACTATTGAGACATTTGATGGAGAGCAAATACGATGCAATAATCTTCTCAGATTATAATAAAAGAATTTTTAGAGGAGATTTTGCTCAGAAAGTTGTTTCTTTTGCAAGGTCAAGAGATATATTTACCCTTGCCGACGCTAAACCAAGTAATGCTTCTAAATTTAAAGGAGTTAGTGTGATAAGACCTAATGAAAAGGAAGCAAGACAGATGGTTGCGGGTGGATCTCTAATGGCAATTGAAGAACTTGCTGGAAAGTTGAAAGAGGTTATGGATTCTAACTATTGTGTGATCACTCTTGGCAAAAATGGGGTTGCAACATATGACGGAGGATTCCATCAAATAGGGACAAAGGCTAGAAAAGTAAGTGATGTTTCTGGAGCAGGAGATACGTTTGCTGCTGCTCTGACTTTGTCTTTAATTAATGGAGCAGATATTGTGGAGTCTGCAAATATTGCAAACTATGCTTCTGGAATTGTTGTTGAAAAGCCTGGAACTGCAACTGCAACAAATGAGGAATTGATAAGAAGAATTAATGAAGAAGAGAAAGGATAAGACTGCTCTAGTTAGAATTCTTAGGTAAAATAATAGATTATATTATATTCTGTTTAATTTCATCTAGGATGAAATGTGACCTCCTCCGTCCCCTAAAGGTTTTTTGCTTCGCAAAAAATCTGCCTTCGGCAGAGGACGGCGTCCATATCACTAGCTCGAATGATG
>Ga0209212_1007548_pt1 | contig 11983 bp, 9 predicted proteins | sample RifGroC2_FD_183996 | JGI IMG/M metagenome (GOLD analysis project Ga0209212, IMG submission 183996) | Groundwater microbial communities from Rifle, Colorado, USA - Groundwater C2 (SPAdes) (version 2) | ecosystem: Environmental > Aquatic > Deep subsurface > Groundwater | place: Rifle, Colorado...
TACTTGAACTTCAGCATGGTGTTGATGATGTTCGTCCCCGCATAGCGGCGGACGCATCTCTCCACATCATCGAGCAGCTTCAGGGGAGCACGTTTTTCCAGCCCCAGGAAATACTGCTCGTATTTGATGATCAGCTCTTCAAGGTTTTGCTCAAATCGTACGATATCTTCAGCAAGCCCCATGCCGTATCTCCTGCCGGCATCATACCAAACTTGGCCATAGGCGGTAAAGATTAAAACCGCTGCGCTGCTGGCCGGACAATGGGAATGGTTACTCCCGGTTCGCAGTGGGGTAATCGCTTGACTGGTTTCGGATGTTCCGTTACAGTAAACGAATTTAGCGGAATCTGCGTGTTATCAGGCTTCTGCACCTGTTCAGGAGGAGTTATGGGCGATATAGCCGCTGTCATTCTTGCTGCTGGCAAAGGTACCCGGATGAAGTCGGACCTGGTGAAGGTGATGCATCCTCTGGCGGGAACGCCGATGATCGGGTGGCCGGTGGGTGTTGCCCGCAAAGCCGGGGCATCGCGCATCGTGCTGGTGGTCGGCCACCAGTCGGAAAAAGTCACTGAATACTTTGCCGGAGCGCCGGACATCACGTTCGCCATTCAGGAAGAGCAGCTGGGGACGGGTCACGCCGTCGCCTGCGCCCGTCAGGCGTGCGCCGGTTTCAGCGGCTCAATCCTCATACTGAGCGGCGACGTTCCGCTGCTGACATCGGAGACGGTGGAAGCGATGATTGCCTACCACGAGGAGCGCCAGGCGATGGTGACCGTGCTGACGACGGTGGTGGACGACCCGTTCGGGTATGGCCGTGTCGTCAAACGGGAAGCGGGCAGGATCCTCCGTATCGTGGAGGAGAAAGATGCCACCGAGGAAGAACGGGACATATCCGAAATCAACTCCGGGATCTACTGCGTCAGGTCCGAATTTCTGTTCGATGCGGTGTCGCGCCTCGGCAACGACAACCTGCAGGGGGAGTACTACCTGACCGACATCATCAAGATGGCCGCCGAACAGGGGGCGCTCTGCGTTTCCTACAAAATCGCCGGGGCGGAAGAAGTGATGGGGGTCAACGATCGTGCCCAACTTGCCGAAGCCGCAACGATCCTCCGCAGAAGGATAAACCGTGAGTTGATGCTGTCGGGCGTTACCATCATAGATCCTGCCGCAACCTATGTCGACCGGTACGTCCAGGTCGGGCGGGATACGGTAATCCATCCGAACGTGCACATTTCCGGCATGACTACCATCGGCAGCGGGTGCGTCATCGAGCCCTCCGCCGTCATCAGGTCGTGCACTATCGGCAGCGGAGTCACCATAAAGGCCGGGTCGGTCATGGCCGATTCAATCATATATGACGATTCGGCTATCGGCCCGATGGCACATCTACGACCGGGAACCGAGCTGCATGCCCATGTGAAGATCGGGAATTTCGTCGAAACAAAAAAGATCGTCATGGGCGAAAATTCCAAGGCCTCCCACCTCACTTATCTGGGGGACGCCACCATAGGCAAGGACGTCAATGTGGGTTGCGGCACCATTACCTGCAATTACGACGGGGTCAGCAAGCACCGCACCGTCATCGAGGATGGCGTCTTCGTCGGCAGCGACGTGCAGTTCGTCGCCCCCGTCACCATCGGCCGCAACTCCCTCATTGCCGCCGGCACGACGGTAACCCAAAATGTCCCTCCCGATTCGCTGGCGATCGCGCGCGCTCCCCAGGTGAACAAGGAAGGGTGGAAGCTTAGGAAAAAATAAAGCGGTTCAATGTTCAAGGTTCAAGGTTCAAAGTTGTAAACCCTGAACATTGAACCTTGAACCTTGAACATCGAACGGAGTTCGAAATGTGCGGAATCGTAGGATATACGGGTAATCAGGAAGCGACGCCGATCATCCTGGAAGGTTTGAAGAAACTCGAATACCGGGGGTATGACTCCGCCGGGATCTGCACCATCAGCGGCGGTGAAGCCGACAAGCGGCGCAGCGAGGGAAAGCTAATCAACCTGGAGCGGTTGCTGCTGGAAAAGCCGCTTGTAGGTCCCATCGGCATCGGGCATACCCGCTGGGCAACCCATGGCCGCCCCTCGGAGCGGAATGCCCATCCCCACAGCGCCGGTTCCATCGTCGTGGTTCACAACGGCATTATCGAGAACTACCTGGAGCTCAAGGAGCGGTTGAAGAGCGCCGGCCGCACGTTTACCAGCGACACGGACACCGAGGTAATCTCCCATCTCATCGACGAAAAACTTGCCCAGGGGCGGGGGTTCGAAACAGCCGTCCGGGTGGCGCTGGAAGAGTTAAGAGGCGCCTACGCCGTCTGCATTCTCTGCCTGGACGAGCCGGACGTCCTGATAGCCGCCAAGCAGGGGTCGCCGATGGTCGTCGGGCTGGGGGAAGGAGAATATTTCGTCGCGTCGGACATACCCGCCATCCTGTCCCACACCCGGCAGATGATCTTCATGGAAGACGGCGAAATGGTTGTGTTCCGCCCGGACCAGGCTCCGCTCTTTTCGACCGTTGCGGGGGAGCCGATAGTCAAGAAGCCGCGGCAGATCGACTGGTCTCCCCTGATGGCGGAGAAGGGTGGTTTCAAGCACTTCATGCTGAAAGAGATCTACGAGCAGCCGCGGGCAGTTCAGGACACCCTGGCCGGGCGGCTCATGGAAGAGCATGGCGACGTCCGGCTGGAGGAAATGGAGCTTTCCGACGCCGAACTCCAGGACGTTTCCCGGCTCTATATCGTGGCGTGCGGAACATCGTGGCATGCCGCCCTGGTGGGGAAGTTCCTCATCGAGGAGCACTGCCGGATACCCGTCGAAGTGGACATCGCTTCCGAATTCCGCTACCGCTCGCCGGTGATCGATAGCAAGACCCTGCTACTCGTAATTTCGCAGTCGGGAGAGACCGCCGATACACTGGCGGCCCTTCGTGAAGCCAAGAAACAGGGCGCCAAGACCGCAGCCATCTGCAACGTGGTGGACTCCTCCATTGCCCGCGAATCCCATGGCGTGCTGTACACCCATGCCGGTCCCGAGATCGGGGTGGCATCGACCAAGGCGTTCGTCACGCAGCTCGTGGCCCTGTACCTCTTCACCATCAGGTTCGGAAGGGCAATCGGACGCCTTGACCTGGCGCAGGGGCAGAAGATGATCGCCTCACTGGTCAAGGTTCCCGGCGTGCTGGAAAAAGCTCTGGAGATGAATGCGGAGGTCGAGAAAGTTGCTCGTCAGTACATGAATGCCCGCGACTTCCTCTACCTGGCGCGCGGCATCAACTACCCGATCGCCCTGGAAGGGGCGCTGAAGCTCAAGGAAATCTCCTACATCCATGCGGAAGGCTACCCGGCGGGGGAAATGAAGCACGGTCCCATCGCTCTCATCGACGAGAATATGCCGGTGGTGGTGCTGGTGCCGAAGAACGCGCACTACGAGAAGGTTGTTTCCAACATGGAAGAAGTGATAGCCCGCAGCGGCCGGGTGATCGCCATCTGCACCGAAGGGGACGAGGAGATCGCCAAGAAGGCGGAAACCGTGCTGCAGGTGCCGCTGGAAGCTGACGACCTGACGCCGATCGTCCTTTCCGTGCCGCTGCAGCTGCTAGCGTATCACGTGGCCGTGCTGAAGGGGACGGATGTGGATCAGCCGCGGAATCTGGCAAAGTCGGTGACGGTGGAGTAGAACCTGGCCTCGAAAAAACAGAATTGTCTGCGTAAAATAAAGTCTTATACCGGAAAATAAAGTCATATACTGACGAAACAGCAAAGGGGCCGGAAGGCCCCTTTGGCATTTGAAGGCATTGCAAATCACTGGCGTCTATCGGAGCCTGACAACTCCCTTGCTTACGAAGCGATATTCCCTGATAGCTCGCTTCTCTTCAACTGGCAGAAGTAAATAGGTATCTTCAACCGGTTCACGACTTCGGGCTGTGTCCTTGAAGTAAGGGACCTGGATCAAATTTTCCAACGAAGCTTTTCTTTCAAATCCAGCTTCTCGATACCAAGGCATGCCCTTTTCGAGATGTGAACCGGCATGCAAAGTTGACCCGTTTGACGTGGAAATCGGCGCCCACCTTGACCCACCTGGTAACCTGGAACTATTTGATAATACTAAAAAATGTATGGGTCAAGGCGGACGCCGATCCAGGGTAGATTTCAAAGCCGATCAACAGTTTAGTATCATTTTTGAGGAAAGGCTGCCCAATTTCTGAAACCGGCAACCTAGTCGTGAAAAGGGGAGACAGCCTGGAACTGTCTCCCCCTTCTGGTGCCGTCACTTATTTTTTGACGGGAGGAGTGCAGCCACAACCGCACTTACCTTGCGATTTGGTTGCCGGTTGCTCTTGCTGCTCTTTCTTGTTGTCTTTGCAATCGGACATATTTGTTCACCTCCTTTCTGTATAAGTATATGGCCATGGACTTAAAAGGATGGCCAAAAAATATATGCTCAGCTCAACACTTGCCTTTACTGCCAGAGCAACCACAAGTACAAATCCGATTCAATCTCTGGCGGCATTGCTCTAAAACATCATGGTTTAAGGAGTAGTAGATCCAGTAGCCTTGTCTCTCGTCTCGAACAAGTCCAGCAGCCTTGAGGACCCGTAAGTGCTGGGAGACAGCTGACTGAGTGATACCCAAGGTTTCTGCGAGCGCGTTGACGCTCATCGGCTCTTTTTTGAGCCGTTCAATTATCTCAATCCGTTTGTCTACGGAGAGAATTTTAAAGAGTTCTGCTGCTTCTTTCATGTCTGGACCAATTAAGTATATGCGTTGAGACTAATATAGTCATTTTTGTTTGCATGTCAAGAGAGAATTTGAGAAAAAATCACCAAGACCGTCTAACCCCCCTAACAGGCGCATTTACACAAAATCCTTTACACCTCCGATGAAGAGAAGCCAGTATACGACTTTATTTTTCGGGTACAGAATTGTATCGAAAAAATAAAGTTGCACACTCTAAAATAAAGTCGACAACTGCAAAATAAAGTCGACAACTCGGAAATAAAGTTGGGAACTGTAGCGAGAGAGGGGGGCAGCCATTGGCTGCCCCCCTCTCATTCTGGTGGTGATCAGAAAGAAGTGAGTGAAGATAACCTACTTCCCGTCACCACTGACCGCATACATCTCCTCCGCCTCCGCCGCAAGGGGCAGCAACTCGGGCGGCAGGACCCTTGCGTTATAGGAAGAGTGGCTCATGACTGAAAATCCTTTTCACACAAGTGATAGATGCTTCTAAAGTCTCAGCTCAAATGGGATGCCAAGAGCCAAATATATGGAAAATCGATTGTCTCGGCAAGGAATACTTCTGAATGTTGAAAGGGTTTCCCCCTGAGGCGGATACGGCATCTTCTTTGTCTGGTCCAGTATCACGGCATACCACTGGGCCTTCATAAAAATGAGGAAGAGCCAAAGCGGGAGGATTGCACGAATCGGCAGCTATTAAAAATCGGAGTCGCTTGTATGGAGTTGCTTGCAGTCATGCTTCTTTTCTGCCAGTTGTGGCAGGTATGTGTTTATAAGTTCTTCGACTACTTCTGCCTGGAGCTGGTCCCGCTGGCGCTTCAATGCTTCACGCTCTGGCTGCCCCGCCAGCCACTTCTTGAAACTTGCGAACGCTACAGGTGAGATCGTATTCATCCTAGCCATGGCGCCATTGATCGATACGATCATAGCTGAGAATCGTGGCCCGTTGAGCAGTAGCCCGGCATTTTTGGCGGGGACGGCATATAGTTCGTCTTCATCGTCGCTGAGACGCAACGGATGAGGATCATCCCCTTCTTGCTCACGGCGGATAATATCGACTTCAAAACCTTGGCTGTTGACAGCGGTGTATATCTGGTCGGTGCGGATCCTGAACGTCGGATCCTCTTTCTTGAGGACCTTCAGGATGGATGTGTCCATCCGATCCATATGCGTCACAAAGCTGAGCCGCTTCCGGACGTCGAACAATAGATCAATGTCTTTCGTTTCCATTACTGCTGCTTCACTGAAGGTCACACCCGATGCCGCTTCGTAGGCATAAAGAGCATGGGCCCCCACGACCGTGAAATATTCAGCCAAGCCTTCCTTCTCCAGTCTGTTAAGGATGCTGACCAAAAGCTTAGGTGCACGGCCGACAAACAATGCCCGGTTCATCCTTTCGTGCCGTTCCAGAGTTTTATGCAGATCTGAAAGACGCGCGTCAAGCTCTTCGCGTTTTTTGATGAATTTCTGATAGATCTCTTCCGTCGCTGGGGATCTTGGGCCTATGCTTTTTTGGGCACCGCTGGTAGATACACGAAGCAGGTACTCAGCTCCCTTTATTTCTCGCCACTTCATACTTCCGCGAACTTCCATCCGAGCTTTTCGGGCTTCTTCCCAAGCCGTAAATGCAGATCTGGCATCCATATATTGGCGTCTGGCATCGTTTCCTATGTCGTTCCAGCGATACTGTTTCACAGTATTTCTCCGTTTTCGATAATTTACTGTGAAACATGTTTATAATCAAGGACATATTTCTATTAGGCAATAGAAGAGAAAATTTTATCGCAGCTTTTCTGCCTTACAGGCTCTTTCTTTGACCTGCACCGAGCCGCCTCGCCACCTGCAAGAAATAGGTTGGGGTTTAAGTTGTCGCGACAGTTTCTGTTTCCAAACCTGTCCATTTGAAGGTAACCTTATGTTTCAGATGTTTCTCACGCTTTGACAATACTGGTTACCATGGAAACCTTGGACTACGACAAGAATTCACGCCTTCAATTGCTGGAGCTGGCAGCTATGCGCATGCCCTTCGGCAGGTATAAGGGGCTACGGCTGATTGATCTGCCGGAGCCGTATGTCGTCTGGTTTGCCGGTAAGGGCTTTCCTGAAGGGAAGTTGGGGGATATGCTGCGGACCGTGTATGAAATAAAGGTCAACGGGTTGGAATATCTGTTTGAAAAGTTATGAAGTCGGCTTGATGTGGACCGCCAGTCTGGAGGTGGATTTTTTTCTCATCTCTTCGTTCCTGCCGGTGGGCGATATTAGATCAAATCTGAAAGTGGAGGACCCTATGAAACAGTCACTCGGTGCCAAAACACTGCTGTTCCCTGCACCTGTCCTGATGGTGGGGACGTACGACCAGGCAGGGAAGCCGAACCTGATGAATGCCGCCTGGGGCGGTATCTGCTGTTCCGAGCCGCCGTGCGTTACCGTATCCATCCGCAAGTCCAGGCACACCTATGCCGCCATCGTCGAGCGAAAGGCTTTTACGGTAGGCATTGCCAACGAGGCGCATATGACGGAAGCGGACTACGCGGGGATAGCTTCCGGACGGAACGCCGACAAATTCGCCGTTGCCGGGCTGACCCCTGTCAGAAGCGGACTGGTGGACGCGCCCTATGCGGAGGAGTTCCCGGTCGTCCTGGAATGCCGCCTGCTGCACACCCTGGAGATCGGGATACATACCCAGTTCATCGGCGAGATCGTCGATGTAAAGGCTGACATAAGCACCTTGAGCGAAGACGGGCTCCCCGACATCCTCAAGATACAGCCGTTAGTGTATGATACCGCCCACCGGGGGTATCATGCGGTGGGTCAGCTGCTCGGCACGGCATTCACCCTCGGAAAGAAACTGGGATGACTGCCGATCCTTCCGCGCTGGACAAGGCTCTGGCGAAGGTTTGTGAACTGTGCCCGGTCTGCCTTCATGCCCGCTATCACCAGAAGGGTGTGGTCTTCGATTTCGTCAGGAAGGTCGAGGAGGATATCTGCCCGTTCTGCAAGGCTTATGAGCGGGTCCACGGTAAGAAGGCGTCAACAGGTTGTTGAAAACCAGCCATCTCGCCGCCGTCCTCGCCAGCCGCCTTGGCGAACAGAAAGGCATCTAACAGGGATATTCAGGATGAGCAGAATTTTAGGGTGAAAAGCAAAAAAGGGTTAACAAGATGAACAGGATTAACAGTAAAAGAATGAGAACCATGAACCTTTAGGTTTTGATCCTGTTCATCCTGTCCATCCTGATCATCCCTGTTAATTGTTTATTGGTTCTTGCGTTACAAACATCTGCTTATGTCACGGGGGAGGTAGCTTCCGGTGCGTTCTGACCGTTAGCCGGGATCGTGAAGAAAAAGGTGGTGCCCTTGCCGGGAGTGGATTCGAGCCAGATGCGGCCGTGATGCTGTTCGACGATTCGCTTGCATGAGGCAAGGCCTATGCCGGTGCCGGGGCATTCCTCGGCCGTGTGGAGCCGCTGAAATATCTGGAATATGCGGTCGAAATCACCCGACTCTATGCCGATACCGTTATCCGCCACCGAGAACAACCATTCCCCTTCGAGTTTTTCCGCTGCCACCCTGATCCTGGGGGGCACGTCCCGTTTTCTGTATTTGATCCCGTTGCTGATCAGATTTTGGAACAACTGCAACAGCATCATTGCATCTCCCCGGACCGAGGGTAATGGACGGCTTGCGATTTCGGCATGCGTTTCCCGGATGCAGGTCATCAGGTTTTCGGTCGCCTCCGCAAGTATTTTGCTGGTATCGACCGGGTGAAATTCCTTTTGGCTGCCGATGCGGGAGTATGCCAGCAAGCCTTCGACGAGGTCCTGCATCCGTTGCGCACCGTTCACTGCGAACCGGATATAGGTCGTTGCCTTCTCGTCCAGCCTGTCGTGATACTTTTTTTCAAGGAGCTGCATGTAGCTCCATACCATCCGGAGCGGTTCCTGGAGATCGTGCGAAGCAAGGTAGGCGAACTGCTCCAGGTCCCTGTTGGAACGTTCCAGATCGCGCAGTGCTTCCTGCAATGCGTCCTCCGCCTTCTTCCGTTTCGTTATGTCCTGGCATACCACCAGCACGTTCGGTGCGCCGTGGAGGTCGTACACCGCCTGTGCGAATTCCTCCACCCAGACAAGCTCACCTTCCTTGTTGTTCTTTCTGAACTGCCAGGTGAACACCTGAAACGGTTTTTCCAGGCACGTTCGCAGCTGGTCGGCAACAGCGGCGCGGTCCTCCTCATGGAACAGTTTCAATACCGACTCTCCTTCCAGTTCCTCAACGCGATACCCCAAGCTCTGCGCGGTCATGGGGTTGACCGTCAACATTGTGAACTTGCTGTCGACGGTGACGATCATGACCGGGTTGTCACGGTACAGGGCCTGGAACCGGGCCTCGCTGTAGCGCAACGATTCTTCAGCCTGCTTGCGTGCCGTGATGTCTTCGACAAACCCGACGGCAATCCTGGTGCTGCTGCCGACTTCGGTAACCATCGACGCGGTCAGGTGTATCCAGATCGTAGCGCCATCTTTGCGCACATAGCGCTTCTCTTGCGTGTAGCTTGCAGTTTCACTATCCAGCAGTTTCTGAAAGAACTGATTGGTACTCTCCACATCATCGGGATGAGTTATGTCCGTCAGGGTGAGATTCACCACCTCTTCTTTCGTGTACCCCAGGATGTCGCACAGCTGCTGATTCATCCAGAGCATGTGGCCATCGGGGGCTACATGCCCGATCCCGACCGCAGCCTTTTCGAGTGTCGCCCTGAGACGTTCTTCGCTCTGCTGCAGTTGGTCTGATAGCCGCTTCCGGTACATGGAATACTGGATCGAGCGTATCAGCAGGCTGCTGTTCAGCTCTTCCTTGAAAAGGTAATCCTGGATTCCCATCTCGAAGGATTGGGTAGTTATTCCGTCATCATTGATGGATGCCAGGACAATGACTGGCGATTGGGAACAATCCTGAACAGCCAGCGCCGTGTCCAGCCCCTGGCAGTCCGGCAAGGCCAAGTCGACCAGCACCACGTCGAAGGAGCGTTGCCGGAGTTCATTCAACCCACCGGAGAGGGTGTCAACGTGCAGTACGGCAAACAGAGGATCGCGGGAATTCTTCAACATGGACCTGATGAGGCTGGCAGCAGCTTCGTCGTGCTCGATCAGCAATGCATTCACCGTCACGGATCCCATGTAAAACTCCTTGCAACCGGGAACTGGGGAAGCTCGTGTAGCTAGTTTCAATCCGGAAACGGTTCTTTTTTGCCCTGGCTGCGTCAATCATCGGTCTTGCTTGTGCGGCATACAGTAGTACGCCTCCGCGCAATCCCTTGATTTTCCTGGCCAGGACAAAAAACTCCTCGTTTCCGATCTGGAAACTGCTAGTGCCATATCCGGAGTTTCCGGATGGGCACTAACTCTAAAATTGTATCGCATAGATCAGGCGGCGCATCCCGCCCTGTGTCACGGCACAGGCACATCACGAGGAAGCATGCAGCTGGCCTGGTTTTGCAACCGTCACTTACAGAAGTATTGATTGTTGAGGAGGCTTTTCGTAAGATGAGCATTCGCCGCTGACACCAAGTGAGAAAGGTCCTTATGGAGGCAATGCAGTACGAGAACCTGTTTGATGCATGCCGAGAACTCTTTGGCTCCGAGATAGATACGTCCCGCGATTTTCTCCACTACCTGCAGCACAGCGGCATCAAATCCGCCTTCCGCCGCAAGGCGAAAGAAACCCATCCGGACACGTTCGGCGGTCATACCGTACAGGTCCAGGCGGCCCAGGCAGAACAGTTCTGCAAGGCCAGAACCGCCTATGAAATGCTGTGCCGGTTCGTCTCCCAACGAGAAGCCGCCCCTGCAAGAAGGAACGCCCGCCAACCCGCGGAGCGTCCCCGGTACCAGGCGGCGAGGGATCATGGGGAGTATTATCGTGGCAAGATCCCCCAGCGGGCCTTGCAGATCGGCAGGTATCTCTATTACTGCAGGGTTATCACCTTTCGCGAGCTGACCCATGCGCTGGCCTGGCAGCGGGGGACCAGGCGACCGCTCGGTGCGATTGCCCGGGAATGGGGATGGATGACGGCTTCCCAAATAGGCACGGTCATGTCTTCTGAACTTCCCGGGAAATTCGGGGAGAAGGCATTGCGTCTCGGCTTTCTCGGCCACTCGCGCCTCAGGTTGCTGCTCATGGAACAGAAGCTGCGCTCCCGGCGCATCGGGCAGTATTTCATCGAGAGCCGGCTGGTGACACCAAAGGAGCTGGATCTCTTCCTGAGAGAGCTACGGCTCCACAACCTTCGTGTTGCCGACCTGGTGTAACGCGCGCTACCGGCTAACCAATCACAGGACTCGGCGCTGGACGAGTGCAGCGAGAGCAATATGCGGCTCACGCATCGATTAAACTCCCGCCACCGTTATCATGCAGATCAATTGGGTCAATGATAGTTCCGCAACAACCGTCATTGGGTCTCCAAATGTCCGCAAAGCAGCCGTTGAAGCTGTTGGGATGCATGCACCCCAGGAGAGCAGATGGATAACCTTCAGCATACATACCGGGTGATTTTCGAAAACATGGCTCAAGGGGCTTTCTATCAACTGGCTGACGGTTCCCTCGTGGATGTCAATCCCGCCGCCCTGGCCATGTTCGGATTATCCCGCGACGAGTTCCTCGGCCGCACTTCCTATGCCCCATGCTGGCAAGTCATTACCGAAGATGGTGCCGAACTTCAAGCGGAGGATTTTCCTTCGATGGTCGCCTTGCGCACCGGTCAGCAGGTCCGGGATTTTATCGCCGGTGTCTACAACCCGCAACGCGACCTAACGGTATGGCTCGACGTAAACGCAATCCCGCTGTTTGATGAAGGGAACGCCGCCCCTTCCCGGGTATTCGTCACGCTGCACGACATTTCCCGGCAGATAAACATCGAGCGACTGCAGCAGCAGGTCTCCCGCCAGTACGAGCTGCTGACCGATACATCCATGGACGGGTACTGGGTCGTCAGCAGCGATGGCCTGATCATATCCGCCAACCATACCATCTGCCGCATGTACGGGTACAACTTCGAAGAGTTGCAGGGAAAGCACTTGCGGGATTTCGATGCCATCGAGGACGAAGCATTGATGGGCGCCCACATGGACCGGATCAAGGCAACCGGGCACGACCGGTTCGAGACCTGCCACCAGCGGAAGGACGGCAGTGCCATCGATGTCGAGGTCAGCACGACGTTCATTCCGGAGAGAGGGATCTTTCTCGCC